>JAEEGJ010007800.1_pt1 | contig 30166 bp, 10 predicted proteins | sample 8958761 | NCBI WGS metagenome assembly JAEEGJ01 (sample SAMN16246546, study PRJNA631951) | gut metagenome | biome: gut microbiome; feature: rumen; material: RS-attached | host: Bos | place: Iran: Karaj | collected 2018-10
ACAAGATGAAACGCAGCGGATTCCTGGTAACCGGCCGTGAAGCCAGCAAAGACGAAGGATTTGATATTTTCAAAATCGACGGCAGCACAACAACCGTATACGTTGATGACAATAATGGTGGCAAGATGCGCCGCAGCGGATTCCTGGTAACAGGCCGCGAAACAACCAAGGCCGGCAGTAACATTGTCGACATCACCAGCAACCGAACCAACCTGACAACAGCAACACTCTCAATAGCCAACAGTGCCGCCACTGATGAAGGCCCGGTAAGCACCGCTCTGCAACTCACTGAGGAAACCGTCACCATGAACTCCGACATGCTGATGGACGGTGGCCTGCGCCCCGCGCTCGATGTTGATAAAAACGAGGAATATAACATCTACATCTCTGACAATGAAGATGACGACCCCGACGGTTTCGACAGAATCTACATCACAGACTATTTCGATTTCAATCCTTACGAAATGGTGAATGGCTATTACCACTGGCTTGCATCGTTCCACGACACTCTGGTTGTGCCGCTGACTTCGCCGGAAAGCATTCTGATGCTCAACAGCAATGGCGAGGAAACCGCCATTCCGCAAGATGCTTGTGTGGCAGTGTTTTTCCCAGATCGTTATAGTGATTATATTAATGTCTGGCCGTTGCGTAAGCTCGACAATTTCAAAGTGAGCTTTGCCTTAACCGACTATGACATATCGTACGGTGCAATTTTAGGCTATGCCGATGAGTATGCGCGCCTGAATGTGACCATAAGCAGCAAGGCGGCTTATCCTGGATGCTGGTTATACTTGGGAGGCCCGCAGGTTTACACAGCCAAGGTTGAGACATCGCAAGGCACATTCGAAGTGGAGACGGGCGGCAATTATAGTAAAGAATATCGGGCCGTGTTAGGCGAAACCGTAACATTGGCCGTCACCGCAGTGCCTGACGGACAGGTGTTCGACAGCTGGCGCTGCAACGGCCGCCGCTATACCGACAGCGTGCTGCATCTGCCAATTACACAGGTGGATAACGATATTTATCCGGTGTTTAAAGACGAATCGCCCGTTTTGTGGGTAGAAAGCGATTTCAAACCCACTGACGAAAATGTTACTCTTGACGGCTCTGAAAACGCACCTTACGGAACCATTGCCGAAGCGCTTAGTCGAATCATTGAGGAACAAGACAACACCCTGCGCGGCTTCCGAATCAATGTTAAAAAAGAAGCGAATATTGCAGTGATAAATATTGGCGATTCGCTTGACAACCATGCCAAACATATCACCATCGATTTCACTGGCAGCGAAGATTACGACAAAGTAATTGGTGGCATCAATGTTTCAACCGTCGTACCGGTGATTGTCAGAAACGCCAGCGTGGTGGCAACAACGAATGGTGATGCCGTGAAACTTTCGGGCAAACGCCTTACACTCGACGGGTGTAATGTGTCCAAGAATGCTAATACTGTGTGTGGCCTAAATGTTGAAAAAGGCGAGTTGGTGATGATTGGCGGAACAGTAAGCAATTGCAACAACCGCGGTGCATACGTGGCCAAAGGCGCAATACTCTCGCTCAAAAACGGTGCTGAGATAAGTGAAAACACCGTTCGTGAGGGTGCCGGTGGTGGCATCTATTTGTGCGGTGGCGCAACGCTCAATGTGAACAATTCCAATATCAACGAAAACAATGAAGTGTATGCCGCCGGCGAGTGCAGTTTCAACGTCATTGGTGGCGAATCATATATTGGTAAAGTAGGCCTTGCCGACGGAGCATTTGTAACTAGAAACATTGAAGATGTATATGAACCGCGTCAAATAACACTCTCAACCATTGAGAATCCTAGTCCCGATAGGAAGGTTGCGGAGATTGTTGGCTCACCCTATTGGGGGCAGGAAGAAATGGAAAATAAAGAATGGTTCTTTAATCAACTTTTCATAATCAACGACGAGAATCTTCTTGACAGCGATTATAGCAAATACCTGAAATTCGAAGGTAATATTGGCAAACCGTTTATAACCAAGAAAATATATACCAAGGGAACAATCTCATTTACGAATTCCGACCCGGTATTGGTATTATACACATACTACCGAAACGACAACGAAGATGAGTATCTGCATTTGAAATATGAACATAGTAGCGCTAAAATAAAGTACCAGAACTATTGGTTTGTTGACAATGGTGAAGGTAAAAAGCTCTACCGTGACACAACATATTTTGAAGAACCTGGTAAAGATCCCATGCCGTTTACTGAAGTTGAAAATAATTTCTTTGCCCCCGTAGAATCTCCAGGAAATCCGCTTGCAGTTACAGAGTTTGTTGTACCAGATGATTACACAGATGATTTCACGTTAAATGGCGATGGCGATATTGTACCGCAAGAAAACCAAAATTATCCTGTTATGAGAAAGGAGAAAAACATTGTGGTAGAATGTAGGGTAGGAGAATTGTTCACCGCAAACCTTAAGAATTTAATGGATCTGTTGGAGTTTGAAGAACAATCTTATAATGATTTTTTAGCTTTGGTAACAAGCGACACAAAGTTTGGAGATAATGTTAGCTTTTCCGGCGATGAAAATGACTTCCGCAACTACTCGCAGTGGGAGATTGAAGAACACTTCGACAAACTGCGCAAAGGTTTCGATGTTACCATTATAGCATTGGGTGGCACAGTTACCGATGGCGATGGCAAGACCTACAGCGGAATTACACATTTGGAGAACGTAGCGTATAACACCCCACTGACGCTGACGGCTCAGCGGGGAGAGAATGGGTTTATTGGTTGGAGCGACGGAGTCTCAGAAGGAACCAGCACCCGCACCTTCATTATCCGTGGCGATGTTGAGATAATGCCGATTTTTAAGCAGACTGACTTCACCGTCTCAGTCGACGGCCCGTACGAATCAATCAACATGGTTGGAAAGTATCTTGAGAATAGTTTGTACACCAACGACGACAATGTGACCATAAAAGTGAAAGGCACCGTGAAAGGCCCGCAGACACTGAGCGATAAAATCAATGTCGGCTCAATCACCATCGACGGTGCCGACGGCGACAACCCCAACGGTGTTCTCGATGCCCGCCGTAGAGGCAGCAGTGTGCTCACCATCAACACCACAAGCCCCGTAACAATCCAAAATCTGACAATCACGGGAGGCGGCACCTATGAAGAATATGTTGATATCAATGGCGGTGGCGTTTATGTATCCGAGAATGCAACCGTTACGCTTGCCGACGGCGCGCTGATTGCAGGAAACAATGCAACAAACTATGGAGGCGGTGTGTACAATAAAGGGACATTATTAATGACTGGTACCGCGCAGATAGGTAAAAAAGATAACCCGAACAAAGCTTCAAAGGGTGGAGGTATTTATAACAAAGGCACGGTTTATCTTGGTAACGAAGAAAACGAACTTACAGGCGGCATTTTCTACAACAACAATAGTAATGAAGCTGGTGTCGGTATTTACATTGATGAAGGCGCTACAGTTGTAATGAATAGTGGTTATATTTCTTACAATTCATCACAAGGCCCGTTTGCGTATGGTCAGGGAGTTTGTTGTGATGGAACTTTCACTATGAATAATGGAGAAATAAGCCATAATAGTTGTGGAGAATTCACGTCGGGGTCTATTTTTCTAAATGGTGGCGGAGTGTTGGTTGGAGACAACGGTACTTTTAACATGAATAATGGCCTGATTGTTGACAATATGGCCAGCAACGGTGGTGGTGTATATGTTAAAGGCGTTTTCAATTTTTCAGGCGGAGTCATCAAAGAAAATAAGGCGTATCAAACAAAGGATGGAGGTACTGACAAACGCGGAAGCGGCATTTTCATTGAACAAGGAACGTTCAGTATAAGCGGCAGCGCCTATGTGCCAAAATGCACCACCGAAAACAATGACCCAACAATGGTTAATAATAGCAACGATATTTACGTTGAAGACCAGTCAAAACACAATCACCAAGGCACCAATATAATCACCATTGCCGGCAAGCTAACCCCGCCTGACGCGGCCAACGGCATTGTGGCTACCATTACACCCGAAACTTATGCTGCTTCCGCGCAGGTGTTAAAGTACGAGTTGGCAGACGGCCAAACCGAAACCAATCTTGCTGATGAGCGCGGCAAGTTTGCAGTTATGCCAGACGAAGAAAACAATAATTACACAGTTGGCTATGATGGAGAACTGATGACTCTGTATAAAATTAGTAATGCTGAACAATTGGAGGATTTATTCAGTAGAATGAACGAACAAGAAATCAGTACTGAAAACATCTATATCAGCATTGAAAATAACTTGGAGCTCACAAATCATGTACCGTTTGAAGTTGAGGTAAGAATAAATGAAAACGATTGGAAGACTGTGGGCTTCAAGGGCGTGTTCGACGGAAACGGTCACACAATTACCATCGAATCGTTTGACAAAAGTAAAACATGGGGTAATAGCAAGAAAAATGTGAACACTCTGGTTTGTTATGACAACGAGGGAATTATTCAGAATGTGATTGTTAAAGGTGAAATTGAAAACAAATTAGAATTTCTAACCGGACATGTAGATGCCGGCGGATTATGCTATTGCAATGCCGGCGGAATAGTCAGAAACTGTTGGAACGATATGTCGTTCGATGTGTCGATTTTACATCAAACGGGCGGTATATGTGCCATAAATAAAGGATTAATCGAGAACTGCATCAATACAGGTACAATCAAGGCTGAATTTAATGATAGTAATTGGGAAAATGTTTATGGCTTGGCAGGTGGAATATGTGGCGAGAATATGTCTAGCGACCCTGGTGTCCACGCCGAAGGTGTGATAAAAAACTGCGTAAACTATGGCCAAGTTGAAATAAGTACAACGAATAATTATGCGTTAGCGTTAAATGGTATTGGAGGTGCCATTTGCGCCAGCAATGGTCAAGAGAGTTCAAAACAAGGCGCAACATACCCAACTATCGAATATTGCTATTGGCTTGAGAATTGTGTAAAAACCGGCAAAGCAGGAACAGGTCTGGAAACAACCAACTATATGGTTTACTACGACAGCCGAGTACGCTTTGGAACGGCAAGTCACTGCAATTACATTGATAGCAGAGATGATGGCATAGCGGTTCTTCCGGGCTCGGTGGAATTATGCGGCAATGAACAGAATTATGAAGACGGTCCTAAGTTGGACGAAAATCTTAATACATATGTTGATAATACAAACAATGGTGTTCTTAAACATTGGGTAAAGATACAAGAAGGGAGCAACTACATTGTTGTTTTGAATTTCAACGACTGATTTTGTGAATTATAGAGGATTTGGTTAAATAGAAAATCCCCCGTCAGGCCCGGCGCCCGGCGGGGGATTTTTGTGTTTGCGTTTGTGTTTTCAGTTTTCAGTTTTCGGTTTGCGTTTACGTTAAAAATTCTATCTTTGCCATTTGTAACCGAAAAATGGGAACCTAACAGAACAGGAAAAAATATTTAATCGATTAATACATAGCAATATGAAGAATTTATTTGTTCGAGTGCTGGCAGTTGTGGCATTAGCCATTGCAGCCACAGTGCAGACCATGGCACAACAGAGTTTCGCCTATCAGGCAGTTATCCGTAACAGCAAAGGTGAGTTGGTGGCCAACAAAGAAGTCGGTTTGAAGTTCAGTTTGATAAACGGCGGAAAAACCCATTACGCTGAAACCCAGAAAGCTAAAGCCAACCAGTATGGCAACATCAGCGTCATGATTGGCGAAGGCGAAAAAACTGAAGGCGATTTTGCCAAAGTACCTTGGAACACACTCGACGTAACACTGAAAGTTGAAGTTGATGTGAACGGTGGCACCGATTACATATCGCTCGGCGAGACCAAGCTGAACCCTGTGCCATACGCCATGTACGCAGCATCAGTTGACAAGGCAGTGGGAGTGGGCAGTGCGGCCAAAGGCGCCGAGACGCTTTTCGAAGTTGACGACCGTGATGGCCGCCCTGTGTTTGCCGTAACCAACGACGGCATTGTGGTTTATGTTGACGACCAAGATAATGGCAAGATGAAACGCAGTGGATTCCTGGTAACAGGCCGCGAAGCCACCAAAGGCGAGCCCGCAAAAGAATATTTTGCCGTAACCACCGATGGAACACAGATTTTTGTTGATCCGGATGCTTCTGGCAAACTGCGCCGCAGCGGATTCCTGGTAACTGGCCGCGATGCCACCAAAGCCGGTTCGGCCGATTATCTTTCGGTTGACGGCAACGGAACAACCGTCTATGTTGACGACCGGGACGACAGCAAGCTCCGCCGCAGCGGATTCCTTGTAACAGGCCGTGATGCCACCAAAGCCGGTGGACAAGAAATGTTTGCTGTCGATGGCAGCCAGACAATTGTTTATGTTGACGAGCAAGATGGCGGCAAACTGCGCCGCAGCGGTTTCCTTGTAACAGGCCGCGATGCCACCAAAGCCGATAATGGACAAATTCTCTCAATCAACAGCGAGCGCACCGATTTCCAAACCAAGGCCTTCTCCGTTGCCAACTATGCGCCGCAGGGCAGTGCCACCGCTACTGCACCCGTTTCGGTTCTGGTTGTCAGCAACCAGCAGGTTGCAATGAAATCTGATATTGCACTTGAAGGTGACATGCTGGAAGCAGCTTATGGCAATTTCGAGCATGAATACACCTTCGATTTGCAGATGCTGTGCGGCACAAACTACTCTATAATGTTCGACACTTTGCTGGCACGGGCTGGCGTTGAAGACAAGGGTGATGAATACAGTGGATATAATGACAGCCTTATGTACGTTTTCGATGACGGATTGTTGGTTGGGTCTGATGGCGAATATTGGGGGGAACCAACGTCTCTCTATTTCGACGAAGATTTTCGACGGACCGACGAAGGATCGGCAGTGCTTTCTATCAAAAAAGTTTATGAAGAATATTCATATTCAACGATTTGGTTTACCGTGCATAATGAAGACACAGCCTTCAAAACCACTTTGCAATTTGCTTTAGGATATTATGATGACAGTTGGAAATTCCACACCGTTCTCTTCACAGTAAACCTGACTGTCGACAGGATGATTTACGAGTATGGGGTTGAAAGCGGGACGTTGAAGTATGAACTCACAAGTCAGGAGTATTATGGCGCAAATCCAAAAACTGACATAATTGAATATAGTTTCAGTGATTATGGATGGAACGATTTTAAAGGGGTTATTGTTAATGGACGACAGACACAGGAAGGACAAGGAAAATATACATGGATTTTCCGAAGCGACAATCGGCTGACAATGGAATATGGGGATTTAGATCACTGTCAAAATGGAATGTGGGGAGAGTATGGTGAACAATATGGTTGGTCTATTGAATCTGGTGTTGGTACTGCTGATTGTCCATATTTTTCACTGGCGGGTGTGAATGCGACATGCAATTATTATATCCCTTGGTATGAGACGGGAGAGTTAGCACTTGTGGGTGCTCAAGGTTTCGACATTAACAATCCAAAATCTGTTGAACAGGACACAGTAATGATTCACGGTAGAAGGTATGATGTTGAAAAATACACGTTTATAATGAAGGATGATTCTAATCATGTGGTAACATGTACGTTCTATGTGTACAATGGAATTGTTCTGAAAATTGATAGGCAAGAAGAAGGCAAGGAAAAAAGCACCATTCTCAAATGTCTTGAGTTCACAGATGAATCTGAAAAATCATTCCACCGCTGGCTGAAAAATAGCGGAGTAACAAATTACAATGGCATTGCAGTCGGATTTGGTGATCTTGACAACATTTCAGGGCGCTATTATGTCGACCTTGACTTGCCTAGTGGCACCCTTTGGGCTGCCAACAATGTGGGCGCACCTTCGCCTTACGACTGGGGTGATTATCTTGCCTGGGGCGAACTTGCTGAGAAAGGGTCTTACTCGCAAAACGGCTATAATGTAAAAGAATTGATAAGCAGTGTTGATAATCCTAACGATGTTGGCTTAATCAATGATGCTGCATGGTGGTGGGGCAACAACGGCAATGGAAGCTCATGGTGCATGCCAAGCAGTGCCGACTGGCAGGAGCTGATTGACGAGTGCTTCTGGATTTGGGTTGAAGGCGAACCGTATGTGCGTGTTTACAAAGCAGAAGAAGATGAAAACAAGGGCCAAAGCTATATACTGAACGTCGATTCTGAAGTAATAGATGAATTGAATGGTGTACCATGTCTATATCTGCCATTCTCTGGCTCGTTCGAAGGAACAACGCTTCGCGACAGCGATATTAAAGGCCTTTATTGGGCAAGCGATGTGTCAAGCGACCCAACCAATGCCTATAGCCTTGAGTTTGGCAACCAAGGCAACAAGCAAGTGCGCGAAAACAAGCGCTACCAAGGTTTGCAAGTGCGTGCTGTGAGTCACGCGCACAAATAGCTTTGGCATCAAACAAATAAAAACGGCAGGCAGTAATGTCTGCCGTTTTTTTTGCGGCAAACCATTGACCGCCGACATCATTACAACTGCGCTATTACATCGAAAAAAACAGCAGCAGCTGTGCTGCAAGAATTGATTTTGCTTACTTTTGAAGGTTGGAGCAGAAGCAGCAACCATGCGTTGCGGAGTGAAGCCCGAAAAAATGAAAATAATATTTAATCGATTAATACACAGGAGTATGAAAAAAATATTCGTACGCATTTTGGCGGTTGTGGCACTCACCATTACAGCCGCAGTGCAAACCATGGCACAACAAAGTTTCGCCTATCAGGCGGTTATCCGCGACAGCGACGGAAACCTTGTCACCAGTGGCGAAGTGGGACTCCGGTTCACCCTGATGAACGGCGGGAAAGACTATTATGTTGAGACTCAGACCGCTGAGCCCAACAAGTATGGCAACATCAGTGTGATGGTGGGCAAAGGCAAGGCCGATAAAGGCTCAATGGCCGATGTGCCCTGGAACACACTCGATGTGACCATGAAAGTTGAAGTTAAGCCGGCCGGTGCAAAAGAGTTTTTCGAGCTCGGCCAGACCAAAATCAACCCCGCACCATATGCCATGTATGCCGCTCAGGGTGGTGGCGCGGCCACAGTTAGCAGCGCGGTCAAAGACGGTGAGCCACTCTTCCAGGTCAACGACCGCAACGGACGCCCAGTGTTTGCCGTAACCAACGACGGCATTGTGGTTTACGTCGACGAGCAAGATGATGGCAAGATGCGCCGCAGCGGATTCTTAGTGACAGGCCGCGAAGCCACCAAAGGTGAGCCAGCCAAAGAGTATTTCTCTGTAACATCCGATGGAACAACCGTTTATACTGATGACTCAGACCAGAGCGGCAAGATGCGCCGCAGCGGATTTCTGGTAACAGGTCGCGAAGCCACCAAAGACGGCTCGTCGGCCGATTATCTGTCAGTTGATGGCACCGGAACAACCGTGTATGTCGATGCCGATAGCAATGGCGACGACAAGATGCGCCGCAGCGGATTCCTGGTAACAGGCCGTGAAGCTACAAAAGACGGTTATCAAGAAGATATGTTCAGAATCGATGGCAGCCAGACAACCGTATATGTTGACGAAGATGATTCTAATGGCAAGATGCGCCGCAGCGGATTCCTGGTAACTGGCCGTGAAGCCACCAAGGCCGACCGTGACCAGTACCTGGCAGTCACTTCGGAGAAAGTCGACATCAAAACCACTGCGTTCACCGTCGTTGAGCGCAACGAGTCGCTGGGCACAGTGCAGAGCATGATTGCCGTGAACACCGGCAACGACGGACAGACGCAGGTGGTGGTACACACCGACATTGCAATGGAGGGAGAATCGCTTGCGGTGGTCAGATCTGATGAAAAAGACAACTACACGCTGGAAGTGGCCGATTCTGCTTGGATAGCAGTGTCAGCCGAAAACGGGTTAGGTGCATTTCTGGCTGAATACCCCGACTACACCCAAATGATAGCCATCTACGGTGAAGGACAATATACGCCGGTTGTTGAGGAAATGATAGAAATGAGACACGGAAACGAGAGTTACCAGATGCCAGTTCACTACATCATGTTCAACAGCAGCGGCGAGCCAACCACCTTGGCCAAAAATGCGTCGGCGGTGGTCTTCTGGCCCGATACGACATGCTGCATCATCCGCGCCCTTGAGCCGATGGACCAGACTATTGCCTTCGGCTTTGCAGACCCGGAAAATCCCGACGGCGGATTTGTGAAAATCACTGCGCAAATCAATGCCAAAACCGGTCTGCCGTACAATGTGCCCCAGGGTGATTTCGATGGCGGCAGGGTTGAAGCTTATGGCGACATCTGTTTCGGCTCAAAGGTCAAACTTGAAGCCATACCCGAAAAAGGCAAGATTTTGGGCGGTTGGCAAATCACTGCCGGTGGGGATGAATCGGCATACACAGTGTCGTTTGGCAAGGAGTTCACTCTCAACATGTTTTTTGAGATGCAGGGCAATGTAACCCCATTCTTCACCGACCCGGTGCTCTATGTGTATAGCGACCCGGCAGTTAACTCTGACTTGGGTGCAAGCAGCATGAATACTGGTTTGACAAAAGACGATCCGCTCAATTCAATTTCTATGGCTGTGGCAATGATGTACAGCATCAACAGCCCCGATGCCGATTGGACAATAAAAGTGATGGACAAGGTGAACTACACTACTTCTGGTTCGATTGCCATCAGCGACCGGGTTTTAGCTGTTGAGCCTTTGCAAATGGAGCGCATTCCGGCCAAATCCATCAGGCTGACCGGATTCTATGGCGTGGATAAAAATGGTGTTTGCCATGACTCAATATGCGGGAAAGGCTATGATAGTGGAATGGCAGAATTGAAGGGAACGGCGCTTACCATCAACACTGAAGTGCCCGTAACCATCGACAGCTTGAAGATTACCAGCGGTGACAAATCGGATGGCAACGGAGGCGGTATCAGCATTTTGCAAGGCAATGTTACGCTTGGCCCGGGCGCGGTTGTGTCGGGAAACACGGCCAAAAACGGTGGCGGTGTTTATGTTAGTTCCGGCACCTTAACCTTGAACGGCGGCACCATCAGCGGCAACACGGCAAGTGAGTATGGTGGCGGTGTTTATGTTGGCGGTAAGTTTGATATGGCCAGTGGTTCAATTAGCGGCAACCAAGCAAACTGGGGAGGTGGCGTAATGGCAACCGCAACAGGAGGAGCTGAATTTACCATGACTGGCGGAGAAATAGCGGGTAACTCTGCTGCTAAAGGCTCAGGTGTGTACGAAGGAACTTGCACCTTCACAATGAGCGGCGATGCCCGAGTTAATGCCGGCAACGATGTTTATCTGGCAAGCGGGCAAAAAATCACAATTGGCGGCGCATTCAGTGGCTCAGACATTGTGGCAACCATTACACCAACTAACTACAACACAGCATTGGCGAATCCTGTTCTGGGAGGAGAGTCAGAGTTGGTTGAATCGTTGTGCGGCAGATTTGCGGTAACGCCTGGCAGAACACAATCAGACGGCGACTTAAAATACTGGCGTGTTGGTTCAGATGGAAAACTGCAAGAGCTGATTGGCACCAAATCCGTGCCCGATGCCGTGGGCGACATTGTATTCACCGATGGCAGCGCCGTGCCATACTCTGAAGATTTGACTCTCACCCAAGGCCAGAAGAATTCAGCAGTTGCTGTCATCTTCGATGCAGAAAACAAAAAAGGCGTGGCTTTGGGGCAGTCTTCTGACCAAACACGGTGGTGCGCCGAGACCACACTTAGCGGGTATGGCGATGTTCCGGGAGCTTGTGGACAGGACAACGGATGGGATAACACCAACGCTATTTATGAACTGAGCGATTTCGAAATGAATAGCGGCAACTACCCGCCATTCGAATATGCAAAGGGTTATACGGCTGGCGGTTATACCGATTGGTATATTCCTGCCATACACGAACTTCAAGCAATACAATCCAATAATGCAATTTTGAACCAAGCCATCAATAAGGTTGGAGGAACATCTATTACACTTGCGCAATACACGTACTACTGGTCATCTTCACAGGACGAGCGGGGCGGAAACAACAGCAATTATGCATATTATGTACGTTTTGACAATTATGCCGTAGTAAGTACTACTAAAGTAGGCGACGCGATGTATAGACAGGTTGCTTATTCTCGTTGTGTCCGGCAATTCGGTGGCAACAACAACAGCAGTAAACTTACCACATACTATGTCGCACCCAATGCCACCAACGGCGGTATAGGCAACGATTCAAACAACGGTCTTAGCGGTAATGCACCATTTGCAACAATAGGTAAGGCCATTAGTATGATGACGGAAGCGAAAAATTACCTTGTGGTTATCTGCGGTGGAGTAAAAGGCAACCAGACAATTGAGAATATTCCCGATGGCAGCACACTTACCATAATGGGAAACAGAAACAACGAAGCTGACGCTCTGAATGCGGATAATAGTGGCACAGTGCTCGAAATCAAAACATCTGTGCCTGTAGCAATTAAGAATCTGAAAATCACCCAAGGTGGCGCTTGCGGCATTAAAATGGAAGGCAACGCCGATGTTACACTTGGCGCTGGGGCGCTTGTAGTAAGCAATGATGCCGGCCAGGATGGTTTGGGCGGAGGTGTTTACATTGCCGGTGGCAAACTCACCATGCTCAGCGGCAGTGAGGTTAGTAGCAATAAAGCTATGATCTCATCGGGTGGCGGCATATACATCGCCGAAGGGGCAACGTTTGATATGAAAGGTGGCAAAATCGAATCTAACCAAGCCGGTTATTTCGGACAATCAGTGTATGTTGGCGGCACATTCAACATGAGCGGTGGCACAATCGAAAGTAACCCGAGTTACTATGATGGAGGCGATGTGCGTGTTAATAGAAATGCCGTATTTAACATTAAAGGCACCGCAAAAATCGATAATAATGATTATGTTTTATTGGACAGCTATTCTGATGAGTATGCAACCATCAACATTGCTGGCGAACTTGAAGGCACAGGCAGGGTGGCAATCATTAAACCGTTGAATTATGACGATGACATTCCGTTGCTTACATCAAGTGTTGCTGGCTATCTGCCAACCGACCGCTTTGCTGTTGAAATGAACGATGGCATTGTTTGGAATATCACTTCTGACGGGAAATTGAAAGGGGACTTTACAAAAGGCAAAGGAACAATGAAATCGCTCAAAGGAGTGTTCACGGTTTCAAGTGACGGCAAGAAGGTTCAGTTCAGCTCCGGTAACTTGAACTATTATAGAGCCCAACCCAAACGTTGGGAGTTTGCGGCTCACCAATACGATGCGATTCGGTATGATAATGTAGTTTATCCTGCTCCTTCATATCGTGCAAGTTTCAATGATAATATTGATTTGTTTGGGTATGGTACTAGCGGATACAACAGTAGAACCCCAGACCTGAACGCAATTTCAAATGACACTTATTGGAGCAATAATCTTACAGGCGATGGAGGCGCAAATTACGACTGGGGTGTGAAAATCACGGAAGACTATAACACAACCGAGCAATGGCGCACGCTCACCCAAACTGAGTGGACATATTTGTTGGCGCGTCGTACAAATGCTAAACAACTATATGGACTTGCAACGGTTGCGGGAGTTAGTGGTTTGATTCTTCTTCCCGACAATTGGTCGTCGGACGGTATGCCTGCGTTTACAAGCGGTACGACTGGAGGTTATGATAATAACACCTATAGTAGCGAACAATGGGCTCAGATGGAAGAAAACGGTGCCGTATTCCTTCCTATTACCGGATATCGCAGTGGTACGATGAGCAACGGTGAGGTCGTAATGAGCGTAGAGGATTACTATTATGCTGGGTATTACTGGTCGGCTACAGCAGGAAAATGTTTGCATTTTTATACAAGTTCAACAAAAAATGAATGTAAGGTAGATGATGGCTCAAGAGCTAATGGTTATGCAGTGCGTCTTGTGCATGATTACGAGGAAACTTTTTTCGGTACAAAAGCCCCAGGTTCTAATTTGGAAGTTGGCGACATTGTGTTCAGCGATGGAAGTGCTATGCCATACTCCGAAGGACTAACACTCGATGAGAGTCAGAAGGAAGCCGCCATTGCTGTTATCTTCTATGTCGGAACGGATGGCGATGCTCTTGGAAAACGCACACTCGGCATTGGAAAATACAACAGTACGGCCGATGGTAGTAATAATACGTATGATTGGGCAAAAGAAGGAGCACTGGGCAATGATCCTAGTGAAGTGAATAGTAAATTTACCGATATTTTGAGTTATCAGGTTTTTGAAGAGCCTGCAAGTGGACAATATGCTTCATTCTATGGCGATTATTTAACAGGAGATTTGAATGGAAGCGACAACTGGGAAAAAGTGAAAGGAATCGACGTAAATTATTCTGGTAATTATCCCGGATTTGAATGGGTTGATGATTATGCGAATAGATATAATCTCCCGGAAAATTATAAAGATGGCTGGTATCTGCCTTCAGCTGCTGAGTTATATACACTCTGGATGAATCTATATGGTGATGACAAGAACAAGTTGATAAATACGATTCTTACAACAATAGGTGGAACCAAGCTCAAGGACGAAGCCGAAAATGGCGAATATGTATATGATTATCTTACATCCAACAGAACATACGAGGATGATGAGTCTATCTCTCTGACAATAGGGTTTGACACAGGTGCTACGTGTTCTCAAGGATTAAAAACTGTGGACGGCTATGTTTGCGCCATCCGCGAGTTCTAGAGTAGTATAGTTCAGTGAAAGCATAAAACATCCCCCGTCAGGCAAAGGTCCCGGCGGGGGAAGTTTGTTTTCGGGGCGCAAAAAACGCAGGCTGATTATTGGTTTTGCAAAACGAATTTCTATCTTTACATTTTCAAGCAAAATCTTGATTTGTTGGTTATTCTATAATTTTTTGCGGCTATGAAAAAAGCTATAGTGAAAGCGCTGTGTGTTGTGCTGGTGTGTGTGTGCAACAATTGTTTTGCATGGCAAGGCAGTAATGCGGCTCCTCATGTATGGAATTGGGATTGGAAAGAAAATCCGAAAATATCTACACCTAGCAGTTGTTTAGACTACTTACGAAATGGATGGACGTATAGCATTACGGTTTTGGCATGTCCTGATGATGAAACCGAAGCTGGTGGCATAGAAGTTGGTAATGGAAGATTTACCGATAACAATCAGAATATACAATTAACAATAAATGAATATTATTCTGACATGTATTATGTCGTGAAAATTCCGTGGTATAGCGGAAGTAGCACAGTGGCGGTTACCACCTATATCTATTGTCAAGAGACTCATGAAGATTCATTTTATGCAACCATAAGCAAAGTTGACATTTCAGAATATTGTGAATCGTATTTTCAGGCGTATTTAACTGCATCGCCGACAGGTGGGTCCGGCAACTATAAATATAGTTGGTCGTCTACTAATGGCGGCTTATATGAAGGGCAAGGCACCGATCATATCCAAGTTCTTCATGTAAATCAAAACGGTGCTCCACAGTGTTACGCTGATGTAACCAAAAGCAAAACAGTCACAATAACTATTACAGACAATGTTTGGAAAATGTCGGATGGTTCCGCTGCTACTGCTACTGCTTCAGTTACGCTTAACGCGATAAGATTTAGCCCAAATAGTTTTAAGCCTGGTAACATTGGTTATTTTGATAGATCGAATGGTTGGTTTGGAAATACGGCCACTACTGTTGCAACCATTTCCACTCAACGCAACGGCGGATATGGCACGTATACATATACATGGTCTAAATCAACATCGCCCGATGGTGGTTATAGCAACATATCAAATTCTAATACACAGAATTTAAATATCGAAAGGCCAAGCAACACAACTTTTTACAAGCAGTATGTCACCAATAGTAGTTGTCCATCTGAAACATATCATGATGGCTATACAAATAACGGTTATTTCACATGTGTTATTCCTATAGTTGCCACAGCAAGTCCGTCATCAACAAGTACATATTATGGTGGAAGCGTAACTTTATCGTGCTCATCGACTGGTGGACGTGCCAGTGGCAAGACTTACAAATGGTATAGCAGTTCTACTTCCGGGGGAACATATTCGGAAATACAAAATGCAGTAGGCACAAGTTATAGTCCAACAGGTCTGACTGCCGCCAAATATTACAAGTGCAAAGTTTTTGATGCTGAGCATTCTGGTGGTATTGAGAGTAATGTTGTTGCGGTTAGTGTGAGGTCGCAATTGGTGGCAGGCACCATCAGCGGTGGTGGCGTAACCACCTATAGCGGTGGCAGCGTAAGACTTACTGCCAGCGCTGCAACCGGCGGTAACGGCTCATATGGCTATCAGTGGCAGGTTTATAATGGCTCTCAGTGGAGCGACATGTCAGGAAAAACCAGTTTGACCTGCGATGTGAGTGAAAGCAACACCGGAACCACTAATCTATCAAAAAAATATCGTCTGAAAGTGACTGGCGACAGTCAGACAAAATATACGGGAGAAGTTACCGTAACCTGGCGTCCGCAGTTGGTTGCAGGCACCATCAGCGGCGGCGTCACCACATACAGCGGAAACAGCGTGAGCCTTTCGGTTGGCGCGGCTTCGGGCGGCAATAGCAGTAGCTATTCATACCAATGGCAGGAGAGCAGCAATGGCGGCGGCTCGTGGACTAACGTCGGTACAAATTCAAGATCGTACAGCACCAGCGGTTCTGGCGTGACTAAAAACTATCGGGTTATTGTGACTGATGCCGACAACCAGAAAGCAACAGCATCGGCAGTCTCAGTAACCTGGCGCTCACCATTGGCTATTGGCACCATCACAGGTGGAAATGTTATTGTGGGCAGCAACACCAGCGTGACTCTTCAGGTTGGCGCGGCAACCGGCGGAACCGGTAGTGACACTTATTCATACCAATGGTATCGGAGCACCAACAACGGCAACACTTGGGGTAGCGTTGCCGGTGCGACGGGCTTGGAGTTGGAAGATAGCGGATACGATCAGACAAAACACTATAAAGTCGTCGTGACTGACGGTGACAACCAGACAGCAACATCGGCTGTGGTTTCGGTAACGTGGAATTTGCCGTTCAATTTGGGCAGCATCGCTGGTGGCGGAGTAACCACCTATAGTGGCGGCAGTGTCCAACTTTCAGTTAGTCCAGCGGGCGGCGTTGGTAGTTATACATACCAGTGGAAGGAGAGTGTTGACGGTTCCGTCTGGAGCAATATTGCAGGCGACGACAAATGCTATGTGTCAGGTTCGGGACAGATGAAATATTATAAAGTTGCTGTCACTTGCGACGGTCAGACAATGGAGTCGGATTACGTTACTGTTGAATGGCGTCCGGCTTTGGCTGTGGGCGAAATCGCTGGCGGCGGCCAGAGCACACGCAGTGGCGGCACCATTACGCTTTCTGTCAACCCTACGGGCGGCAATGGCACTTACACCTATCAGTGGGAAGTGTTCAGCGGCTCAGCATGGAGCAAGATTCTTGTAAACGGCAACGGCAACAGTTATTCTGAGGCCAATACAAACTTGTCAGGCTCGAATCTGACAAAGAAATACCGCGTCAAGGTGTCAAGCGACAATCAAGAGTTCTATGCCGTGCCGGTGACCGTGTCATGGCATACGGTATTGGTGGCAGGAGCCATCACGGGTGGCAACATAAGCACCTATGGATGCGACAATGTTGAACTCACGGCCCATCCGTCGGGCGGTGGCGGCGAAGGCACCTATTCGTTCCAGTGGTATCAGAGCACCGATGGCGGCAGCACGTGGAGCAGCATTGCCGGTGCCATCGACCGGACCTGCATAGTAACCGGGTCTGACCAGACAGCGCTGTATAAAGTTAAAGTAACCGGCGACGGCCAGACCGTCGAATCGGCTTCGGTTTCAGTAACCTGGCGTCAGGCATTGGTGGCCGGAACCGTCACTGGTGGCGGCCAGACAACCTACAGCGGCGGCAGTGTCGAGCTTTCGGTCAGTCCGTTGGGCGGCAATGGCTCGTTCACCTACCAATGGCAGGTGGTGAAAGGCTCAAGTTGGGTTGATGTTCCGGGTGCAAAAAACCAGTCATTTACTGCAAGCAGCACAAATGCAGGAGCCGGCAATCTTGTAAAATACTATCGTGTGGTAGTGTCCAGCGACGGCCAGAATGAAGCAACGCAGCCAGTTACAGTGACATACCGACCGGCTTTGGCGGCCGTCGTCAGGGGAGCCACAACCACCCACAGCGGCGGAACCGTCAAACTCACGGCAAGCACTTCGGGCGGCAATGGCAGCTGCTCATACCAGTGGGAAACCAGTTCCGACAATGTCAGTTGGAGCGATATTCCAAACGCGACCGACGCAACCTGCCAGGTGAGCGGCTCAAATCAGACCGAATATTTCCGAGTTAAAGTTTCGGGCGATAATCAAATCGCTCATTCCGAAGCGGTTTCGGTGGGCTGGCGTCCGGCATTGGTTGCAGGCAGCATTACCGGTAGCGGCCAGACAACCTACAGCGGCGGCAACGTGACGCTTACGGCCAACCCGTCGGGCGGCAACAACAATTATACCTACCAGTGGCAGGTGAGCGACAATAATACTGACTGGCTCAATATTAAAGATGCAAAAGAAAGAGAACTTGCCGAAACCGGTGATAATGAGACCGATGTCCCAATAGTGATATACTACAGGGTGGTGGTGTCGGGCGACAATCAGACCAGCGTGTCGGAAGTGGCCAATGTTACCCATCGTCCGTCGTTGAAAATCGGCAAAATCCAACCTGTGGGCAGCAGCGTTGTCTATGGCGGCGACAATGTGAATCTGACAGTTGCGGCATCGGGCGGCGACGGCGTTTACAGCTATCAGTGGTATCGCAAAAATGCTGAAACCGATTGGACACCGGTTGGTGGAAATTCCGCATCGTTCACTGACAGCCACGAGAACAACACCAATGCCGCAGTCTCTTATCTCTATAAGGTTGTTGTCAGCGGTGACCATCAGGAAGCCGAGTCGGACGCACTGCAATGCAGCTGGACAGCCAATATGCAGATTGAAGCGCTGATATACGCACAGGAAAAGGTTTCTTACGGCGTAACCACGCCTATTGAAGTTAGAGTGATAAACGGAAGCGGCATCTACGACTACCAGTGGCAGACATTGGCGAATGGTGAATGGCAGAACATTCCGGAGAACGATAATCCGATTCTTTCAATCGCACTTACCGAAGCCGGCGATTACCGCTGCGTGGTCACCGATTCGCTCTATCCCACCAGAAGTGTCACCACCGGCGTGGCGTCGCTCGATGTTTGGCCCGATTTGGTTCCTGGCAGCGTGACTGAAACGTCGCATACTGTCGACAATGATTCGATTTCAATCTCTGGAACAACCCCAGCAGGCGGCAACGGCACCTACCATTACCGTTGGGAGAAACGCTCGGGTAATGGCGAGTATGTGCCAATGCCCGACACAACCCCCGCAATCACCGTGCTGCCCGAAAGCAACACCACCTACCGCCGTTACGACAGCAGCGGCGACCAGGAGAAGCCGGCGTTCGAGTTTCAGGTCAATGTGCCGCTCAAGAGTGGTGCCATTGCAGCCAGCCGTACAAACGATTTCTATTATGCCGGTCAGCGGCTGCCGTTGCTGAAAGATGATGTCAGTGCCACCGGCGGCAACACCGATGGTTCGCCAAATTATCAATGGTATTGGAAGCGGGAAGGCAGCGATGCTTTCGAGCCGATTCAAGGCGCCACAGCAGCCGATTACCAGCCCGTTGGTCTGTCGGTGTCAACGTCGTTCTACCGTGCGGTCATCGATGGTGATGATGTTTTGAACACCAATGTCATCAATTTGACAATCAAACAGCCTGTTGTCAGCTTGGCCAATCTCAAGGAACTCTATTGCAAGAGCGACACTGTCAGAATCCAGGCTTCGGGCATCGAAGGCGGCCAATACAGGTGGTTTGATGCCAGTGGCAAACAGCTTGCCGCAGGTCCGGAGTTATATTTGATGACGATAACCGAAAGCACCACCGTGCAATTGCGGTCCTACAGTGGCTCAGGCGATCTGCTGACCAAAGAGAATGTGGTGCTGAATGTTATCGACATGACCCCCGATTTCCTGACAGATAAGATAATTGCGCGAGCTGGCGAATCAATCCATTTCACAAACAACTCAGCCAACTACGTGCGGTGTGAATGGAATTTCGGCGATGGCGCCGACGGTTCGTTCGAAGAAGAGCCGTGGCATTACTATAACAACGATGGTGTGTTCAGCGTTCGTCTGCGGTTAGTCAGCCGTGAAGGCTGTGTTGTTGAAACCATCATGACCAACCACATCACCGTCAGCAGCGCGTTCACCGATGTGACTGCCGATAGCGAAAAAACAGTCAGTGTTTACCCCAACCCGGCTGTCGACTTCCTGATGGTTGAATCCGAAGGCGAATCGCATGTGACAATCGTCGGCAGCACAGGCGCGGTTGTGTTCGACGCGGAAGTCTCATCAGCTGCCAAGATAGACATATCAGCCTTCCCCGAAGGCACCTACACAGTGATTGTTGTGGACGGAAACGGTGGTGTGCATTACGAGAAGATTGTGAAATACTAACGGTTCGGATTTATGATTAAAGGAATATTAAAACTATTGCTGACCATTCTGCTCGCAGCGAGTGTAAGCGGGCTCAGTGCCCAGCCGCTGCATAATCACATAAAGGGTGCCATCACCATCGGGGGTGGGTTCTTCATGTCCGACCACTCTTACGGCGGCACAATCGGCGACACCTATTGGTTCAACGACAAAATCAGTCTCGACTCGCGACTTAACATCAGCGGCGGCAAAAAGGGCTTTACGAAATTCATGCGCTATGCCATCGACAATCAGGCTTGCTACAATTTCTACGGCTATGCCGACAAATTCTATGTCGATGTGGTGGCCGGTGTCCAAATCGGTCTCGACCACATGAAAAGCAAAGTCGAAGATGTCGAAAAAACATCGTTCTTGTGCCTTGGCGAGCTTGGCTGCAAATGCAAGTATTTTATTAATTATCAATGGACTGTCTGGTTCGAAGCCAAGGAACGCGCCGGTTTTGGAAAAATCGACAAATTTGTTCCGCAGCTGACCTTGGGTGGCAGCTGGCTGTTGGATTTTAAACCTAAAAACAATCGAAAATTCAATTAGACATGAAAGCAAATAGTTTTAAAACAAAAAGAATATTGCTGCTGTGTGCTCTTGCTTTTATGGTTGCCGCAAGCAGCTGCCACCGCGAAGATTATTTCTATGAAATTGATGACGCGCCGCTATTTGAGTGGACGGCCAATGTCAGCGACCTTCACCCAACCGTCTTGACCGATTCGGTGAAAATCAGTCACTTGCAGAGCTACGGTTTCCGCTGCCACGATGTTCATGTCAAGGCACCCGTTTTGGCCTTGGCCGATACGACAGGTGTCTTTGATTGCGAATTTGCCGACAGCGTGCTGAAAATCACAGTCGAAAATATTGGTACTGTTAAAGGAACCATTACAGCGACAGACATCTACGGTAAAAGTTCGGAATTGTCTTTCCAACTGTTGGCCTTCTATAACACTAAGCCTGTTGCTAAAGGTAGCGCCAAACTGATTAAGAATTTGAGTGATACTGAAGCGGAAATCGACTTGAGCCAATCATACGACACTGATGCCAGCAAAGGCGGCGGTATCGAACAATACGAGTACAAAATCACCAGCCCGTCGGATATTGTGTACGATGTTGTCACGCCACTCAGCAAGATAAATTACATTTTCAAAGAGAAGGGATTGGCCACCATTGAGTTCCGCGTATGCGACAACGATGGCGAATGGTCGGAATGGAAAACCATTTACGTTAAGGTTTAGATGGAATGCATGTAAATAGAAAAAGCCGCAATTTGCGGCTTTTTTTGTGTTAACCTGTTCTTCAACCTTTTATCCCGATATCTATCGGGGCTTCAATCATTTACCAAAGTGGTAGTGCGGGCCGAAGCGCTCAAATGCCGCGCGGTCAAGGTCTTCTTGTACGCTCGGGTGCGCAACGCTGGTAATCAGTTTTGCGCGTTCCTGCATGGTGCGGCCGTAAAGGTTCACTGCGCCAAACTCGGTCACAAACCAGTGAATGTGGAAACGCGTTGTCACCACGCTTGCTCCCGGTGTCAGAGTCGGCACAATCTTGCTCACGCCCTTCTTGGTCATCGATGGCATGGCAATGATGGCCTTTCCGCCTTTGGCACGCGATGCGCCATAGATAAAGTCGATTTGGCCGCCCGCGCCCGAGAACTGCTTGGTTCCGATTGAGTCGGCGCAGACCTGGCCGGTCAGGTCAATCTCGATGGCCGAGTTGATGGCCGTCATCTTCGGCTGCTGCGCAATGATGAACGGGTCGTTGGTGTAGGCCACGTCCTGCATCAGCACTTGCGGGTTGTTATCCACAAACTTGTAAACGTTGTTTGTGCCGAGCAGGAAGGTTGATACAATCTTGCCGCGGTCGAGAGCCTTGTTGGCGCCTGTGATGACGCCCTTCTCAACCAGCCGTAGCACACCGTCGGCAAACATCTCGGTGTGGATGCCAAGGTCCTTGTGGTTGCCCAGACAGGCCAACGTGGCGTTCGGCAGCGAGCCGATGCCCAGCTGCAGGCAGGCGCCGTCGTCAATCAGCTCGGCGCAGTGGCGGCCAATGGCAAGGTCGGTCTCGCTCGGCTCTTCGTAGAATTTCTCGATGAGCGGCGAGTCGTCCTGAACAAAAATATTTATGCGGCTCATGTGAATCATTGCCTGACCGAAGGCGCGTGGTGCGTTTTTATTGACAACTGCAATCACGTATTCGGCCACTTCCATGGCAGCCAGGCACGCATCGACTGATGCGCCGAGCGATACATATCCGTGCTCATCGGGCGGGCAGACCTGAATCATTGCCACGTTGCAGGGCAGATAGCCTTCGCGGTAGAGCCGTGCGGCTTCGCCAAGGAATACGGGAATATAATCGGCGTAGCCGGCTTGAACGTTCTTGCGGGTGTTGGCGCCAACAAAGAAACCATCGTGCTGGAAAATGCCTTCAAACTCGGGCGCCGAGTAGGGGGCGTCGCCTTCGGTGTGGAAATGGTGGATATGCACATCTTTCAACTCGCCGGCGCGTCCGCGGTCGCACATCGCCTTAATCAGCACCTGCGGCGCATTGCCGATGGCGCTCAAATGCACGTGGTCGCCCGATTTGATAACTTTCACCGCTTCGGCAGCGGAAACAAAATTAATTTTCGTATTTTTATACATTTTGTGTGAATTATTATTCAAATATTTCGAGCGCAAATGTAGAGTTTATTTGTTAAGTCAAAATAGTTATTCGAAAAAAAGTTGACGATTGGCGATGACGGTATTATTTAATGTAAAATTATGATGTTTGTTAAGTCATTCTTGTTTCTAAAAAAACATTTTGTACTTTTGAACTCGTATGGCAAATGCCTTAATTTGAATCATATATTTATTATTAACCACTAATAACTTTAATCAATGAGACTAAAGAGTATTTTTTTGACAATTGCTGCCACTGTGGCCATAATGTCGGCAGTGGCTCAAACAGATGGGTTTTCGTATCAGGCAGTGATACGCAATCCGAATGGTGAATTAGTTAAAACGCAAAAAGTTGGCTTGATTCTTACAATAGCCGACAGCGCGGGAACTAATGCCATGTATAAGGAAGTTCAAACCGCAACAACCAACGAGTTTGGTGTGCTGAGTGTGACTGTTGGTCGCGGTACACCGATGGATGGTACAAAACTTAAAAATGTCGATTGGACCAAGTCGGCATGGCTGCACATCTCAATTGATGTGAATGGTGGCACCAACTACGCTGATTTTGGTGCGACAAAGATTCAAGCTGTACCAGTAGCTCTCTACGCAGCTCGCAGCGGCAGCAGTGCGCAGGCAGTTGGCACAGTCAACCCTAGCGGTTCTGGCGACGCCCTGTTTGACGTGAAAGACAAAGACGGCAATGTTGTGTTTGCCGTATATCCCGACGGTGTGCGCGTCTATGTTGACGACGACAACAGCAAGGCAGCCCGCAGCGGATTCTTGGTAACTGGCCGCGTTGCGACCAAAGACGGCCAGCCGAAAGACTACTTTGCCGTAAACGGCGACGGTACACAGGTTTACGTTGACAACGATGACTCGAAGGCAGCCCGCAGCGGTTTCCTGGTAACAGGCCGCGTGGCAACCAAAGACGGTGCCAATAACGACTTCCTCTCAATCAAAGGCGATGAGGGTACAAAGGTGTTTGTCGACAACGACGATTCGAAGGCTGCACGTAGCGGTTTCTTGGTAACAGGCCGTGTGGCAACCAAGGGCGAGAACGCCGACTTCCTCTCAATCAAAGGTGACGAGGGTACGAAAGTGTTTGTTGATGATGACGCAACCAAGGCTGCCCGTAGCGGCTTCCTCATCACTGGCCGTGTTGCCACAAAAGAGGGCAACCAGAACAACTATTTCACTGTAAACGACGAAGGTACAAAAGTCTTTGTCGATGACAACGATGGTGACAAAATCAAGCGTAGCGGCTTCCTCATCACTGGCCGCGACGCCACTAAGGAAGGCCAGCCGACCAACTATTTCACAGTTAACGACGAGGGAACGAAAGTGTTTGTTGACGAAAATAGCGATGGCGACAAAATCAAGCGCAGCGGCTTCCTCATTACAGGCCGCGACGCCACCAAGGAAGGTGGAAGCACCAACTTTCTCTCGGTTGACGGTAGTGGCACACAAGTATTTGTCGATGACAATGACGGCGACAAAATCAAACGCAGCGGCTTCCTCATCACCGGCCGCGATGCCACCAAGGGCGGTCAGCCAACCAACTATTTCACTGTGAACGACGAGGGAACCAAAGTGTTTGTCGACCCCAATGCTGACGGCAGCAAGATACGCCGCAGCGGCTTCCTTATTACTGGCCGAGACGCCACCAAGGAAGGCGAAAGCACCGATTTCCTTTCGGTTGACGGTAGTGGCACGCAGGTTTTCGTTGATGATGACGAAGCAAAAGCCAGCCGCAGCAAATTCCGCGTAACAGGCCGCACAGCGACCAAAGATGGAGAGAACGCCGACCTGCTTGCTGTTAACGATGATGGCACGCAGGTGTTTGTCGATGACAATGACGGTGACAAAATCAAACGTAGCGGCTTCCTCATCACCGGCCGCGATGCCACCAAGGGCGGCCAGCCAACCAACTATTTCACTGTGAACGACGAGGGAACAAAAGTGTTTGTTGATGACGAACTTGATAGCAGCGATAAAGCCCGCCGCAGTGGATTCGTGGTAACAGGCCGCACAGCAACAAAGGATGGAGAAACCACCGATTACATGAAAGTTGCTACCGACGGTACGCAAATAAAATTTGACAATGATGCTTCGAAAATCAAGCGTAGCGGTTTCCTCATTACCGGTCGCGATGCAACCAAAGGCAAAGAATCAGCATATATGACTGTCAATCCAGACAGTACTAAATTCTATGTTGATGATTTCAATATCGACTTGCGGAAAGATGCCATAACCGTCAATACCGAAAACCGCATGAACTGGTATCCTGATAAGAACACCTTTATGGTCGGCGGTTCTAAAGACGCTGAAGATGTTGGCGAAGACGCATTTACTTTCGGAAAATTCGCACAGGCGAAAGGCGTCGCCAGCTATGCTTTTGGAGTTGGTGCCACAGCATCTGCTGACAGTGCTTTTGCAATTGGCGATTGGGCGACGTCCGCAGGAGTAGGTGCCGCCGCTCTGGGTTATAAAGCATTGGCCAGCAAAAAGAATTCTCTGGCTTTGGGCGCATACTCTAATGTCAATGGTGATTACTCTACCGCTATGGGTTATCATGCAACAGCTACTGGTGGCAATTCTATGGCTCTAGGTTGCGGAACAACCGCCAGCGGCGAAGCATCGGTTGCTTTGGGCTACAATGCAACCAGCGGTCAGCATTCAACATCTCTTGGATGCAGCACAACCGCCAGCGGCGAAAACTCTGTTGCGCTGGGTTATAATGCAACTGCCATCGGACGCAATTCTATTGCTTTGGGTAATTATTCAACTGCATATTCTTTTGGCGAAGTGGCAATAGGCTCATTCAATACCAGCCGCGACCAGAATAATCCGGATTCGTGGTGGGAAAGTGACAATCTGTTTGTGATTGGCAACGGCCAGTCTGAAGATTCAAAAAGCGATGCTCTGATTGTCTCAAAGAACGGCAACATGACCGTCAATGGCAGCATTACCTATACTGGCTCTTGCAGCTCATCTGATATGCGCCTGAAAAAAGATGTTGAGTCGCTTGACGGCGCTTTGGACAAGGTGCTGAAACTTCGTGGCGTGACATTCTACTGGAAGAACAAGACCGAGATGGCTGCCGCCAAAGGCAAGGACGTGAAAAACATGAGCTACGGCTTCAGCGATGAAAAGCAGATTGGCGTCATTGCACAGGAAGTTGAAGAAGTTTTGCCGGAACTGGTTGTTACAGACAACGAAGGCTTCAAGGCTGTTAAATACGAAAACCTTACACCGGTGCTGATTGAAGCAGTGAAAGAGTTGAAAGCGGAAAAAGACGAACTGCAGAAAGAAGTGGAAGAGTTGAAGCGTATGGTTGAAGAACTGATGAAGAGATAGAAAATCGTTTCATAAGAAGGCAAAGGCCGGAATCCCGCTGTGGGTCCCGGCCTTTGTGTTTTAATTATCGGGGTGTGATTATTCGATTTTCGAACTGATTATTTCCCCGCTGTCAATTGTCAGGTAGAAAGTAAAGCAGTAATACGCGCCCGTTGCATCTTCTTCGTACCGTATTGCAGTCAGTTTTGCATCGGGGTGCTGCGACAGATAATCATTTTTGTCTTCAATCGCCGATTCAGGCAAATCGGTGTTGATGTCGAGCGGATACCATGTTTTCACCCATGAGATTTTGTTGCTGTCATCTTTATAAATGACCACGTGCTTAACAATGTTCTCGTGGCTGATGAACACAACCACATTCCTTCCGTCGTAAGTCGAGCCAAGGATTTTAGCATCGGAATATTTGCTTTGCGCAAATTGAATAAATTCAGTATGGTCATAGGGAACAATCTTTACCGGGTCACAAAGCTGATAGTCGTTGTGCGACAGCAGAGTGCCGTCTTCGGCTATAATTATATTGTTGGCGTAATTATTTATGTCGCCCGTGCCGAAGTTGTATGTACCTACGAAAGCAAATTGGTATTGCTTCTGCTCAATGCCACTTTTTGCATCTTCGAAAAGGTGCTCAATAATTTGCGCTTTCGGTATTCCAAGTTTTGAAAATGTGTCATAGACTTTTTCCGGTATCAAATCTGAATCCGCTTCAGGAGTTATGTTTTTTCTGTTTGACAGCCATTTGTCATCTTTATAGTATGCCATGTTCGAAAGCCCGTCTTTGTCAAAGAAGTCGATTTCGGCCATATTTAACGAATCACCAAACAAACAGAAGCCGTCGACTTTCGCATCAGGGTAGCGGGAGGAAAAGTCACCCTGAATATTTTCGGGAAGGTCTTTCAGATGTGAGTCGTCTGTATTGTCGTCGTTGTTTTTATCGCAGGCGATAATCGTAGTCGCCATTAAGGCGCAGGTAAGAAATGCTTTTAGTGTTTTCATTGTTTTTTAATTAAATGTTAATTGTACACCACAAATGTAGTCGAAAATGCCATTGGAAAGCATTTTTTTTGGTTTTATAAATGTATAAAAAACAGCATGTTGCGAAGATTGCGCGTAAAATGGAAGGCGGGTGAAAAAGAAAAGTCAACCATTTCTGATTGACTTTTTAGTAGCGGGGGCCCGACTCGAACGAGCGACCTCTGGGTTATGAGCCCAACGAGCTACCAACTGCTCTACCCCGCGATGTTAAGGCAAAATCCTTATCGGATTTGCGACTGCAAAGATAGAGTTTATTTTTAAAACGGCAAATTTTGTTTTGTGAAAGGCAAACTATGCCAATCGGTCTGAATCACAACCGATTGGGGATACTGGCGAAATTTTTCGGCGCAAGACCGTACTATTCCATCACGTCATCAGGCGTGAGTTTCGGGAATTTTATCTTCGAATTCACAACGTATGAGTCGGGGTAAAGCTCGCGGATTTTGTGGTAGAAGGCGTTGGCTTCACCGCGGCTGCGGAAATCGCCCACGCTGAGTTTGAAGTAAGGCGTTTTGTATTCGGGATAAACCTGCGCGGGGTCGAAATCGGGGAAGTTTTTCAGAAACTGCTGGCTGGTGGTCTGCATTGTTGCGCGGGCGTTCTGTCCCGAGCCCGAGTAAATCTGAATGCGGTAGCCTTTTATGCCGTCGCGCTTGTTGGCATCGGCGTAAGCGCCAACCATTTGCGTGAGTTTTGCGTCTTGGTCGAGCGTAACCTTGCCGTAGCCGGGCTGCGCGTCGTTGAGCTGATAGAAAAGGTCGCTGCCTTGCGCACGGGCTGTGCCTGCGGCAATTACGGCAATCAGTATGGTGAAAAACAATCTTTTAGCCATAGCGTTTCTGTTTTAGCGCCACAAAGATATAAAAATGTGGAATGTGAAATGAGTAAAGAGTAATGAAGTTCCAACGCATAAAACCACTCGCCGCACACACCAAAATTCTTTTACCTTTGCGCTAAAATCGTACGAAAAATGACAGACAAGAAAACAGCTACCCCGCTGTCCGACTTGGGCGAGTTCGGGCTGATTGAGCGGCTCACAAAGCCGTTCGGCATCAAAAACAGCGCAACTGTGAAGGGCATTGGCGACGACGCCGCAATCATAAAATCGGAAGGCAACGACCTGGTTGTGACAAGCGACCTGCTGGCCGAGGGCATCCACTTCGACCTTGTTTACACACCGCTCGCGCATTTGGGCTACAAAGCGGTAATGGTCAATCTTTCTGACGTTTACGCAATGGGCGCCACGCCGAAGCAGATAACCGTATCGCTGGCTGTGTCGTCGAAATTCTCAGTTGAGGCGCTTGAGCAACTCTACGACGGCATCCGCCGCGCCTGCGAGCGCTACGACGTTGATCTTGTGGGTGGTGACACCACGAGTTCAGTGACGGGAATGGTCATCAGCATCACGGCCATCGGGCAGGTTGAGCCTGGCAAGGCTTTCTGCCGCAACGGCGCCAAGGCAGGCGACCTTGTGTGCGTGTCGGGCGATTTGGGCGCGGCTTATGCAGGATTGCAGATTCTGCGCCGCGAGAAGGACGTGTATATGATTGACCCCAACACTCAACCCGACCTGTCGAAATACGACTATGTGATTGAGCGTCAGTTGAAACCCGAAGCGCGCCGCGACGTGATTGCCGCCATCCGCAAAAACGGACTCACACCAACGGCAATGATTGACGTGAGCGACGGACTGTCGTCGGAACTGCTGCACATCTGCAAACAGTCGGGCACAGGCGTGAAAATCTACGAGAACAAACTGCCCGTTGACGCGCAGACCGAAGCCGTGGCCGCCGAAATGAATATGGACGCCACAATGCTGGCAATGAACGGCGGCGAGGACTACGAACTGCTATTCACCATCCCCGCCGAGCAAGTTGAGATTGCGGGCAAAATGCAGGAAATATCCATCATCGGCCAAATTACTGACGAGCCGGAAGTTTACACGCTCATCGGCAGAAATGCTGGCAGTGCAAGAATCTCGGCGCAGGGGTGGAATGCGTATGGGAATGGTAAGGGGTAAGAGTTGAGAGTTAAGGGTTTAATGGCGAATTGGTAAATCGTTAATGGACTAAAGACTACAGACAACGGACAACAGATTCTCACACGGAAGTAGAGACGCGGCGCGCCACGTCTCTACAATAGACAACGCAGTCGGCACAATTCGTAATTCATAATTCGCAATTAAAATCTATATTTGCCAAATAAACAATTTTGAAATGTTTGAATTAGGACGAGTAGGAATAATTGGTGGTGGCAGTTGGGCGACCGCCATTGCAAAGATAATTGAGGAAAAACCGCAGCCGCTGAACTGGTATATGCACGACCCCGAGGCGGTGGAACATATGAAAAAGGTGGGCACTAACCCGCTCTATTTGAGTTCGGTAGAGTTCGACACCAAAAATCTGAACCTGACAACCGACGTGAACGAAGTGGTCCGCAACAGCGACACCATCCTGTTCGTAACGCCGTCGGCCTACCTGAAATCGGCGCTTTCGGGCCTGACCGAATCGCTCACCGAAAAGACGGTGGTTTCGGCCATCAAGGGCATCATTCCCGAAGATAATCTGCTTGTTGGCGA
>JAEEGJ010007802.1_pt1 | contig 30163 bp, 26 predicted proteins | sample 8958761 | NCBI WGS metagenome assembly JAEEGJ01 (sample SAMN16246546, study PRJNA631951) | gut metagenome | biome: gut microbiome; feature: rumen; material: RS-attached | host: Bos | place: Iran: Karaj | collected 2018-10
GAAGCTGGGGGCTTGAATTATTTGTTCTTGGCGTTCTCGGGGGTGATGCCTACCAGCTCGGGGTCGATGAGGATGCGTCCGCAGTACTCACACACGATGACCTTCTTGTGCATCTTGATCTCCATCTGGCGCTGGGCGGGGATGCGGTTGAAGCAGCCACCACAGGCGTTGCGCTGGACGACGACGATGCCGAGGCCGTTGCGTGTGTTCTTGCGGATGCGCTTGAAGGCGGTGAGCAGACGCTCTTCGATCTTGTTCTCCTGCTTCTTGGCTTTCTCGCGCAGGGTCTCCTCCTTGGCCTTGTTCTCGCTGACGATCTCGTTGAGCTCGCTCTTCTTGTCTTCGAGGGCGTGCTCACGGTCGGTGAACATTTCCTTGGCCTTCTCGATCTCGGCCTTGAGTGCGTCGATGCGGCGCGATGCTTCGTTCATCTTCTTCTCGGCCAGCTCGATGTTCAGACCCTGATACTCGATCTCCTTGGTCAGGTAGTCATACTCACGGTTGTTGCGCACGTTGTCCTGGTCGGCCGTGTACTTGTCGATGAGTTCCTCGGCCTTCATCTTGGAGTCGCGGTAACGGGCCATATCGTTCTGGGATACGGCAATCTCGTCCTCAAACTTTGTCACGCGGGTGTGAAGTCCGGCGATCTCGTCCTCCAGGTCCTGCACTTCCTGCGGCAGTTCGCCTCTCAGGGTCTTGATGCTATCAATCTCCGAGAGTTTCTGCTGTAAGTCATAAAGTGCCTTGAGTTTCTCTTCAACAGTGAGTTCTTTCTTCTGTGCTGCCATAAACAATTTTTGGTTTTAGGCTTCAGGTTTCAGGTTGTCAATCCTTACGCTAATGCCTAATGATTTATAGATAATTGACTTGGTTTGTCTCGCTTTTTGCGAAAGCGACTGCAAAGGTAGGATTTTTTTTCTGAATAACTTCTAAAAAAATCTCTTTTGTGAAATGCTCGCTCTCGTAGTGCCCGATGTCGGCGACCACGATACGCTGGCTGTTGTCCAGGAAATCGTGGTAGCGCATGTCGGCGGTGACATAGAGTTGCGCCCCCATCTGCACCGCCTTGTCAAGCAGGAAACCACCGGCTCCACCGCATAACGCCACCCGTGACACGGTGCGGTCCGCGTCACCGCTGTAACGTATGGCACCGACCTCAAAAGCGTCCTTGACCCGCTTGAGCATCTCTCGTGCGGGCATGGGCTCGATATCGCCGATTACGCCGCAGCCTGCTATGGTGCTGTTCTGCTCGCCATAGGGCTGGACGTCGTTGCTGACGAGGAAACACACGTTCTTCATCCCGATTTTGTCGGCCATGCGGAATGAGACACCTTGCCAGGCGCTGTCCATGTTGGTGTGCGCGCTGTAGATGGTGACGTCATGCTTGATGGCCATTGCCACGGCTCGCTCTACCGGTGTGCGCCCCATGATTTTCTTCAGGCCGCGGAAGATGAGCGGATGGTGTGAGATGACCAGGTTGTATCCCAGGCTGATGGCCTCGGCGACGACAGCCTCGGTGGCATCGGTGCACAATAGCACACCGGTGATGTCGGCATCAGGGTCGCCCACCTGGATGCCCGCATTGTCCCACTCCTCCTGCAGGCGTAACGGGGCATATTGCTCGATAGCCTCGGTGATTTCTCTGATTTTCATTGCTGTTTTAGCAATTAGCCGTTAACTAAAACTTAAACTCAAATCTTGCCTTCGGCTTTGAGGCGCTGGCGGTCCACGTCGATGTAGAGTTCATCGAGTTGGCTCTGGTCCACGGGGCTCGGGGCATCGAGCATCACATCGCGGCCGCTGTTGTTCTTCGGGAAGGCGATGCAGTCGCGGATGCTGTCCAGACCGGCCATGATCGACACGAAGCGGTCGAAACCGAATGCAAGACCGGCGTGGGGAGGTGCGCCGTACTTGAAGGCGTTGATCAGGAAGCCGAACTGTGCCATGGCGCGCTCGGGGGTGAAGCCCAGGATGTCAAACATCTTGGCCTGCAGCTTGCCGTCATGGATACGCAGGCTGCCGCCGCCTACCTCGATGCCGTTGCACACGAAGTCATAGGCCTTGGCACGCACGCGCTCGGGATGCTCGTCGAGCAGGGGGATGTCGTCAGGGTTGGGCATGGTGAACGGATGATGGGTAGCCATCAGGCGCTGCTCCTCGTCGCTCCACTCAAACAGCGGGAAGTCGATAATCCACAAGCACTCAAATTTGTCCTTGTCTCGCAAGCCGAGGCGCTCGCCCATCTCCAGACGCAGGGTGCACAATTGCACACGTGTCTTGTTGGCATTGTCACCGCTCATGATGAGAACGAGGTCGCCGTCCTTGGCACCCATCTTCTCCTTCAGCTTCTGCCATACCTCGGGCTCGTAGAACTTGTCGATGCTGCTCTTGACAGTTCCGTCGGCATTGAACTTGACATATACCAAGCCCTTGGCGCCCACCTGCGGACGTTTCACGAAGTCCACCAAACCGTCGAGCTGCTTGCGGGTGTAGTCGGCGCAGCCGGGAGCGCAGATGGCACCGATGTAATTAGCCTCGTTGAACACGGGGAAGGTGCCGGTGCCCTTGAGCACGTTGTCCACCTCGACAAAGGTCATGCCGAAACGGCGATCGGGCTTGTCACTGCCGTACAGGCGCATCGCATCGTGCCAGGTCATCTGGTCGAGTTTCTCAGGCAGGTCCACATTGCGCACCTTCTTGAACAGGTGACGGGCCAAGCCCTCAAATACGTCAATCACATCCTCCTGGTCCACGAAGCTCATCTCGCAGTCTATCTGGGTGAACTCGGGCTGGCGGTCGGCGCGCAGGTCCTCGTCGCGGAAGCACTTGGCAATCTGGAAATAGCGGTCAAAACCGGCCACCATCAGCAGCTGCTTGAGTGTTTGGGGGCTCTGGGGCAGGGCGTAGAACTGGCCAGGGTTCATGCGCGAGGGCACGATAAAGTCGCGTGCGCCCTCGGGCGTTGAGCCGATGAGGATGGGTGTCTCCACCTCAAGGAAACCCTTGTCGTCAAGGTAGTTGCGGATTAAGATGGCCATGTCGTGGCGCAGCTCCAGGTTCCTGCGCACGGCATTGCGGCGCAAGTCCAGATAGCGGTATTTCATTCTCAGGTCATCACCACCATCGGTGTTGTCCTCGATGGTGAACGGCGGAGTGATACTCTCGCTCAGGATATTCAGTCGGCTGGCGATAATCTCGATGTCGCCAGTGGGCATGTTTGCGTTCTTGCTGGAGCGCTCGGCCACTGTGCCTTCAATCTGGATGACATATTCACGACCCAGATGGTTGGCCTGTTCGCACAAGTCAGCGTCCACTTCATTGTTAAACACGATTTGAGTGATACCGTAGCGGTCACGCAGGTCCACAAAGGTCATGCCACCCATCTTGCGAGTGCGCTGAACCCAACCTGCCAGTGTCACGACTTCGCCCACATTGGCCAGACGAAGTTCGCCGTTAGTCTTGGTTCTGTACATTGCTGTTTGTTATATTGATTATGATTTTTGTTGTAACAGTCGTTTTAAACATACAAAGTTACTACATTCTCCCCACAAATGACCTGCATGCAGCAAAAAAAAACGAATTTACCCGCATTTGGCTTGTCATTTTAAGAAATTGATGTAATTTTGCACCGCAAAAATTCAAGGCACGGGGTGTAGCGCAGTCCGGTTAGCGCGCCTGCTTTGGGAGCAGGAGGTCCCTGGTTCGAATCCAGGTACCCCGACAAAAAAAGAAAAACGCTGAACATCAAGAAGTCCGATCTTGTTGTCAGCGTTTTTTGTATTATTGCCCGCGAAAACAACGGCGCTGTCGCTGGCAAAGCAGCAGACCATGAACCTGCTTATAATGCAATGAGCCCGGCGCATTGCCGAGCTCATTGCGTTTATGTGCGCTGATGCCCGGTTAGCGGAATATCATCAGGGCCAGAATTCGTTGAGCAGGTAATCGACGAGTGCTGAGACGTCATCGATGGTGACTGTACCGTTCTGGTTGCAGTCCATGCCGTCAAAGTTCAGGCCTGTCGGATCCTCGCTGAGCAGGTAGTCGATAAGCTTAGAAACGTCATCGATGGTGACTCTGCCGTCACCGTTGACATCGCCGCGCAGAACTGAGGGTTCGTCATACTCACCCAGTTTGCGCTTGTTGCAGTTGGTGACGTAGATGTCATTCAATGAGTTTGCACGAAGCGGGCGGCTGATAAAGGCAACAATGTTCAGGTCATTGGCCTTCCACGAAGTCGGGATGGTATAGCTGAACTCGTTGGTGTAAGTGTCGCCATTCTTTTGGAGTTCCACACCTTTAACCGATCCAAGCGCTTTGCGCAAGACGTTGTTGTGAACATAATCGCTTATGACCGTACCCTGGTCAACCTGAGCTGCCACCAGATTATTCTCCGTGATATAGACAGTGAGTCTGGCATCGCTGCCCATTAAGCCTTCAAAGTTGGGAACCAAATCGCCACTAATGGTGATTTTAGCTTCGCGGGTGGCTTCGTCAAACGTGCTGTTGATGTTCACCGTAGCCCATGAGGGGTTTGAGTCGGAAACGCTCTCAAGGAAGTCGCTGAAGATTTGAGCGCCTTCAGCGGCTGGGCTGTAGCTGAGCACGCCGCACACTTCACCAGCTGTTTCGATGCCAGGATAACGGTCAAAAGAGCCCTCGGGATAACCCGTGCAGTGCTCGAAACTTGAAATGGAGTCATTCTGTGCGGTGGCGAAAGGATCGGTCGGAGAGCCAAATAACACATGTACTCCTACCCAAGCGATGTCGCCACGCATGTCGCACAAGGCTTGGAGTGCTCGGGAACCGGTCGGGCACCAGGTGCATCCCGTCGAAGTGAATTGCTCCACAAGACGCATCTGGCGGGTGAAGCCATGCTCAAAGGTTTTGAACGTGCAACTCAGAGACATGGGATTTTCAATGACATCGCCATTGGCGGTTGCTACGGTAACGGTCAGGGTGTGTTCACCAACGCTCAGTCCTGCGGTGGGAATAGAGCTTACAACGTCAGCGTAGTTGGCGGTCAAATCGGTAGGGTTGGTGGCCGTGCCCACAACCTCGCCATCGATAGCGATGTTGAACGTGCATTGTCCGGCATTAACTTGTGCAATGCCCATGTTGCTTGCCTGGAAGTTGATCTGCATGGGGTCACCGATTTTAATCATCGATTTCGCTTGCAGGTTGCGAATCCTGATGGCATAGGTCGGGAAATTGTCATTCTCACAAATCACTTGCAAACTCAGGTTGCCGACCGAGTTGACACCATAGTTTACCCAATTGTTATTGCGATAGTTATAAGTGGGGTAGATGGTTCCCACTTTCACTGCCGAGATGGGCTTGTTGGTCTTTGTTTGCTCATAGTCAAAGCCGATTCTCAACTTATAGTTGTCGGGCAGGTTGATAAGGTAAGGGTCATCAAGTGTAATGACGTTCCAGCCTTCATCCGAAACTTCACAGGACCATTCGGTCTCGGTCTGCAGATTGCCGTTACCGTCGACGGGGATGACAAATACGCGGGTCACGGGAGTGGACTCGGACAGACCAACTCGGAATGCGACAATCTTGCTGCCTTGGAAAAAGGCGAGCTCGTCACTGGTCAGGTCTGTGGCGATGGGACACACACCCTTGAGAAAGGACTTACCCCAGCAACCGCCCAATGCAATGTCATCGGTGGTGTAATGTCCCAAGATTTTCTGATTGGGTGCAAGTTCCTGTGCGCCCAGGACTAACGGCAGTAACATGGCTGCCATCAAGAGTGAGAGTAATTTTTTCATAATTTTTAAATAGTTAATGTTAGTACTATGATGGATAGTTAATGGATTAATCATGCCGATGTATCATCGGGTTTGACACTTGCAAATGTAGCTACTTTATTTGTTTTGTGTTCAATATTCTTTGATTTTTTTGCGAATTGATGGTTTTTGGTATTAAATCGGTATGAAATGACAAAGAGCAGGATTTCTGTTCTTGGGAAATCCTGCTCTTGTGATAATGGATGATGTTTATCTCATCAATTTGGCCATCGGTCTGACAGCAGATAGTCAATCAGAGAGGTCACGTCGTCGATGGTGACGGTACCACTCAGGTTGCAGTCAGCGGCAGCTGGAGCCTCGAAGTCGTTCAACAGGATGTCGATGAGTGCGGTCACGTCATCGATAGTCACAGCATTGTTACCGTTGACATCACCACGCAAGAATTCGGGCTCGTCAAATTCACCAAGTTTGCGCTTGTTAGCTTGGTTGACAAACATGTCGGTGTAAACACCCGTAGCGCCGTTAGCCAGCGGACGGCTGATGAAGGCAACAACGTCCATCTTGTCACTCTTCCAATCCGAGGGAAGCGTGTAGGTGAACTCGTTCTTGAAGGTATTACCATTGATGTTGAGGTCGTTACCGAATTCCGAGTCAAGAGCTACACGCAAGACGTGGTCGTGCTGATAATTTTGAACCCATCTGCCCTGATTGAGCTGGCGGTAGATGATGCTGTCCTCGGTCAGGTAAACGGTGAGTTTGGCATCTTCGCCCATGATAGACGAGAAGCCGGGTGTGAGCTGGCCTTCGACGGTGATGGTTGCAACATTGGTTTCGGCATCAATCTTGGAATTGATGTTGATGGTTGCAAACGAGGGCGTCTGAGCCAAATCGTCAAGGAAATTGCTGAGCTCTTCGGCTACCTGCTGTTGGTATTGAGCGTTGTATCCAATGCCGACAGCGATGTTCTTGTCATCTTCCCAACCAACCGAGCGGTCAAATGCGGCATAGGGCCAGCCGCCGGCACCCATGTAGTTGAACAAGTTGTCGCATTGGGCTGTGTTGCACGGGTCAGTAGTGCTCTGGTTGCCGTGGATGGCTACCATAGCGATATCGTCACGCAAACCCATAAGAATACTGAGCATGCTTGCGCCGAGCGGGCAGTAGGTGCAAGAGTTAGAGGTGAACTCTTCAATCAAATGCATCTGACGTTCGAAACCTGTTTCGTAGATGACGAACGAGGCACTCTTGGATGCCGGGTTTTCAACTGGCTCACCGAAGAGCGAGTTAACGGTGACGGTCAAAGTGTGACGGCCGATGGCCAAGCCATCGGTGGGAATTTCGCCATAAATGTCACTATAGTTTCTTGTTATAGCCTCTGTATTGCTGACAGTGGTGACAAGGTTACCGTCGATAAAGATGTCATAGGTGCATGCACCGGCTTCAATACTTCCGGCAACACCTGAGTTACGGGTTGCGAAAATATAGTAAATAGCCTCATCTTTCTGGATGAAGTTAGGAACATAAAGATCGCTCACACCAATGGCGTAATCGGGGAAGTTTTCGCTCTCGACAATGCACTGCACACCCAAGTTACCATAAGAATCCAACCCGACGTTCTGCCAAGAATTTTGATAATAAATATAACTCGGATAGATGTCGCCTACTTCTACGGCCGAAATGGGATAGTTACTGCTGGTCTGATTGTAGTCGAAGCCAATCATGAGGCTCGTGTTGGCATCCAGATTGATCTCATAGGGCGTGGGGAGCGTGATCTCGTTCCAGCCGACAGAGTTGACGCTGCAGCTCCATGCGGTGGTGGTCCCGAAGTTCCCTGATGCTGAGACTGGGATGACAAACACACGTGAAACCGTTGTCGATGCTGACAGAGCCACACGGAACTTTACGATTTGGCCTCCCTGGAACATTGCCAGTTCATCGGGAGTAAGAATTGTGCCAATGGGAATTGTACCAGGTAAACCGGTAATACCTAGGCCGTCCGTCGCGTAGTCATCAGAGTCATAGTGGCCCATGATCATTTGGTTCTCACCAAGGTTTGCACGGGCTGGTGTCATCAAGCGGCCATTGAGGCGTTTGGGACTGTCAAAGCTCTTGAGTGAGTAAGGAGCGTGTTGTAACGTGATGTTACCGTCGCTAAGCAACTGAGCGTTCATTGCTAAAGGTAGCAGCATGATCGCCAACAATAGGAATAATGTTTTTCTCATAATAAAATGATGATTTTAAAAGGATGAATAATGGTTGATAACTGTTTTGGTTATTTGAATTGATGTCGCAAATATAGACAAAAAAACTGAATGACAAGGATATTGGAAAAGATATATTACAAAAAAACGAGAGACGTCCTCAAAACGGACATCTCTCGTTGCGGTGCGTACGTGACTCGAACACGCGACCCCCTGCGTGACAGGCAGGTATTCTAACCAACTGAACTAACGCACCTGGTTGCATTTTTGGGAAATGCGGTGCAAAGATAGTCTAAATGTTTTGAAACTTGCAAATATTTGGACATTTTTTTAGCGAAAATGCCGATTTTTTGTCATGAAGAGCCGATACACTCCCTATTTTTTCTCGTCATCACCGATGACATCGACACGGATGAGTTCGATGCGTGCAGCGGTCTTATGCTCGACAGTAAAGCGGTAGGGTGGCAGGTCAAAGACCTCTCCCACATTGGGGATGGCTTCATTCTCGTTCAGCAGGTAGCCGGCCAGTGTCTGGTAGTCGTCGCTCTCGGGAATATCGAGATGGAAGCGCTCGTTGATTTCCTCAATCTCCATGCGGCCTGAGAATTCGTAGCTGTTGTCGCTGATTTGTCGTGCCGTCAGCCGGTTGCGGTCATGCTCGTCTTCAATCTCGCCGAAGATTTCCTCAACCAAGTCCTCAAGGGTCACCATGCCGCTGGTGCCGCCAAACTCATCAAGGACGATGGCCATCGAACGCTTTTCGTCCATCAGTTGCTGCATCATCTTGCGCGCCAGTAATGTTTCAGGCGCGAAGAGCACCGGTTTGACACGGGTCTTCCAGTCAATGTCGGTGACAAAGAGTTCACTCACCTGAATAAAGCCGATGACATCATCGATATTCTCACGATAGACCACAATCTTGGACAGACCCGAGCGGGTGAACAGTTTCACCAGGTCGTCGCGGGTGGTGTCCTCGACGTCAACGGCGACAATCTCGTTGCGCGGAACCATGCAGTCACGCAGCCTGGTGTCGCTGAAGTCGAGCGCGTTCTCAAAGATTTTGACCTCTCTCTCCACCGTCTTGTTCTCGTCCTCGCGCTTGTCGATGTTCTCCTGCAGATAGGCATCCAACTCATCGACGGTGAGGAGCCTGACACGGGTGTTGTCAATTTTGATGCCGAACAGTTTCATCAAGGCTGCCGATAACCACTCGGTGAAACGCGAGATGGGGTAGAGGACGAAATAGACCATGTAGAGCGGTATCGAGGCCGTGCGCAATGAGCGGTTGGGATTGATGCGGAAGATGCTCTTGGGGATGAACTCGCCAAAGATGAGGATGATGAGTGTGGCGATGAGGGTCTGAACGAACAGCAGCAGTGCCTGATTGGGGATATAGCCCTTCAGGGGCATGGTAAGCAGCTGGGCCATCGCCATTGAATAGACGATGTTGGCGATGTTGTTGCCGATGAGCAGGGTGGAGATGAACATCTCCCGGTTGCTGTAATAGATGTTGAGGATGCGGTTGATGATACCGCCACGAGCCATCTCGATTTCGGCGCGAACTTTATTGGATGACACAAACGCGATCTCCATGCCTGAGAAGAATGCCGAGCACAAGAGCGCGATGAGTGCGATAATCACTGATGTTGAACTGCTTAGTTCCAAAGTATCTTGATGTTTGTCGGGTTATTTGTCATTGCATCGTTTGCGGTGCCCGGTTTCCGCTGTTGGGATGGGGCATCCGTTTCTCGTCAATCGGGAAAATGGCTTCTACCTGTCGCAACTGGTAGGTCGTCAGCTGCTCGTTGGACACATAGCCATACCCCTCAATGATGCGGCCCTGTTTCTCGATGTGGATAAAGGCGTCGCTGTATAGTTTGTGGCTGTTTTGGTCCCAATTGAGTTCGTCGGTCAGGACCACGTCGTTAGTGACATTGGTCATCCGCACATTGCCCGTGAGCGTCCATAACGATTTGTTCTTGTCAAAATAGGCCGAATCACATTTGAGGGTGGCCGTCGTTTTGTAATCGTTGTCGAGCTCTTCACACGTCACGCCTTTGGGGAATGTCCAGTTGGGTACCTTGGCTTCCTCGAACATGTTCCATAATGGGGCGGCAATACGGTATCTCGTGTGGCCGGAGTCGCTGATGACGGTCTGAACATCGGTGGTGGTCATCGTGGGCACCAACTCAGGGTTAGTCGGATGATTCACCACACTCGTGGAGTCATCTTTGCAGCCCGTGGCGATCACCATCGCCAGCACGGTGAAGATTGCTATGTGCAACAGCCGGCCCACTGTTAGCGGATGCGGCTCTTCCAGAACCACAACTCGTTGAAGTTCACGCCCAGCGTGATGTTCAAGTAATTCTCAGTGATGAGCTGAACGGGACTGCTCTCGCGATGCCGCCATTCCACACCCAGGTTGATGGTGGTCTTGCTGTTGGGAGCGGGAAGGCCAATGCCGATGCTCGCGCCATAATCACGCACATTGTTACCGTTGTAATTCAGGTAGTCGTGATTGTAGAATGCTCCAGCACGGAATAACATACTTCCCACGTAACTGCCGCGGCGGTTGGGGGTGTACTGTACACCGGCAGCAATTTTCCATCTGTCGTCAAACTTCATCGTCTGGGGTTCGAAGCCGCCAATAGGCATGTATTTCGCTCCGCTCCAGTTCTGGTAAGTGTAGTCGGCCTCGACAGTCAACTTGTGGTTCCAGTTATAGCTCAAACCCACGCCGATGGATGTGGGTTGTTCATAGTTGCCGCTCATCGAGACGTAACCGATGGTGTCAACCTTGGAATCCTGACTGTCAAACGAGGTGCCCCATGCGTGACCATGGAAAGACTTCTTCGGCTGGAAGACAGCGCCCACAGTGAGCAGGTCGCGACCTTTGGACAGCGGCAGGCTGTACTGGGCTCCAATCTGCATGTTCCAGTCGCGTAACTGCATGACGCGGGTGAAATAGCTGGTTGAGTTGGACTGAATCAGTGTCGTGTTGGACGTCGTGCCAAAAAGATAGGCGATGTTAAATCCCACACTCAGGTTCTTGACAGGTTCATAACCCACACCGGCAAACAACTGGTTGAAACCGCCACTGCCGCTGCGTGTCTCGCTGCCGTTGTCAATCGAACCTCCATAGGAATAGCCGACCGATGAATAGGGGACAAGACCGAAGGCGCCCCCCAGACCCTTGATAATCCTGAAGTGGCCTGTGAGATAGTCCAGACCTCCTCCAAAGTTGTATCCCTTGTTGCCGTTCTCCTTGCTCCACAAGTTGGTCAAATCCAATCCCACATCCCAGAGGTAAGTGAGTGAGTCCACGTTGGCATAGGATGCCGGGTTCATGGCATTGATGACGCGACCGCCCTTCATGGCATAGCCCACACCACCCATCGACCGCTGGATGCTCGACACATTATCGTTGAGCAGTCCATAACCCATCTTGGAGTAGGGGGTGGTGACGATTTGCGCTACTGCAACACCACAAACCATGGCAGCAAGCATCAATACTGTTAAACGCTTATAACTTTTCATTGGCTTTGTTATATAAGTAGATGCGGTTGAGTCCTTCAGCCGCCAGATGTTCATAATAGATGACGTCCTCCTGGCCCAGACGGGTGTGGATGAATTTGCCGTCTCCGCCGGTGAGGAAAACCATCAGGTTTGGGTGTGAGAGTTTCAAGTCGGCGATATAGCTCTTGATTTCTCCCAGCAGTCCATGAATGACGCCGCTACGGATCGCGGTCTCGGTGTCATATCCCACAACAGGCGTGTCACCGTCGGCAGCGACAAGGGGCAGCAGTCCTGTGTGCTCGTGAAGCGCCTTGAAACGCAGTCCCATGCCAGGGGCGATATTGCCGCCTACAAAGCATCCGTCGGCGGTCACCAGGTCATAGGTGATGGCGGTGCCGGCATCGATGACCAGCACATCACAGGCATTGTCAAGCCGTTGCGCGATGCTCCATGCTCCCATCGCGGTGGCGATGCGGTCACGGCCCAGAGTCTGGGGTGTGCTGTAGCCCAGCCTGATGGGCATCGGTGTTTCGTGGGTCAAGCGCATCACATGCTGGAAACGCTGCTCCACAAGTTGGTCGAGACGTTGACTGGAAGCGCTTGATGCTGTGCTGCACACGATCACGCTCTCAGGTTTGTAGGTGCTGATGAAGCGGTCGAGCAGGCGCACGTCGCGGCGCATGAAACGGTTGGTCGCCACGACTTGCGTGCCGATGAAAAATGCCACCTTGACCGAGGTGTTACCGTTGTCTATCGTGAGATTACCTTTCATTAAAAGCGCAAAATTACTAAAACCTCGCTAATTACAAAAAAATTCTTCGTGATGCGGTTATTTTTCGGCCTTCTTTTCCTCACGTTCAATCATCCACGAGGCATACATCTGCACTACTAAACCTGCCAGCAAGAAGGCAATCCAGTTGTTGGTGCCCTGGAAGATGAACATCATCGAGGCACTGGCACAATACAGCAGGCCGCTGAAGATGAGAATGTTGTGCAGACGCTTGATGCGCAGCGACGGACCGCGGTAGATGCCCATGAGGCGCCCCACCAGCACCATTATCGCTCCGGCGGTGAAACCCCAGCGCATCAGTTCCAAGTCGATATTGTGGTTGATCAGCAATGGCAATACTGCTGTGACCACCATGGCCAGTAAACCGATGATGATCAGAATATTGGAAATGAGGATACGTTTTTCTTGTGCCATGACTGTCAGGGTATGTCGGTAATGTACACATCCTCGTTGGTGCGCTTCATACCGTATTTCTCGCGCACGAGGCGTTCCAGGGACTCGTTGTCGGTGTTCAGCTCGTTGACTTTTGCGTCATAAACGGCGGCCGAGTCCTCATAGTCCTTGATTTGGCTCTTGAGCTCATTGATTTGAGCGCGGTACTTGCTGCTGCGGACGAAACTGTTGTCGCCAAAGAACAGCAGCACGACCATAAAGCCCACGATGAAGATGAGCGTGAGATTCAGCCAGCGGGGAATCCACTTGGGTCGTTTGATGTTGAATAGTGCCATATTATCTTGTTCTTATGTTTTTAATTTTTCCGTGTTTCAGTGTGTCTGAAAGTCAATCTTTCAGCAGGTTAGGGCGCAAGCGGCGGGTGCGTTCCAGCGACATCTGCATCTTCCATTCGGCGATTTTAGCCTGATGGCCGCTTAACAGGATTTCGGGAACATGCCAACCGTTGAACACCTCGGGGCGGGTATAGACGGGTGCCTCGATCAGGCCGTCCTGGAAGGAGTCACTCAGCGCGCTCTGCTCGTCTCCGATGGCTCCTGGCAACAGGCGCACCACTGCATCGGCAATGACAGCGGCGGGGAGTTCTCCGCCCGTGAGCACATAGTCGCCGATGGTGATTTCGCGCGTGATGAGGTGCTCGCGGATGCGGTAATCAACGCCCTTGTAGTGGCCGCACAGGATCATGATGTTCTCCTTGAGCGACAGGGCATTGGCCATTGGTTGGTCCAACTGCTCACCGTCGGGCGAGGTGAAGATGATTTCGTCATAGTCACGCTGGCTCTTCAATTCCTCCATGCAGCGCCACACGGGCTCAATCTGCATCACCATTCCAGCCTCGCCGCCAAAGGGGTAATCATCCACTTTGCGGTGCTTGCGCAGGCTCCAGTCGCGCAGGTTGTGCACATGGATTTCCACGAGTCCCTTGTCCTGGGCACGTTGCAGGATTGACGTGTGCAGGGGGGACTCGAGCGCGTCGGGCATGACAGTGAGGATATCTATTCTCATAATCGTTCAGATGAGTGGGTAATCAAGTTAATAAGCATGTTGACGTCGGCTATGTTCACCTCGTTGTCGGCATTGCAGTCGGCCAGGACGAGCGGGCAGGTGCCGGTGCCCAGCAGACGGTCAATGAGGGTGTTCACATCGGCAATATTGATTTCACCGTCGACATTCACGTCACCCGTCATGAGGTCTTTTTCTTTCTCCTCCATGCTCATGTTGTACGGGTGAGGTCGGGAGATGGATTGGAGATACACGTTGCCGAAGGTGTCAACCAGTCGCACCGTGATGGGCTTGGTCGCTGTAGCAGCCTTCGCTATGAAGATGTGAGTGCTCGGTGTCGTGCAGTAGTTGGTGCTGTAATAGCCGCTGATGCTGTAGCGAGCGACATCGTAGGCCAAGGTGTGGAACGGGTCCTCGGTATAGGTTCGCTGCCACTCCAGGACGCTGTCTCCCTCGCAGATGGTCAGTCTCCACACGGGGTCGTAGGAGTACACGTTGACCATTACCATGTTGTCATCAAGATTGCCATAGTCCACCCGCGTGGGATAGTCATGAAGCATTGCACGCATCGTGGAACTGTTGAGGTAGAAGTCGCGCACCGTGTTCATGTCGTAGAGGCGCATTTGCCGGTCGCCCTCATGGATGGGCTTGAAGGTCCATTGCAGTTGCTTGCCGTCGATGTTCCATCGCATATAGCCGGCAGGACTGCCGTCCTGGCAGATGTGGCGTCCCGTGAGTATCGCGCTCTGCCACAACGAGCCGCAGGTGGATGCGATGTTGTGTTCGGTCATGTGCGGGAACGCCCTGTGATGCACGGTGTGGTTGCCGTGGTTGTGGCCGCTCACGATGTGAACCTGTTCATAGTTGCTGAGCATGGAGCACAGCGTGTAGGAGTTGTCGAGTCGTGCGGTGTAGTTGAAACTGGAATTGATGTTCCAGGCGGGGATATGCAGGCACACCACCACGGGCGTGCTGTGGTCCACCAGTGCCAAGTCCTTTCGCAGCCACTCCATCTGTGCGTCAGTGATGACACCACGGTAGTTGCGGCTGCCGGCGACGCCTTCGCTATAGCTCTCGTCCTCATAGGCGATGTTCAGGTACTTGATGTCGTCGAGCACGACATAGTGCACCTTGCCCAGGTTGAAACTGTAGTAGTTGGGGCACACAATCTGACGCCAAGCCTCGACGGCCTCCTCGTCGGTGTTGTCGCCCGCAGGAATGCTGGGGTCGTGATCATGGTTGCCGATCACGGGCCACAGTGTCATGGGATATTCAAAGTGCTTCATGTCCTGCATGAAGTCGCTCAGGTTATAGTCATTCTGGGTCCAGAACACGTCCCACGTGAGGTCCCCGAGCAGGATAGAGTAGACGGGTGAGCCTGAGGCTTGCTCCACCTCGCTGTTAAGGCAGGCAAGGAGTCCTTTCTTGAAATAGGCGCGGTCGCTGTTGCGGCGTGCCAAGTGGGTGTCGGCACCGATGATGACGGTGTGCCGCTCGTTGTCCACACGCCGCAGCGTGAAATCATGCACCTCACTGACGTTAACGTCGCGCGACTCAAGCTGAGCCCAGAATTGCGGGTTGAAGCCGTCGGCCAGCTGTGGTTCGTAGCCGCCAGGCAGCGTGTAAAAGACATAGCCGTTCTTTTTGTAACTGCTCATGGCATAGTGGCCGTTGGCGTCGGTAAGAACCATTTCATAGCCATCACTCACAGCGACACCTGCCACTCCCTGCCCGTCACAAGTGATGGTGCCGCTCACGTTGTGAGCCGCACTCATCGCCGTGCCGACCAGCACAGGCGCCAATAATGCCATGATGATTCTTTTCACCGTCTTTTCTGTATATTTTAAGCCTTGTTTTCCTTGTCAGCGGTATCGTCCCAGGGGTATCGGCGGTTGGGATTTTTGGGGAACCACCCTTTACGCACGCGTTCCTGCTGATCGGACATCTCCTTGATGCCCCAGAAACATGAGAATGCTCCCACACCCATCAGGGCCGAGAACATCACGCTTTTCACCAACAGCGAGCCCCCACACAATGCGATGCCCGCAATCAGGAAGAACCACTTGAAACGCTGTCCATAGTGATATTCGCCCTTGATGACGATAGGGTGGCAGATGCCGATAATCAAGAACGAGCACAAACCGAGCACCAGTCCTTGCAGATGATATGTTTCTAAAAAGTCCGTCATTTTCCAGTATGATTTTGCCGCATGTCGAACGCTTTTGCCGCGTTGCAAAAAATTTCCTGCAAAGTTACAAGTTTTGCCCGATACCCTTGCGTGAATAATCCTTAAATTGTGTTATTCTGTCACTCTCGCCGCAATCCGGGAATTGCAAATAAAAAAAGCGCTTTTTCTTTGGCATTCCGTTCAGGTTGCACTATCTTTGTGCCACAATACCTAACGATCAATTAATAACTAACTTTTTACAATCAAAATGAAAGAATTAAAAGGAACCAAGACCGAAAAGAACCTGATGGAAGCCTTTGCTGGTGAGTCACAGGCACGCAACAAGTACACCTACTATGCCTCCAAGGCCAAGAAGGACGGCTATGTGCAAATCGCTGCAATCTTCGAGGAGACCGCCAATCAGGAGAAAGAGCATGCTAAATTGTGGTTCAAACTCTTGCAGGGTGGCGCCGTGAAGGGTACCATCGAGAATCTGGAGGATGCTGCTGCCGGCGAGAACTTCGAGTGGACCGACATGTACAAGCGCATGGCTCAGGAAGCCCGCGAAGAGGGTTTTGACGAGATTGCCGAGCAGATGGAAGGCGTTGCCGCCATCGAGAAACTGCACGAGGAGCGCTACCTCAAGCTGTTAAACAACATCAAGCAGGACATCGTCTTCTCACGCGACGGCGACACCATCTGGCAGTGCACCAACTGCGGCCATGTGGTCATCGGCAAGAAGGCCCCCGAGATGTGCCCCGTGTGCAACCATCCGAAGGCTTACTTCCAGATTAAGGCCGAGAACTATTAATCACCCGCTATCGGCTTTTACCTATTAGGGTGATTGTTCCCAAACGATGCCGGCAAGATGAATCTCTTGCCGGCATCGTCTTAGATGTTAAACCGTGTGTGTGGCGCCTTCGGCTACTCGTGGAAGATGATGATGCCGTAGTGGGCGGCAGAGTAGCCGCTATTGAAGGAGTAGGCTGAAACTACAATTCTATATCTCGCCGTTTCATCGGGTGTGAGAGAGACTACGGCAACATCGCTGGAATCACTGTCTTTCTTCACTAGAGTCCAATCGCCGCTGTCCCATGCATACACTCGTACGTCCAAATCCGACACGCGGTCATCGGCAAATGCTACAACGGTGTACTCAATGCCCTCGTAGAGTGTCCTGAAAGTTTCTTTGTTGTCAGTCACGATATCAAACTCCATGCGGACAATCTCTTGGTCGTAGCTGTCTTCAATCAGATCGATGAGGTCAACAGCCTTTGACATGATGGGTCTCATGCTGACGTCAGGACGCTGGGCAAAGGCCCCTAATACTGAGAAGAGTGCAAGCACTGCAACAATAGTTGTTTTTTTCATAAGAGTTATAATGTTATGTGGAGTTCCGTTTTATTGATTCAATTGAGAGAGGATGGAACTCGTTAATCCTTTTCTCAATGAGTTAGAACAGCCTGGCGTTATCAGGCGAAATGTTTTCAGTTTTAGAGAGTGTTATTTGTCCGCAAATCTATCAATAAATTTGAAAAAAAACAATTTTTGAGCGGGAAAATGGTGAAAGTGCTATGCGTTAAATGTGTTATGACGGGTTTTTTAGGGCTTTTTCAAAAAAATGGCACGAGTATTGCTGTTATTTGCAAGGTTATTACTAAATTTGCCATTTGGAAAAAACATTATTCACCTTTATAAAATAATAAGACAATGAAAAAAGGATGTAGTGGACTTGGTGTCCTGATTGTAGTCGCCCTCGCAGTGATAGCATGGGGTGTATCGATTTACAATGGACTCGTTAAGGAACAAGAGAATGTTGAAAAAGCATGGGGTAATGTGGAGAACGTGTATCAGCGCCGCGCTGACCTGATTCCCAACCTGGTAGAGACCGTTAAGGGTTATGCAAAGCACGAGCAGGAGACGCTCGAGGGCGTCATCGAGGCACGCGCTAATGCCACCAGTATCAAAATTGATCCTTCAAACATGACCCCCGAAGACCTGCAGAAGTATCAGGCTGCACAGGGCGATGTAACCAATGCCCTGAGCCGACTCATTGCCGTCAGCGAGGCTTATCCTGACCTGAAGGCAAATCAGAACTTCCTTGAGTTGCAGGGCCAACTTGAGGGCACTGAGAACCGCATTGCCGTAGAACGCAACAAGTTCAACGAGGCCGCTCAGACCTACAACACCAAGCGTCGTACCTTCCCCACCAGCATTATTGCCGGCATCTTCGGCTTTGGTGACAAGCCTTACTTCCAGGCACAAGAGGGTGCTGACAAGGCTCCCAAGGTAGACTTCGGAACCAGCGAGTCCAAGTAAACAATGGCACTGGCCGATTTTATACCCAGTGAGGGCCAGCGGCGAATCGCAGACGCCATCACCGCTGCCGAGCGTCACACGACAGGAGAGATCTGTGTCCATGTGACGCCTCGGTGCCGCGGTAATGTGTTCAAGCGTGCGATCAAGACATTCAACCGGCTTCACCTCTACACCACTAAGCGCCGTAATGCCGTGCTCATCTTTGTCGCCTACGAGGCTCGCAAGTACGCCATCTTGGGTGATATCGGCATCAACAACGCGGTGCCCAAGGGTTTCTGGGATGAGGAGTCCGAGTTGCTGGGCAAGTACTTGAAGGCTGGTCGTCCTGTTGACGGATTGTGCGAAATCATCGCCCATATTGGCGAACGCCTGTCGGCCTACTTCCCCGGTGCTCGTGATGATGAGAATGAGTTAAGCAATGAGGTCTCCTTTGATGAACTGGACGATGAGGACGATGAAGGAATGCATTAAAGTGGCCAGGACCCTGATGGTGTCCATGATGTTGTGCTTCACTGCATTGGCGGTGATGGCGCAAGTGCCCGAACGTCCTGATCCCCCAAAGTTGGTCAACGACTTTGCCGGCATCCTGGGCGACTGCCAGTGGCTGGAGGACTCGTTGGAGCAGATTGCGATGACGACCAGCAACCAGATTTGTGTGGTCACCATGAACGACTTTGGTGGCTATGACAAGGCCCAGATGGCCTACACTATTGGCGAGAATTGGGGCGTGGGCACAAAGAAAAACAGAAATGGTGTCATCATCCTGATAAAACCAAAAACACCTGAAAGCAAGGGTGAGGCATTCATCGCTGTGGGCTATGGCCTCGAAGGTGCCATTACCGACGCTACCAGCATCCACATCGTCAACCAGGAGATGATTCCTTACTTCAAAGAGAATAACTACCTGGATGGCGTGTGGGCCGGAGCACAGATCGTGCGTGACTTGGCCGTGGGTGAGTACAATGAGGAGGATTACCTCAATCAGTACGATGAGGGCGACGCATGGCTCGGCTTTATTGTATTCGTCCTCATCATGGCTTTGATCATATATGGAGCGACACGGGGTGGCGGTGGCAACCGCAACAGCGGCAATACCGGCACTTGGGGAGGACCCATCATCGTCTCCCACGGCAGCGGCTGGGGCCACGGCGGCTCGTCATGGAGCGGCGGCGGTGGCGGCCACAGTTGGGGCGGCTTCGGTGGCGGCTCCTTTGGCGGTGGCGGTGGCGGCGGCAGCTGGTAGCCGTGCTCCCATTCAATAGTATATATTAAGGACCTTATGGACTCTGATGTCTTTAAGGTCCTTAATGATGAATCAGACGAACAATTGCTTGAGGATGTCGGGCGAGCGCAGCGTGCCGATGGCGGCATTGTGCAGGCGGTAGTAACTGATGATGAGATCGAGCATGCGGTTGCGCTCCTCGCGGTTGAAGCGGAATACCGCCATGTTGTTGAAGGTCATGCGCGACAGCAGATGGATGACCTGCGCCTCTTGGGGTTCCAGCAGGTCATGCCCCCTTACGGCCGAGCGCACAAACACACCGTCGGTCATGTCAAACCAGTAGTCCTTTTGGTAACTCTCCAGATTGGGCTGGATGCCCAAGTGGGCGCCCAAATGAAAGAGGAAGCAGATGTGGAAATTGGCGACTTGGCCAGGCATCTGCTCCAGCAATTGAACCGACTGCTCGATATATCGGAACAGGTATTCATTGCCCTCTGGCTCCTGGATGACGTGCGTGAGCAGTTCGCTGATGAAAAGGGCAATGGCGTTCTTCACGGGGTCGCTATAGAGTGTCGCCAACGGATAATTACGTCTGATTTCGCGCATTCGAGCCAATTCGCGTCCGCTGGACACTGCGGCTTCGAGATCTATCAGCGACAACGGCATGAGCATTGCATTGCGCATCCTCGAGGCGGGAGTCTTGCCCAGGGGAACGGCAAACGACATCAGCCCGCGACCATCGGTGTAGATGTGCACGATGTTGTGCTTGTCGCTGTAGCGGATGGTGTTCAGAACAATGCCCTTCAGCTTCTCATACATGCCGCTAAAATACTCATTATTTGGCAATCAGGACTCAAGAAAACGCAAAAATCGCAACTTTTTCTGCTTTTCGCGAGGTTAAATTTTGTCAATTCAAAAAATAGTTCTAATTTTGCAGTCGCTTTTGCGGAAAAATCCCGCAAAATGGCCCATTCGTCTATCGGCTAGGACGCAAGATTTTCATTCTTGAAAGAGCAGTTCGATTCTGCTATGGGCTACGTTTAACAACTAAATATCAACGTTTTATATTTAATTATGGCAAACCATAAATCAGCTATTAAGAGAATTCGTCAGAGCGAGGCACGTCGTCTCCGCAACCGTTATTACAGCAAGACCATGCGCAATGCTGTTCGCAACATTCGCAAAATGAATGACGCCAAGGAAGCCGCCGAGGCTATGCCCAAGGTGACCGCCATGCTGGATAAGCTTGCTGGCAAGAACGTGATCAGCAAGAACAAGGCTGCGAACCTCAAGTCAAAGCTCGCTCAGCACATCAACAAGCTGAACCAGGCCTAAGAAATTAGGAGCGCGGTGCCTCCCACCAGGTACCGTGGTTCAGCCAGGTACGGCCCATTCGTCTATCGGCTAGGACGCAAGATTTTCATTCTTGAAAGAGCAGTTCGATTCTGCTATGGGCTACCGCAGCAAAGCGTTAACGTCTGTTTAACGCTTTGCCTTGTGTTTTTTCATATCCATGCTTCAAGTGAAGGCCAAGATTGTCAGGAAATAATCAATCCCAGCCGACAACCAAGGTCGCGATGACAGGATAATGGTCGCTCATCTCAACCGGCAGGACCTGTGACTCAATCGTGTGCCATGCCCGTGGTGGACGTGTAAAGATATAATCAATTTTCTCTTTGGGATCCTTGACACTGAAGGTGAAATCGCCCACGGTGCAGTCAAGCCATTGGCTCGTGAGCAGCTTGATCACATCATCCTGGGGCGAGGCATTGAAGTCACCGGCTAAAATGACGGGGTGTCTTGAAACGGCAAAATGCTCAAGTAGGAACTGCGCCTGGGCTGCACGGCTCACACTGTCAAAGGCCTCAAGATGTGTGCATGCCATCACGATGGTGTCGCCGTCAGGCAGGATAAAGGTTCCCTCAAGCAGGCCTCGCTGTTCCATGCGGGCGACGGGATGCGGCAACTTGATGTTGTGCACATCGACGAACTGATGCCGTGTGAGCAGACCGATGCCGTAATGCCCCCCACTGAACTCGATGGTGGGTCCGTACAGTCCCTGCATACCGCTATAGTAGGCCAGTTCGGTGATGAAGTCACGGTTATTCTGATGCAGGCAATTGGTGCGATGGGTGTTCTGATCCACTTCTTGCAATGCAACGAAGTCGGGTTGATATTGCTTGATGAGCGCCCCGATCTGTTCTAAGCTGGCATCATGACCCGCATGGAGATTGAAGGTCATCACCTTGATGGTGTCACTATGGCCTTGAGCAAAAGCCACACTGGCTGCCAGCCATGCAGTGATCAAGAGTATGTGGCGGAGTCGCATAATGGGTAAGGATTTGGTTAGTTGCGCAAATGTACTAATTATTTCATTATGGGACTAATGCCGCCCTCTATTTGTTTGATTCATCCCATGTCGTAGCCTCAAAACAAGAAAGGAGATAAACGCGAAGTTCATCTCCTTTTCTTGTGGTTGCCTTGCCCGGACTCGAACCAGGAAATGCGGCACCAAAAACCGTTGTGTTACCATTACACTACAAGGCAATCCTGTGTCATCTGAACGGTAATCCGCTCAAAAGCGGTGCAAAATTACTCTTTTTTTTTGAATTGCAAGCTTTTTATCGCGTTTTTTTGCGGTATTGCACCCAAATCACTTCACAATCAGCAGGTAGTAGTTCTTTTTACCCTTCTGTGCGAGGATGTACTTGCCGTTGAGCAGCAGGTCGGTGCTGGCGGGCATGTTGGGGTCAGCGAGCTTCTCCTTGTTGACGCTCACACCGCCACCCTGGGTCAGCTTGCGCATCTCGCCCTTGCTGGGGAAAACGGCAGCCACCTCGGTCAACAGCGAGATCATCGGAGTGCCCTCATCGATGGCGCTGCGGGGAACCTCAAAGCGAGGCACGCCCTCAAACACGCTCAACAACGTGTCCTCGTCAATCTTGTGCAGGATGTCCTTGGCCTTGTTCGAGAACAGAATCTGAGAAGCTTCGACGGCATTCTCATAGTCCTCGGCGCTGTGCACCATGGTGGTGATTTCCTTGGCCAGGCGCTTCTGCAGCGGACGCAGGCCGGGATCCTTCTCCTGCTCGGCGATCAACGCTTCAATCTCATCCTGGGGCAGGGCGGTGAAGATCTTGATGTACTTCTTGGCGTCCTCGTCACTCACGTTGATCCAGAACTGGTAGAACTTGTAGGGGGAGGTGCGCTTGGGGTCCAGCCACACGTTGCCGCCCTCGGTCTTGCCGAACTTGGTGCCGTCGCTCTTGGTGATGAGCGGGCAGGTGATGGCATAGGCCTCGCCGCCGTTGATGCGGCGAATGAGCTCGGTGCCCGTGGTGATGTTGCCCCACTGGTCACTGCCGCCCATCTGCAGCTTGCAGCCCTCGTGCTCATAAAGGTACAGGAAGTCATAGCCCTGCAGCAACTGGTAGGAGAACTCGGTGAACGACATGCCGTGGTCGGCATTGGCGGCCAGACGCTTTTTCACGCTGTCCTTGGCCATCATGTAGTTGACGGTGATGTGCTTGCCGATGTCGCGGATGAAGCTCAGGAAGGTGAAATTCTTCATCCAGTCATAGTTGTTCACCACGATGGCATGGTTGGGGGCATCGCTGTCAAAGTCCAGGAACTTGGCCAGTTGCTGACGGATGCACTCCTGGTTGTGGCGCAGCGTCTCCTCGTCGATGAGTTTGCGCTCCTGCGACTTCATCGAGGGGTCGCCGATCATGCCCGTCGCACCACCGATCAGGGCGATGGGGCGGTGTCCTGCACGCTGCAGGTGCTTGAGCATCATCACGCCCACCAGGTGGCCGATGTGAAGCGAGTCGGCCGTCGGGTCGATACCCACATAGCCGCTGGTCATTTCCTTGTTGAGTTGCTCCTCGGCACCAGGCATGATGTCATTGATCATTCCGCGCCATTTCAATTCTTCTACAAAATTCATCTTCTTTATTGTTATTGATTGGTTTCTTGTCTATTTGAGCCACAAAGGTACAATTATTTTTTCAAACTACAGATATCTCGGATTGTTTGAAAAAATATTACCTTTGTAGTTCAATTAGTAATGACGCGATAAAGATGGCAAAGGACCCGCTGAATACACCGATGATGAAGCAGTTTGTCGAGATGAAAGCCAAGCATCCCGACGCTGTGCTGCTGTTCCGTGTGGGAGACTTCTATGAAACCTATCTGGAGGACGCGGTGACAGCCAGTGAAATCCTGGGCATCACCCTGACGCGACGCAGCAATGGTGCTGCGGCAGCCACCGAGATGGCTGGCTTTCCCCATCACGCGCTCGACACCTACCTGCCCAAACTGGTGCGCGCCGGCAAGCGCGTCGCCATCTGTGACCAGCTGGAGGACCCCAAACTCACCAAGAAACTCGTCAAGCGCGGCATCACCGAACTGGTGACGCCGGGTGTGGTCGTGGGCGGCACGATGCTCGACCGCAAGGAGAACAACTTCCTGGCTGCGGTACACTTCGGCAAGAAGATGCTGGGCGTGGCCTTCCTCGACATCAGCACGGGTGAGTTCCTCACAGCCGAGGGCACCGAGGAGTACGTGGACAAACTGCTGGTAAACTTCTCGCCTAAGGAGGTGCTCATCGAGCGCAGCAACCGCCAACGGTTTGCCGCTACATTTTCGTCGCGTTACCTGACGTTTGAACTCGAGGACTGGGTATTTACCTATGAGTCGGCCAACGACCGGCTGCTCAAGCACTTCGAGACGCGAAGCCTCAAGGGCTTCGGCATCACGGCTATGGACAATGCCATCATCGCCAGCGGCGCCATCCTGCACTATCTGGACATCACCCAGCACACCCAGTTGGGCCATATCACCCACCTGGCGCGCATCGAGGCCGAGCGCTACGTGCGCCTGGACAAATTCACCATCCGCAACCTGGAACTGGTAGCGCCCATGAGCGACGACGGCAAGTCGCTGCTCGACGTCATCGACCGCACCATCTCGCCGATGGGTGGCCGCATGATGCGCCGATGGGTGCTGTTCCCGCTGCAGGACGTGAAGGCCATCAACCGCCGCCTGGACGTGGTGGAACACTTCATGCGTGACCCCGATGGGCGCGAACTCATCAGGGAACGCCTGGAACTCATCGGTGACCTGGAGCGTCTGACGTCCAAGGCCGCCGTGGGACGCATCACGCCGCGCGAACTCGTCCAGCTCAAGAGTGCCCTGCAGGCCATCGAGCCGATGAAGCAGTACTGCTCCCAGTCATCGTGCGACGTGTTACGGGCCATGGGCGAGCAGTTGAACCCATGCACCATCATCCGCGATCGCATTGAGCGCGAAATCAACCCCGATGCGCCCAACCAGACCAACCGGGGTAACATCATCTGCCGCGGTGTGGATGCCCAACTCGACGAGTTGCGAGACATCTCAAGTAGCGGTAAGGACTATCTCGTGGGCATGCAGCGCTCGTTGAGCGACCAGACAGGCATCCCGAGCTTGAAGATTGCCTACAACAACGTGTTCGGCTACTACATCGAGGTGCGCAACACCCACAAGGACAAGGTGCCCGAGGAGTGGATACGCAAGCAGACGCTGGTCAATGCCGAGCGCTATGTGACGCAGGAACTCAAGGAATATGAGGAGAAAATCCTGGGTGCCGAAGAAAAGATACTCATCATCGAGAGCCGCCTGTTCAACGAACTGGTGACTGCCGTGACCGAGTATATCCCTGCCATCCAGAACGATAGCGCCATCATAGCCCAGCTCGACTGCCTCAACGCACTGACGCGCGTGGCGATGGAGAACCGCTACAACCGCCCGGTGCTCGACGACAGCCTGGACATCGACATCGCCATGGGCCGGCACCCCGTCATCGAGTGCCAACTGCCGCCGGGCGAGACCTATGTGCCCAACAGCATCCGCCTGAGCAACGACGACCAGCAGATTATGATTATCACCGGTCCCAACATGGCCGGTAAATCGGCACTGCTGCGCCAGACTGCCCTCATCACCCTAATGGCACAAATGGGCAGTTTTGTGCCTGCCGAACAGGCCCGTATCGGCATCGTGGACAAGATTTTCACCCGCGTGGGTGCCAGCGACAACATTTCGTTGGGCGAGTCCACCTTTATGGTCGAGATGACCGAGGCTGCCGCCATCCTCAACAACATGAGCCAGCGCAGTCTCATCCTGTTCGACGAGTTGGGGCGCGGCACGAGCACCTACGACGGCATCAGCATCGCCTGGAGCATCGTCGAGCACATCCACGAGCACGCCGCGCGCCCCAAGACACTGTTTGCCACCCACTACCACGAGTTGAACGAGATGGAGAAATCGTTCAAGCGCATCGTGAACTACAACGTGAGCGTTAAGGAAATCAATGGCAAGGTGGTGTTTGTGCGCCAGTTGGTCAAGGGTGGCAGCGAGCACAGCTTCGGTATCCACGTCGCCAAACTTGCCGGTATGCCCCCCACTATCGTCGAGCGGGCCAACCAGGTTCTCAAGCAACTCGAGGCCAACAACCGCAACGACAGTGCCATCACCAAGGACCTGGGCGATGTGGCCAGCAGCCGCTCGGGCTACCAATTGTCCATCTTCCAGCTCGACGACCCCGTGCTGAGCCAGATACGCGACGAGATTCTCACCATCGACATCAACAACCTCACGCCCATGGAGGCCCTGAACAAACTCTACGACATCAAGGGCATCCTCACAGGCAAGAAAGAGAGATAAATAAAGTTGTAAGTCTTAAGTTGTAAGTTTTTAGTACAATTACTGTCGCCTGACCGTCAATGGACACAATGGTATTATTACTTACAACTTAAAACTAAAAACTTAAAACTTAATATGAAACGAGCTGATTTTGAAATCATGGCCCCTGTGGGCTCCTGGGAATCACTATATGCCGCCCATCAGGGTGGCGCCGATGCCATCTACTTCGGCATCGAGGGACTGAACATGCGTTCGCGCTCCAGTGTCAACTTCACACTCGAGGACCTGCACACCATCGCCCAGTGGTGCCACGAGCACGGCATGAAGAGTTACCTCACGGTCAACACCATCGTCTATGACGAGGACATGGACTACATGCGCCAGATTGTCACTGCCGCCCGCGATGCACGTGTGAGCGCCATCATCGCCAGCGACATGGCAACCATCCTGTTTGCCCGCTCCATCGGCGTGGAGGTACACATCTCCACCCAGGTCAACGTGAGCAACAGTGAGGCGGTGCGCTACTACAGCCAGTGGGCCGATGTCATGGTCCTCGCCCGCGAGTTGAACCTGGAACAAGTGACCAAAATCACCGATTTCATCGGAAAAAATGACGTTCGCGGGCCACATGGTGAACGTGTCAGACTGGAGATGTTCTGCCACGGTGCGTTGTGCATGGCCGTGTCGGGCAAGTGCTACATGAGTCTGCATCAGGAGAACACCAGCGCCAACCGCGGCGCCTGTCGCCAGATATGCCGTCGCGGCTACCTGGTCACCGACCTGGTCAATGGCGACGAACTGACCATCGAGAACAAGTACATCATGTCGCCCAAGGACTTGAAGACCATCCACTTCCTCAACAAGATGGTGGATGCCGGCGTGACGGTGTTCAAAATCGAGGGCCGCGCTCGTGGGCCGGAATATGTGCGTACGGTGGCGGGCTGCTATGACGAGGCCTTGAAGGCCATCTGCGACGGTACCTATACCGAGGATCGCATCGACGGCTGGAACGAGCGGTTGGCCAAGGTCTTCAACCGCGGTTTTTGGGACGGTTACTACATGGGACAGCGGTTGGGCGAGTGGTCAGCCAAATACGGCTCCAGTGCCACGAGAGTCAAGATGTACGTTGCCAAGGGTATCCGCTACTACAGCAAACTCGGTGTCGCCGAGTTCCTGATGGAGGCCGGCGAACTGCACGTGGGCGACGAGGCATGGATTATCGGCCCCACGACGGGTGCCATCCCCTTGACCATCGAGGAAATCCGTGTGGACCTCAAGCCTGTCGAGAAGACCGTCAAGGGCGAGCACTTCTCCATCGCAGTGCCCGAGAAAATCCGCCCCAGCGACAAACTCTATCTGTGGCAGCCCGTCACCCCCAAGCAGTGACGAACCGCAGCAGCCATTGGGAAAAATCAGAAAGGACTAACTACCTTTACGATATCAACTTTATAACCACTAATTCATTGCATATGAAAAAGATTACTTTTATTATGCTGTTTGCCGCTATAGCGGTAATCAGCGCTTGGGGACAGGGGCTGACGGCATCTTTTGCTGCCGATGAGGCTTCGGTGCCCTATTATCTGATGGGTTGGGACTCTCCCGACGAGTTTGACACCTGGACCTATGAGTCGACCAGCAGCAGCACTTGGAAACAAGGAAACCGGACGCCGTCGTTCGGAACCATCGACCTGACAAACGTTGCCTCGTTGATACTTGACTACGCTTCAGGCCAGAACGAGGTTGCCACCTCACCTGCTATCGAAATCAGGCCCAATAGCACGCTCGAATTCTATTGCTATGCCAGTGGCATTTATCTGGTCTATGGCGCATGGAAACTGTATGCCATCGTCGATGACACGCCCACCCTGCTCATCGACCAGTTCCAGTGGGCCCAGACAGCAGGTTACGACGGCCCCAGTTGGGAGCGGTTCACTGTAAACCTTGCGGAGTATGCCGGCAAGGAAGTGAAGTTCTCGTTTGTCTATCAAGGCGACTATGGCGAGGACGAGGCCATCGATGGCTTCAGGATTCTGCAAGCCAACGATGGTGATGAGGCCATCATCAATATCAATGAGGGCGAGAGCGTGCACTTCAGGGATACGTCCACGGGCAATGTTACCTCATGGAACTGGACCTTTGAGGGCGGCGAGCCCGCTACCAGCATGGAGCAGAACCCCGTGGTGACCTACAACCATGCCGGTTCCTATGCCGTGACGCTCACTGTTGGCGACGGCACAACGACCGACACCAAGTCACGCACTGCCTATGTCATCGTCCATGCCGAGGCTCCTGTTGCACATGTCGGTCTGCCTGACGGTGCTTACCTCTCGCCGTGGGTAATGATGTTCGTGCCCACCGAGGTACCCTTGACCTTCAAGGATGCTTCTACCGGTAATCCCACATCGTGGATGTGGACCTTTGAGGGTACCGACATCACGACCAGCGACCTTCAGAATCCCACAGTGACCTATCTCCAGGAGGGCACCTATGGCCTGAAACTCGAGGTAGCCAACGAAGTGGGCTCCAGTGTTGACGAGTATGTAAACACCGCCATCCAAGCTGGCGGAGAACAGGAAATCTGGAACATCGCTCCCGAGGAGAACAGCGACCTGACGATGATGGAAATGGGCTGGTATGGCAACTATGCCGGCACCAACTGGCTGGGTATCGGCGAATTTGCCGAGCACTTTGATGCACCCGTCACCGACGCACAAATCTCACAAGTGAATGTATACTTCGGCAAGACTACCGCCACATCGACCGATGCAGACATCGAGATGAAGATTATGACTGCCGGTGACGATGGCATGCCCGACCAAGTGCTGGCCACTACCAGCGTGAAGGCCGGCGACCTGGCCTTTGACCCGACCACAGTCAATGCCACCGAATTTGTGTTTGACGAGCCTGTGGACATCCCTGCCGGTACCGAGTTCTTTGCTGTTGTGGGTCCCTTCCCCAACAACGGGGGAGATGACATTGCCATCTTACTGTGTCGTCGCGACTTGGGCGAGAAATGCACCGGTTATCACTTCGTCTATGACGAGGAGAATTACGAGTACCTCGAGACCGGTACCTGGTACAAGAACACCGACGACCCGCTGTCGCTCGCCGTGGCTCCCGTACTCAGCTTCGTCACGTCTTCAGACAACACCAGCATCAGTCAGCCCGAGGCCGACAAGCAGGTACTCAGTCACACCTACTACAATCTTGCCGGTATGTCTAGCAGCAAGCCCTTTGACGGCATGAATATCGTGGTTACACACTATAGTGACGGTACCTTCACTGCCACCAAGGTAATGAAGTAACCGCAGTACATCACGATAGTTTCCACTCAACAAGAGGTCGCACCAAGATTGGCGCGACCTCTTGTTAAAAAGCAATGGTGGACACCTTCTCACTAGAGGATTGTCCACCATTGTTTTGTTGTCGTATAGACGGTTATTTTTTCTTGGCAACCGGCTTCTTGCGGGGTTTGGGCGCTGGCTTGAGGCGCAATACCTGGGCACTGCGGGCAGGCAGGTACAACTTGAGCCATCCCAAGTGGTGGGGAGCATACAGGCCGTCATGCTCGGTCAGGTGCTTGACGCCCTCGTCGATGTTGCCATAACCGCCGTAGCGCTCGTTATCGCTGTCGAACACGTTCACATACTCGCCCTCGGGAGCCAAGATGGGATAGTCCACATGTGAGCGGTTGGGGCTGAAGTTGAACACAAACGCAAGGTCACCGCGCATATAAGCGAGCACTTGGTCGTCGTCCTTGTCCCACAACTTGCGCACCGGCAGCGATTCAAAGCCCTTGACACCGCCGATGAGGTGAATCATGTCATTGTCCCAGTTGTTGAGGAACTGGTACTTGAGGTCCTCGCGGTCCACGAGGTCCCACTGGCGGCGGGCATACTTGTAACTCCACCCGTTACCCTCGCGGGGGAAGTCAATCCACTCGGGATGTCCCCACTCGTTGCCCATGAAGTTGAGGTAGGCGCCGTTGATGAGCGACAGGGTCACGAGGCGTATCATCTTGTGCAGTGCCATACCGCGATCGACGGTGCCGTCATGGTCCAA
>JAEEGJ010007804.1_pt1 | contig 30160 bp, 4 predicted proteins | sample 8958761 | NCBI WGS metagenome assembly JAEEGJ01 (sample SAMN16246546, study PRJNA631951) | gut metagenome | biome: gut microbiome; feature: rumen; material: RS-attached | host: Bos | place: Iran: Karaj | collected 2018-10
GGCATCGGTGGTGAAGGTGGACGCCACGCTCCAGGCGCTGTAGGTGTTCTGGTCGCAGATGGCGCGAACATACACATCGTACTGGGTTTCGTAGGCAAGGTTGTTGAGCACCAAGGGCGAGCTGGTGGCGGTGGCAATGATGCCGGAGCCGTGGGCGAAGCCGCGGGTGCCGTACTCAAGTTCGTAGCTGATGTTGCCAGTGTTGGCGGTCCAGCTGATGGTGGCGCTGTTGCCGGCCACTGCGGAGGTGACTCCAGTGGGTGCCAGGCAGGTGACGCCGCCGCTCTGGGTGGTGGCGGAAGCGTTGACCCAGTGTTCGCTGAGCCAGTCGGTGCCGCAGACGGCCTTGATGTGGAAGTCGTAGTCGGTTTCGTCCTCAAGTCCGTTGACCACATAGCTGTTGGTGGTGGAGGTCACGGTGTAGCCCTGACCCTGGATGAATCCGGCATAGCCGTACTCGATGGTCCAGCTTTGAGCCATGGGATCGGGGTTCCAGCTGAGGGTTACGCTGTTGGCGGTGACGTTGCTGGTGGTGAAGCCAGTGACATCGGGGCAGGTGGCGGTGGTGAAGGTGATGGTATCACCCCATTCGCCTACAATGTTGTGGGCCGAGCCGCAGAGCGGACGGATGGCTGCATTGTAGGTGAGACCGGCCGAGAAGCCGCCCACGGTAACGGGATTGGTGGTGACGGTGTAGATGCTGTCGAGACCACCGGAGAACCACACATGGATTTCCCACACGGTTTCGTAGCCGCGGGCATTCCATGAGAAGGTGGCGTTGGCGTTGGTGACGGCCGATACTGAGAAGCTGTCGGGAGCCAGGCAGGGCAGGCTGTCGGTGAGGACGCTGGTCATCACCCAGTCGCTGTAGCCGAGGCTGTCGACCGTGCAGTCCTGACGCACACGGATAGTATAGTTGGTGGTGGGCATAAGGCCGGTGAAGGTATAGCTGTTACCGGTGACAGAAATGTCGGTGGCGGGCCAATCGGGAGAAGCACTTTCCTTAATGTTGACCTCATAGACCGTGCCGCTACCATTCCAGGTCACAGTAGCTGTCTCATACGTATGAGTGGTGCTTGTGATAATAGGCTGACGGCAGAGGCTGACGCCACAGGCCACGAATTCCAGGTCGCCTACATAACTGCCGGTTCCTGAGGTACCACCCGTAGGATTGCTCGGGGTGTAGGGACTGCCATCCTGATAGAGATAACGTGTCTTGATTCCAGGAGCAGAGTGTGCATTGAATGAAGCACCGCTTGAGTAGGTACCATGACGACGGTTAACAGTAAATAGTACATTGCTATGGCCGTCCCAGGTGAAAGAGCTGTCGAACTGGAACATCTGCCATCCTGCAGAGGTATAGCACAGGTTACCGTTGGTGATAACCGGAACGAACACATGGTTCACCGTGTCGGGCAGTATGAAGCCACTGGCAAGGTCACTTTCGGGCACATTAGCCATGTAAATATCCATGTGTTCATAGTAGTTACCCTGGTCGGAGGTGCTGGGGTTAAACGAGAATGCTGTGATAGGAATATTTTCGAAACCTGCCATCTGTGCACTGTCAATTATAGTCTGGATATATCCATAGTTGTAGAAGCTATATCCCATGGGTGCATAGCTACTGCTTGTTGGTGACCATGAATTGTTGTAGCTGTGAGCCAGCAAAGCGCCGTCGCAGACAGCAGTGCTCAGTGTGTGGGCTATCGACCAGCGTGCGGTGTCGCCCACAGTGCAGACCGGACGGATATAGAAGTCGTAGGAGGTCAGTGTGTCAAGACCGGTGATATAGACAGGATGCATACTAGTATTCAACGACGTGCCTGCCGACGAGCCGCGTGTATAGCCCGCTGGACCATACTCTATCTGCCACTCGATAGCGGGTGTAATATCAACCCAATCGAGAGTGAAAGAAGTGGTGGACACATCTGTAGCAAATACGCTGCGCGGTGGGATACAGGTAGGAATGTAGTCGAGCATAAAGTCATCGACATAGGCAGTCCACGAGCTGGAAGGACGTTCTGCCTTGACCGCAGCATAGTGGCCGTTGCCGGTGTAGTCGTTCAGCGGCACTTCTACCTGCTGCCAAGTGGTACCATTATTGATAATAATGGTGTCGACTGCCACAAAGGTGCTGACATCGTTGGGATCGGTCATTACACCGACATAGAAAATCGGTACATACGAAGAGGATGATGCCTTGGCCCAGAAACTGACCTGCAGCGTGTTCATACTGATTGACGAGTCAACCTCGGGCATCACAACAACCTGATAGTCGCCATAGGTTCCTGTGGTGGTAGTGTTATACCAGTACAGACCCTTTGAACCACCAGCAGTGTGGTTATAGCTGCTGCTGCTAGAAGACACATAGGGATAGCCGCCATAACTGGTGCCATTGTTGAGGCGATTCCAGCATTGTACGAACGAGCTACCCGTGGAAGAAGAACCTGTAGCCGCAGATTCAAAATCTTCCACTATGGGCATGACCGAAATAGCGCTGCACTGTGTGCGGGCAATATCAAAGCCGTCGAGTGTGGTATCTGTGCAGATTCCTGTTACACGGAATGTATACTCGGTGTTGGGTAAGAGCCCGGTGATGAGAATGGACGTGGAGCCGTAGTTCACCGTGTCGGTAATCCAAGCAGAAGAACTATTGTCTCGGTGCGACACATTCCATGAAGTCTCACTCAATCCGGGAGCCCAGCTCACGTATGCTTCGGTGGGGGTGGTGTAGAACACTGCCACATTGGGAGCCACGCAGGTAGCCGTGGTATCGCACTCAGCGAGGAAACGGATATCGTTCTGAACTCCCGTCTGGAGCTGTGTTGTGCCCACAGGAGCAGCAGGGTTGATATTGACCGTATTGTGATAGTGGACAGAACGATCTGCACCTGAGATAGAAGTGGTGTAGAAATTGGCCGTACCGGTGCTTCCCGTATTGTCGTCGAGAGCCACAACAAGGTAGCCTGCACCCGAATAGTAGAATGTAGTGTCAAGATAAATGGTAGACCATTCATAGGCCGTTCCACTGAAGGGTCCCGAATAGACCAAATGCATGAGCGAATCGGGAATAAAGTTGCTGGGACTAGAGATGGTGCTCTGCGTGGTCTCGCCAAGATAGAGATCTATGTTGCGCGTGGAGCATCCGTCTGAGTTGATATGGTATGCAACGCCAGCAATGGTCATCGGGCCGCCCACTTGCGTAGGAGTATATAATTCCTGAGTATAAGAATAATTAATCCCGGCTCTGAGGGGATAGTAGACATTGGAACCTGTACCACCGCTAATCTCCACATCTCCGCCGCTCAAGCACTTAGTATTGAATGTCTCGGACATGCTGAACGATGTTCCGGTGGAGGCACAAACACCCTCTACGGTAACCGTATAACGGGTGCCGGGCAGGAGACCTGTAATCCAATAGGGATTCTGTGTGGTGGTGTCGGTCACACCGTTGACAGTGACATTATAATGAACGGGGTCACCACCGGTATTGCCCGAACCCAACGACCATGTCAACAATGCAGAAGTGCCGGCAATGTGAGAAACTTGCAAGTCACGGATGGAGTTGCATTCAGGAGCCGACTGGCATACAATGTTCACCTCAAAACCGTCATACACCACCGACCCATCGGTGTGCCATGACAGGGTGATGGCGCTGCCGGTCGAAGTGGTGAACGGAATAGTTTCATTCACAGTAGAGCTGGAAGTTTGCCACAAGATAGGTTGGCTGGTACCCACACCGTCGTAAATAATCAACTGGTCAAGAGAGGACTCGGTATATGCACTACCCGAGAAAGCGAACAGCGAGTCGGGATGGGGAGCATAAACAACCAATGTGGAATTGGCCGAATTGCTGTAGCTGCCTATGGGACCTCCATCATCGTAAATGCTGATGTTGCAAGCCGTGATGGTGTCCGAGCCATAGGTCGACATGTTGTAGCTTCCCGGACGGGCGCTGACGGGGCCGGCCCATGTGCTGGTATCGCCACCGCCACAATCGGTACGCACATAGAAGTCGTATGTGACAGTAGTGCTCAGCGTTGTGAAATCATAGGTGCTGTCGGTGACATCGAATATATTGGTGGTGGCTGTGTCGGGATTGAAACCGTTCTCGCCATACACCACCTGGAATGAGCTGCTTCCGGTAGTGTCTGACCACCCTATACGGACAGTGTCACTTGAGGACATGAGCAAAAATACATCGACCGGTTTGGCACATGTGGGTATATATTCCACAGTAAGGTCGTCGAGATACGGATAGCTGTACTCACCATCAGGCGACTTGATGCAGATGTATCCCGTGCCAATGGTGTCGCCCGAAAGGGGAACGATAAATTCCTCCCATGTGCTCGACAGGGTAGGTACAACCGATTGTATGAGACGGAAGGAAGTGGGGTCGGTAGGATTGGTTATAACACCCACCTCAAGGCGGTGAGCGTAAGAAGTGTTGGATTTATACAGCCAGAAACTGACTTGCAACGAGTCGAGAGCAGGTGCGAACAACGGCAGAACCATGTAGGTCCAGGAAGCGTTCGACGAGTACATATACATCGACTTGCTGCCACCAGCAGAGTGGTTGTAGCTGGTGGATGCATAGGGATAGTTCGAAGAGTAGTTCGTGTTCTTATACCAACAACTGGGCAGCGGGTCGACCGTTGAGGTGGACCATCTCGAATCGTCGAAACTCTCTCTGAAGGGTACCGACATGGGGCCGCAGGCTGTACGGATGTTGATAGCTGAAGCCGCCGAGGAGTCTCCTCCATCGCAGAGGGATGTCACCGTGAAACGGTAATCCTGGTTGGGCGACAAGTTGTCGAACACATAGAATGTGTCGGTAACAAGCATCGTGTCCGAATTGCCGGTAACCACCCAGCTGGTTTCGTTGCCACCGGGCTGCCACACCAACACAATCGAGTCGGATGTCACCAGGCCAGCGCTCACTATAGGTGAAGGACAGGTGTTATGCACAAGCACCACATTGTCGATAGCCGTGGGAGGCTGCGTACCTACGCTAGCATCATTGGCCCATGCAAAGACCAAGTTATATGTGGCGGGGGTTTCAATACGGAAGATACCCGAAGCAGTGCGCCATGTGGAACTCTGTGCCAAATTGGCCGGCGAGCCGAACTGTTCGGTCAGCTCTATAAAGCCTGCAGGACAAGTCCATGTAGCAAAAGCATAAGTACCGCCAGCGGGGTTGTCGTTTTCAGTCCACTGGTAGCCGGCGGGTGCCAAGAACACACGTGTGAAATCATAATTGTGGCTCTCACCCTGACTACGCCAATCATAGGAATAGGAGTACTCGCCCGTGTCGACCAAGTCGATGGTGCGGATTGCGTAGCTATACGAGATTGTATTAATAGTATAGCTATTGGTTAGGCCTCCATTATCGGAGATGTAGAGGCTCTTATTGCCGCCGTTGTTCACTGCCGAATCCACAACCCAGGCATTGACCGAGGTGCCATTAAGCAGTGTCCAGCCGTTTTCGCCATAACGTTCGAAATCGCAGTAGAAAGGAACGGTGGCAGGGGCTCCGGCCAAAGTTCTGCCCAGCAGGAAGCGGTTCGCACTGGTATCACCGAAACAGTCGGCATGGAGGTATATATAATACCTGTGCGCGCTGTCAAGACCGGTCAAAGTATAGGGTATAGTTGTGGCTATCTCGGTATTGGCAGTACCTGTGCCGGGAACGAAATTAACCGTATCGTACTCTATAACCCACTGCGTAGCCGATCCCATCTCGGTCCACGAGAGGGTAATGCTATTCAGCGTGGAGTTGGTTTGAACCAATTCTGATGTACGCGGGCATGCAGGAATCTCCTCCAAGGTAACATCATCCACGTATACAGTCCACGAGGTGGCACGATTGGCACGGATAGCCACATAGGCACCGCTACCTGTGAAGTGGCTGAGTACCGCTTCGTATTCCTCCCAGTTGGTGGTAGCATTCAAATGGATGGTATCAACATACTGGAAAGTGTTGATATCGGTGGGATTGGTCAGTACACCCACATAGAAATCGGCATTATAACCGGAACTGGACGGTTTGGCCCAGAAACGCAGTTGCAATGTGTTAATAGGATAGACAGTAGTGTCCACAGGGGGCAGCACTGCCACATGATAGTCACCATAAGTGCCTGTAGTAGTGTTGTTGTACCAATACAGTCCTTTGCTACCACCCGGAGTGTGGTTGTAGGTGGTACTGCTGTTTACATAGGGGTAGCCACCATACGAGGTACCATTGTTCAATCTCACCCAGCAGTTGGGGAAAGCACTGCCGGTGGAACTGGAGCCTGTCGGGGCATCCTCAAAGTCGTAGAAGAAAGGCAATACAGGGATTTCAGCACAAGAAGTATGCGCCGTCACATAAACAGCACGGCTGGTGTCGTCAACCCCGCAATAAGCTCTAACCGAAAAGGTGTAAGCCGTCGAGGGAAGCAGTCCCATAAAGGTGTAGTTCGTGTCGTATGAATAATACTCATTGGTGCCGTCGCTCAGAATCCATTCCGTCTCAGTGCCGTTGGCAACCCACGAAACACTGACCTCTGTGCCTGAAACACTGGTCACTGCAAAGTCACTTACACGGGGGCAGGTGGGCAAAATGTCGAGAATCATGTCGTCCACAAAACCGTAATTGTAGTTAAACCCGATATGGGCTGCGGCCGGGAACATGATGGCCACAGAACCGTGGGGACCATCATATCCGGTAAAATACACCTCATAATCCGAATAGGAGGTCACACCGTTGGAGTTGACCGTATCGACTGGCACAAAAGTGCGGGCATCGGCAGGATTGGTAATCACACCCACAATGGCCACGGCACCGTACGAGGTACTCGTACTATAGGCACGCATGTTGAAAGAGAGCATGAGGTTGCTGAGGGGATATAGATTGGAATCGGTACGCGGCAGGATAGCATACTGGTTGGAGTCGGCCGCTGTATAGAACGAATAGAAACGAATGCTGTTGCTTCCGCTGTGCGAGTAGGTGCTACTATTATACACAATAGGATAGCCAGTATAATCGGTGCGGCCGCCATGGTTCAGATTACTCCAGCAGGGAGGCAGATTGTTGACCGAAACCGAGGTCGAGGTGGTTCCGGGCACACCGTCAAAGTTCTCCACATAAGGCAACAAGGCAAGGTCGCCGCAGGTGGTGCGGGCAGTGATAGTGACAGCACGGCTGGTGTCGTCGACACCGCAATAAGCACGAACCGAAAAAGTATATGCTGTATTGGGAGAAAGACCCATTACAGTATAGCTGGTATCGGTTGAGACATACTCATTGGTACCGTCGCTCACAAACCACTGCGTCTCCGAACCAACGGGGCTCCAGGCAAGAGTGGCTTCATTGCCCGAAATGTCGGTCACCGCCAAATCTCTGACCCGGGGACAGGTGGGTATTACGTCCAAAGTCACGTCGTCCACATAACCGGTATTGTATTGATACGCACTATTGGCTGCAGCCGGGAACATGATGGCCACATTACCATGTGGACCTACATAATTGTTAAGGAAAATCTGGTAGTCGGAATAAGTAGTCACACCATTGGAGTTGACCGTATCGACTGGCACAAAAGTGCTGGCATCGGTAGGATTGGCCATCACACCCACAATGGCTATTGCACTATAAGTGCTGGATACACTGTTGGCGCGCATGCTGAATTCGAGCATGAGGTTATTGATCGGGTAGAGCGTGGAGTCGGTACGCGGCAGTATGGCAAACTGGTTGGAGTCGGCCGATGTATAGTACGAATAGTAACGCATGCTGTTGCCTCCGCTCTGCGAATAGGTGGTACTGTAATACACAATGGGATAGCCCGTATAGCTGGTACGGGTGCCATGGTTCAGGTAACTCCAGCAGGTAGGCAGATTGTTGTCCGAAACCGATGTCGTGGAGTATCCGGGCACTCCGTCAAAGTTCTCCACAAAGGGTAGCACAGTTATATCTCCACAATCGGTGCGGATACTTGACGAAAGGAAACGGCTGGTGTCGCCGTTGAGGCAGATCCCTGCCACCGAGTAAGAGTAGACTGTGTTGGGATTGAGACCCGTGAAACTGACAGTATCTGTAGTCTCTACATTATTGTACACAACGGAATCGACAGTGGCAAGCCGCACCAGCCATGAGGTGGCGTCGCTTGTGTCGGTCCACGAAATGTCAAATCCGGTGGCGCCCAAATTGCTTACCGAAATAGATGTGGGTTGCGAGCAAGATAAGGGAACGTCAAAACGATAGTAGCGTCCTGATGCAGGCCAGTTGCCCGAAGCAATAGAGGACGTAGAGCCATCGGTGAAATGGGTAGCATTGTGGTTAACATCAACGGTCCACCCATTGCTAGCAGAAACACAGAGACCTACCTGTCGTGCCACTGCGGGAGCAACGGACGGTGCGGAACCATATACCACCTCGATGGAACCGTCGTGGTACAGATGCACCTGCCAACGGTACAACTGGTAACGCGTGGTAGATGTATAAGTTCCCATACAGAACTCTATCACACCCACCGAGTCATCGTTGGCGTCTACCGTGTGCTGGTAGCGCACAAAATGGCTGTTTTCGCAGTAACCGTCACAACCAAAGAAATTAATCTTGGGATTGTTGACGCCTGCATTCGACGAGCTGAACGGATTGGTATAGTTACTAGTTCCTGTTACAGTCCCGCCCAGCCTTAAGTTACCGTCGGCATTGACCGAAAACTGGGTGTAATTAACTCCCGAGAAGGGAAACGAGAACCCTAGGTTATGTACGGTGGATACACCGTAGTCACCCGCTCCGGGAGAGATGAGCGAGGTAAGAGTACTTGGAATACTAATCCACCGGGTATTATCTACACCGGTAGAGAATTCCAAATCTTCCAGCGCCTGTGCATTTGTCACCCATGGCACTGCTAACATGGCAGCAATGAGCAACAATTTTCTTAAATGTTTTTGCATAGCCAAAAGTTTTTAATGAATAATAATATGAATAAGTATATAGATATATATTTTTATTCCAGCAACTTAATTATACTATTATGAGCATTAACAAGGGATAATCCGAAAAACAAAGATAAAAAATGTTTTTCAGATTATAAAATCTGTTTAAAAATTTTCTCTATTTTTAACATTACTCTCCCCCTCAATCACATCAACTATAGTCATTCGCCATAATACATCACACCACCATTGCCGGGTTACATCCCTCTCCCATCCCGTTTCGCACCAACTTCGCCCACACTTCACAATCCAATCACCACATTTTCAATTCTTCTCAACCATAAAGCTTAATTAGGGCTTACTAAGAGGTTAATATAAGGTTGATAGTAATCGGAGCTGGAAGATTGGCTCCAATAAAACAATGCCCTAATACAAAGTATGACTGATTTTCAACTATCTATCTCATTGTCGCGTCCCTTCGGGACGCAGTTCCGGTTGTCTTTGTGTCACGGCACTGCGCCTTCGGCTTGTAACGTGTTATTCATATCCCACCCTTTCAGGGTGATTATTTGAAGTCCCTATTCATTGTCGCGTCCCTTCGGGACGCATTCCCGGTTGTCTTTGTGTCACGGCACTGCGCCTTCGGCTTGTACCGTGTTATTCATATCCCACCCTTTCAGGGTGATTATTTGAAGCCCCCATACATTGTCGCGTCCCTTCGGGACGCATTCCCGGTTATCTTTGTGTCACGGCACTGCGCCTTCGGCTTGTAACGTGTTATTCATATCTCACCCTTTCAGGGTGATTATTAGAAGTCCCCTATATGCGCCGCTGGTGCAGGGTCGTACTGATTACTGTTTGTATCTGCTTATGCCCTTTCTGGGTGTCTTTGAGCAGTCGACTTATATAATAAAACAGGGCGGCCCCTGGTTGGGGTCGCCCTGTTGAAGTGTTACTAATATGTATTAGTACTGAGGTAGACTATCGAACGATGAGTTTCTTCACCATGTTGACTTCGTCGCCGGTGATGCGTACAAAGTAGGCACCCTGGGCAAGTTTCTCAACATCCATGGTCTTGGTACAGTCGTTGCTGCATTCGAGGGTCTCGGCTGCTACGGTGCGGCCGTTCATGTCGATTACTGCAATGCGTACCTTGCCGTTCACTCCGCTCACACTGATGGTGGTTGAGCTGCTGGTGGGGTTCGGGTAGATGGTGCAGGCTGCTGCTTGCACATCGTCGATGCCTACACCGCCGGTGGTGAACAGGACGGAGACATAGGAGCTATAGTTGTCGTCGTCGCACTTGGTGCGTACTTTGACAATATAGTTGGTGCGTGCGCTCAGTCCGGTGAACTCGTAGTGGGTCTCGCTGGTGGTGGCTTCACGCAGGGTGCTGCCAGCTGCGTCGGTCAGCACAACCTCCCAGGTGTCGCCAGTGGCACCGGGTATCCAGGTAATGTTCACACTGGTCTCGGCTATGTCGTTGGCTGCAAGATCCTGTACGGGGTCGCAGTCCTGCGAAGGCTCTGCATCGGTGGTGAATGTGGACGCCACGCTCCAGGCGCTGTAGGTGTTCTGCTCGCAGATGGCGCGAACATACACATCGTACTGGGTTTCGTAGGCGAGGTTGTTGAGCACTATGGACGTGCTGGTGGCGGTGGCAGTGATACCGGAGCCGTGGGCGAAGCCGCGGGGACCGTACTCAAGTTCGTAGCTGATGTTGCCAGTGTTGGTGGTCCAGCTGATGGTGGCGCTGTTGCCGGCCACTGCGGAGGTGACTCCAGTGGGTGCCAGGCAGGTTACGCCGCCGCTCTGGGTGGTGGCGGAAGCATTGACCCAGTGTTCGCTGAGCCAGTCGGTGCCGCAGACGGCCTTGATGTGGAAGTCGTATTCGGTTTCGTCCTCAAGACCGTTGACCACGTAGCTGTTGGTGGTGGAGGTCACGGTGTAGCCCTGACCCTGGATGAATCCGGCATAGCCGTACTCGATGGTCCAGCTTTGAGCCATGGGATCGGGGTTCCAGCTGAGGGTTACGCTGTTGGCGGTAACGTTGCTGGTGGCGAAGCCTGTGACATCGGGGCAGGTGGCGGTGGTGAAGGTGATGGTGTCACCCCATTCGCCTACAATGTTGTGGGCCGAGCCGCAGAGCGGACGGATGGCTGCATTGTAGGTGATACCGGCCGAGAAGCCGCCTATGGTAACGGGATTGGTGGAGACAGTGTAGATGCTGTCGAGGCCGCCGGTGAACCACACATGGATGTTCCACATGGTTTCGTAGCCGCGGGAATTCCACGAGAAGGTGGCGTTGGCATTGGTGACATTGGAAACTGTGAAGCTGTCGGGAGCCAGGCAGGGCAGGCTGTCGGTGAGGACACTGTATAATGCCCATTCACTATAGCCAAGGCTGTCGGCGTTGCAGTCCTGACGCACACGGATGGTGTAGTTGGTGGTGGGCTGCAATCCCATGAAGGTGTAGGTGTTGCCAGTCACATCAATGTCGGTGGCGGGCCAGTTGGCAGCTGCACTTTCCTTGATGTTGACCTGATAGTTGGTACCAGTGCCGTTCCAGGTGATGGTAGCAGACTCGTATGTATGAGAAGCGCTTGTGATGACCGGCATACGGCATCCAGCACCGCTGCAGGAAAGCAGCTGCATGGCTGTGCGCCAAGAGCCTGTGGATTTGCTGCCTGAGTAGGACGATGGGTTGTATACATCAGGATGATAAGAATCGGAATAGTAGTACAAAGTCTTGGTACCGGTGCAGGGCTGACTGCGGAACACATAAGAACTACCATTGTAATCGTTACTATTGTCATCGACGATAATCATCAGGTTGCCTGTGCCGTCGTAGCTGTAGACGGTGTCCAATTGGAAGTAGTTCCATCCCTGCGAGCAGTTGAGGGCACCTTCGTAAACTTTGACACCAGTGACAGAATCGAGAGCCACCACATCGGACGAACTGGTGAAGGTTGTCTTGTTTGTGGGCTGGAAGTAGATGGTGCAGTTGGTCTTAACGGTAGTGGGCGAGCTATAGTCATAGTAGTAGGCTATGTACTCGATATCCATAGGACCATTGATTTCAGCACTGTCGATAATAGTCTCGGAAAGGGTATAGCGGAAGTAGTTGTTGACGGGAGCATAGTAAGTTGTGCTGGGAGAAGAAGCACCGCCAATGGTGTATTCGAGAGCATTGTCGCAGAAAGAGGTGGAGAGAGTGGTGGGAGAACTCCAACGTCCAGTGTCTTCGCCAGAGCAGATGCTGCGGACATAGAAGTCGTAGCCCGTGAGGGTGTCAAGGCCGGAGATGTGAACCGGATGGCTGGTAGCATTGACGAGCGTGCCGGTGCCACGGGCGAAGCCCTGAGGACCATACTCAACTTGCCATGAGAGGGCGGAGGCAATGTCGACCCAGTCAACATCGATATAGGTGGTTCCGACAGTGGCAGAAGAGATGTTGGCGGGAGCGGGGCAAGTGTTCAGAGAGACCTCGACATTGTCGATGGCCACAGGAGGATTGTTGCCGACGCTACCATCATTACCCCAGTAGAACACAAGGTGGTAGTTGCCAGGATTGAGGATGGGGACATCACAACTAATCGTCTGCCAAGAAGAGTTACCGGCAAGCGGAGTGCTGTTGTCGAGAGAAATCCATCCAGAAGGTGTAACGTTCCAGAAGTCGTAGGACGATGTGGTACCATCGGGGCACTGGCCAGGAGTGAATTCTGCATCGGCAGGAGCCAGGAAGGCACGGCAATAGTCATAAGCATAGCCAGAACCGCTCTCACCATAAGACTTCCAATTGAAACTGATGGAATAAGAACCAGCATTCATGTTGAAAGTGCGATAGGCATAGGTGTGGCTTGTGGAAGAACCGTTGTAGGTATTGCTGGCGCCATTGTCGCTAGAGATATAGAGACTCTGGTTGTCGGCAGAACCGTAGTAGGTGGCGGAACCCACATACCACTGGTTGGCCTGGGTGCCGTTGACGGGCTCCCATGCCATAGCCATAGCGGAGTCGGCAAAGGTGCAGATATAGGGGTATGAGGTTACCGGAGCACCGCGCAGAGTGGTGAAGGTAAAGAGTGTGGTGTCGCTGGTCTCGGCAGGTGAGCAGATGCTGAAGAGGTAGACGTCATACTGCGTCAAAGGAGTGAGACCGGTGAGGCTGACGCTGTTGGTGGTGCTGGAAACGGTGGTACCAGTGCCAGGCGTAAAGCCGTGAACACCATATTCAATACTATAGTTGGAAGCAGTGCTGAACTGCCAAGCAAGGTCGGCAGTGACGTTGGTAACCATAGTGGTTTGTACACGCGACGGGGCAATACAGTTGGGGATAATATTGATAACCATATTGTCGAGATACTGGTCGGCATAGGCACTACCATTGGTATTGTACGAAGCAATGGCCAGGTGGCGTGCATTGCCGGAATAACCGTTCAGGTAGGAAACCACATCAAACTGGTTGCCGTTGCCTCCAATATTGAAGGGGATGGTGTCGATGGGTACAAATGTCGATTCGAAGTTGGAGTCGATATTGTCGACAGCACCGATAACCAGACCGTAAGCAGAAGGATTGCTGTTCCATTCGTGGAAGGAAATCATGAGCGAATCCAGAGGCACACCCATCTCGGGCAGGGCAGCGATGCCGATGCCTTCGAAGTAGAAGCAGTACTGCGGCGAGGGTGCATGGGTGGCGTCGGTGGTGTAGAACACATGGGGAACCTCGTGGCCAGAGCCATCGGGCAGCAGGGTAGAGGCCCAGCAGTTAGGCACAATGTTGGTAGAGGCGTCGCCGGGATCGACTACGTTCTCAAAGTTCTGGACATAGGGGAAGGTGTTGATTGCATCGCAGTCGGTGGTGAAACGAGCGTTCTGCAAAGCGATAGAGGTATCGTTAGAAGCACCGCAGACAGCATAGACGTAGACTTCATAGCTGGTGCTGTGGGCCAGGCCAGTGAGGACGGTGAACGAATTGGTAGCATTGACGGTGGTGCCAGTGCCGGGCACGAATCCACGGGGGCCATACTCAACAATGTAGCTGGTTGCAGATGCGGGACCGACCCAACTCACTTCGGCGGAGCTTGCGGTTACGTTGCTGGCGGTAATTTCGGTGACACTGGTGCAGTTGGGTATATACTCAACCACAATATTGTCGAGGAAGCTGTAGTTGTCGTTGAAAGCATCCCAGAAGGCAATGTGACCAGTGGTGTCGCTGATGCCGTCGAGCGGATAGGTAACATAGACGTAGGCCGTAGTGGTGTCAATGTTGGAACGGATAAGAGTATCGATAGGATGGATGGTGGAGATAGGTGCGGTGGGATCATCCATAATACCCATGATGAGACGCACGTTGTCGCCACCCTGAACAAAGTTGAAACGGATTTGCAGCTGGTTGAGCGGGGCATCCATTTCGGGCAAGATGATATAGGCACCGTTGTAGAGAAGGAGCAACTTGTTGGGGTCGCCCTGCAGGTTGACAACGGTGGGGTTGGGATAAGTCGAGCCGAGGTTGGTGCTGCCGGTGTACCAGCAGTTGCGGCTGAAGAGACCGCTCTGGTTCTCGAAGTCCTCGGTGTAGGGCAGTGCCACAGGATCGCAGACAGCGCGGCTCTGAGCGGTGCCGGTGAGGAGATCGCCATCGCAGTCAAAGCTGACGCGGAATGTGTAGCTGTAGCCACTCAACAGGCCAGTGACGCTGCAAGCACCAGTGGTATTGGTGGAATCGAACACTACCCAGTTGGTGGAATTTTCGCGGAGATATGAAATGGTGTAGGTTCTGCCGGGCTCGTTGTTCCATACCAAGTTAACCTGTGTACCCTCTGTGCTGGCAATCATTACCACAGGAGCGTTACATGCGGGGATGTGACAGGAGACAGGGTTCAGCTTGATTTGATTGACGTAGCTGGCAACACTGTTACTGGTGGCACTGGGTGAGGCAGGATTAATGTCGGAACCATCCTGATAGAAATAGATGGAACGGTTGGGGGCCGATGTGGCGGCAAAAGGTATGCTACTCACATAACTGCCCGTATTGTCGTCGGTAGCAACAACGAGGTTGCGGCCAGGTTGGCGGACAAAGAGAGTGTCGAAGTTGAGGGTAATCCAGCCAGTACCGCTAAAGGAACCGGTATAGACGAGCGTGAGGCTGTCGACCGGGATGTAGTCGTTGACACTGGAAAATGAAGACTGGTTGGTGTTGCCCAAATAGAGCTGGATGTTGCGCGACGAGAGCGAGCTTGATGTATAGAATGAAATAGCAGTAATGGTGTCCATTCCATCACCGATTTCTGCATCATAATAAATCTGCTGCGTGTAGCAATAATTATAGAATATATATGAAGGCATGTAGCTATAGGTAGTGCCGCCGTTGGTTATCAAACGGGAGCACCCCTGAGTGGTGACCGAACCGCTGACAACAGCACTTGTCAGGGTGTCGCAGATGGTGGTGACACTGTACTGATAGGTATGATTGGTGTCCAGTCCGCTAATATAGTAATAGAGGTCGGTGACGGTGTCCGAAATCCACGAGGTGGCACCAGAGAGACGGTAGCTGACGATGTAACTCGTGGCAGGGTCGCCAGCGGTGGAAGCCTCCCAGTTGAGACCAAAGGCGTGGTAGTCGGTAGCCACGACGCGCAGGTTCTCAACCACAGCGCAGTTCACATCGGTGGTGAACTCACAAAGAATCTCGCGGCTGCTGGCGTCGGAACAATTAGCCTTGGCCCACACATAATAGTGGGTGTTGCCATTCAGTCCGTAGAAAGTGTAATTCGTGTTGCCTACGCTGACCAATACGCTGTCGAAAGCCAAAGCGATATTGTTGGTCGTAGCGATATAGAGCATCACATCGGTATGGGTAGTGCTGGTGTCGGTCCAAGCAATAGAAGCCTCGTGGTTGGTGTGAGAGGTGCAACGCAGGTTCTCGATTGCGGGGCAGCTGCTGGCACGTGAGATGGAGACATTGTCCAACCAGTAGTACCAGATAGCGGAGGTGCCGTCTTGACGCCACACCAGATAGACGCTGTCGATGCAGGTGTCGCCGGAAAGGTCGAATTCGTAGTGATAATACTGTCCAGTATTGGAAGGATCGATGGTTTGAATCACAACCATGCTGTCAACCGAGTTGGGATTGCGGGTGTAGCCAAACGACATGCTGCCGGAGGAACTTCCCTCTTTACGCAGGTCGAATTGGACAAAAAGGTTGTTGAGCGGAGCAGGGATGCGGGGGGTGATAGAAGAAGCACCACCGCCCGACTGGATGCAGATGCCATAACTGGTGGTGATGTAGGGATAGCTACTGCTGTTCTGGATGCGTGTCCAGCAGTCGGGGAAACTGGAAGAAGAATAGCTGTCGAAGTTCTCGCTCAAAGGCAGAGGACCGAATTCACTGCAAGGAGTGCGGACAGCCACGGTTGCGGGAAGGCTGGTGTCGCCACCATCGCAGAGAGCGTAGACGTAGAAATTGTAGTTGGTGGCAGGCATCAGACCCTCGAAAAGATAGGTGGTGTCGTACACGTCATAGCTGTTCACACCGTCGCTGACAATCCAGCTGCTCTCGGAGCCACCGGGCTGCCAAGTGATGACGACGGTGTCGTTGGCAACATAGGAGGCTGTCAGATTGAGGGGACCAGGGCAGGTGTTGTGTGTCAAGAACACATTGTCGACTGCCATGGGAGGCTGGCTACCGCCACCGCCATCGTTGGCCCATGCAAAGACAATGCTGTAGGTGCCGGGGGTGGTGATATAGAATGTACCCGTGACGGTTCTCCAGCTGCTTGAAAGAGACATGGTGCGAGGAGAAGAGAAGTTCTCGGTCAGTTCAATCCAGCCGGAAGGCATTGACCATGAAGCAAAGGCATAGGTGCCACCTGCAGGATTCGTGCCTGCAGTCCATTGATAGGAAGCAGGAGCAAGGAATGCACGGCAGAAATCGTAATTGTGGCTTTCGCCCTGGCACTTCCAGTCATATCCGTAGGCATATTCGCCAGAGTCGGTCAGGTCGAAAGTACGGAAAGCGTAGGTGTAAGAAGTACTGCCAGTGCTATAGCTATTTGAAGTGCCACCGTTGTCGGAGATATAAAGGCTCTGGTTGCCGCCATTGTTGGTGGCGCTGCCCACACACCATTTGTTGGTCTGCGAACCATTGATCAGCTCCCAGCCATTGGGGCCCTCCTGCTCGAAGTCGCAGGCGTAAGGCACTTCGGCGGGAAGAGCTGCCAGGGTGGTAGCAGTCATAGAAACAGCATTGCTGTAGTCGCCACCACAGTCGGCATAGACATAGAAATAGTAGGTTGTAGCGGTGTCAAGGCCATTAATGGTCGTGTTAGGCACACCTGTCACTGTTTCTTGACCGGCCACACCTTGACCCAATTGCGAAGCGGGGATAGGCACTGTGTCGTATTCGACCACCCAGGACGTAGCCTCACCGTTCTCCTGCCAACTAAGGGTAATCCAGTCAACACTGCTGCCTGTTGCAGCGAAGTTGCTGGGGGCAGGGCAAGTGGGAGGAGTGTGGACATTGATAGCTATCGGCAAGCTGGTGTCGCCGGCATCGCAAAGAGCACGCACTACAAAATGATAGGTGGTATCGGGGGTGAGACTGTAGACAGTATAGTTGGTGTCGTAGGCAGTCTCGGTCATATTCCCATAGGTGATTTCCCAAGACGTTTCCGAACCACCGGGATGCCAAGTGAGGGTTGCTTCGTTGGGCATCACATTGGAAGATGTCAAGCCATAGGGAGTCGGGCAAGGGTTGGGATAAATGGCAATATTGTCGATAGCAGCAGGGCCACTACCGCTGGAGCCATCGTTACGCCAGAGGTAGACCAGTTTGTAGGTACCGGGGGTGTTGATGCGGAAGGTACCCGACTGGGTCTGCCAAGAATTAACACCATTTAAGCGATAGGCTCCATCGAGAGCGATACCGCCTGCAGGCATTCCCGAAGTGTTGTTGAAACCAGAGTAATCGCCGGCCGTCAACTCGGTGCTGGCGGGTACTAAGGCCACACGGATGAAGTCGTATTGGCCTTCGCCATAGCAATTCCAGTCGTAGGTGTAGACATATTCGCTCGCCACACTGAAATTGATTGTGCGGACAGCAAAGACATGCGAAGTACTTGAATTGTTATAACCGTGGGTAGCACCGTTGTCATTGGATACATACATACTGCGGGTGCCACCGTTGTTAGTGGCATTGCCAACATACCATTTGTTGGTCTGAGTGCCATTGACGAACTCCCAGCCATTGGGACCATCTTGCTCAAAGTCGCAGCTGTAAGGTAACGCAGCAGGGAGACCTGCGAGAGTGGAGGCAATCATCTCGACTGCATTGCTGTACTCAGTACCGCAGTCGGAGTAGACATAGATGTAATAGGAGGTGGCGGTGTCAAGACCGACCAGGGTAGTATTGGGTGTGCCAGATACATTAACCGTGTTGGCAATATTCTGACCAAGCTGAGAAGCGGGGATGGGTGAAGTGCTGTACTCTACCACCCAGCTCGAAGCAGAGCCGACCTCTTGCCAATGCAGAGCCATCCAGTCAACGCTGGCGCTATCCATTACCAAGTTGATAGGTGCGGGGCAGGTGGGGATATAGTCGACTGTCAGGTCGTCGATCATCAGTGTGTAGCTGGTGCTGCTGCTTGGGGCGGTAGCACGCATGGCGATGCGGTTTCCCGTGCCTGTGTAGTTGCTAAAATAGACCGTGTAAAGGTAGTATGAGCCATGCCAGTTGCCACCGCTGCCGACGGTAAAGGCAATGGTGTCCAGCGGGACGAAGGTGGTACCCTCCATCACGCCCACCTCGAAGAGGAAGTTGTGGTTCATCACCGAGGCATAGAACGAGAGCTGCAACTGGTCAAGGTCGTCCATCTCGGGCAGAGCGGCAAGCTCTGTCTGTCCCGAGTTGCTCTCAAACTCGAAGTACACGCTACCATTGCGGGCATTGTTGGCGTACTGGTACCCTGCGGGGAATGTGCCAGCGCCGCTGCTGCCTGACTGGAGCTGTTGCCAGCCAGTAGGCAACTGACCCGTGGTCAGCCCCTCGAAGCCCGTGGAATACGGAAACGTAATCTGGGCCATAGTCACTCCCGAAGCACATAAAAGCGCTGTCAAGAGCAACCATTTGCGTAAGTGTTTAAACATGTTATTAATGAATTTAGTTAATAAATAAAAAAAATGTCTGATTTTTTTCAATATAAACAATTAGTTATCCCTGTACTTTTTGCCAAACAATAAGTACACTGTGCCGCTTTTGCGGCATGCAATAACATACAACTGCCTATAAACGAAACCATTAGTCTTAAAACCAATTATATGTAATAAATGCAAAGATACATTTTTTTTACCAATTAATGCGGTTTAATCGACAAAAACTACATGTGTTCATACTTTTTGACAAAAAGGAAGCACTTTTTATCATTGGTTTTAAAAGTGTCATTCCGCCATGCATACAGAAACGCTCAATTTCATAACTGCGACCATACATCTCACCAGACAATGACAGATGTGGGTTCAACAAAAAGAGAGGATACCCGACAAGGGTAACCTCTCTTTTTAGAAAATGGCCACAGCAGCTGGTGCGGATGCAACCTTAATCTCAGTACTAACGGACAATCAACTTACGCACCACATTGGTGTTATCGGCTGTGATACGCACGAAGTAAGCTCCTTGTGCCAGCAGCGAGGCAGGCAGCACTGTGGTTTCCATTCCGGGAGCCAATTGCTGGCTGAAGCGCACACGGCCGGTGAGGTCAATGACTTCCACACGGACTTCGCTATTGGCAATGGGAACGGTGAGCGTGACATCAGTGCTGGTGGGATTGGGCACGAGACGTACACCGCCATCGTCGGTAATGTCGTCAATATTGCTGAAGGGTGTAGTTATTGTAATGAGATTGGACCAGTGTTCACTGAAGAAGTTGTCGCCACAAATTGCACGGACATAGATATCATAACTGCTTTCGCCGACAAGGCCTGTAAGCGTGTAGGGATGGGTGTCGGTCTGAACGACAAAGCCTGTACCTTGGTCGAATCCAGAATATCCATATTCGATTTCCCACCGAGAAGCACGGCCTCCCTCAGTCCAGTCGAGGACTACGCTGTTGCCCTGCAGGTCGGAATAGGTGAGGTTGGTGACATCGGGACAGAAGTCGGTGGTGAAGGAAATGGTGTCGCTCCACTCGCTGGGATCGTCTATATCCTGACACGAAGCCTGAACAGCGGCGTAGTAGACCATATTGGGATCAAGACCGGAAATGGTTTTGTGGGCGACATAGCTGTTCGAATATCTGTCGGTATAGCTGTTGAAGAGGTGAACACGGTAGCTGTTGTTGTTCTGCTCAGGATCCCAACGGAGGGTTACTTTGCTGTTGGTCACTTCGTCAACACGAAGTCCATTGGGCGACAGACAGGGGATATCGTCTGAATTAAAGGTACGGACTTCCCAGTTGGAAATACCTGTGCTGTCGCAGATTTGACGCACTTGATAGACGTAGTCGGTTACCGGTAGGACATTGTTTATCACGTAGAAGGTGTCGTTGACAACGTAGTCGTTGGTTATCCAACTGGAAGTAGAGGCTAAACGGTAACCAATTTGGTAGGAACTGCCGGTGTTGCGCCAACGGAGAGTGACGGTGTTAGGCCTGATAACAGGATTGAGTACAGTCGGTTTGGGACAGGTGGAGGGAGGACAGAATTCGAAGGCCATCAGGTTACGATAGGCATAGACAACACGTGTACCGGTAAAGGCTGGAAGTGCGTTAACATTGGGATTCTGGGAATCGGAGTAAAGAACCAACGATTTTGCATCAGCGGTATTGGAGACATAGAAGAAATAATCGTCGCCGTCGTAGGCGTTACTATTGTCATCAATGGCGATAACAAGATTGCTGGCCCCATCGTATTCGAAAGGATAGTTAAGAATAAAGCGATTCCACCCCTCTGCGCAGTTGAGGGTTCCTGTGTAAACAAGTTGCATACTATCGGGGTTAACATAGTCATTGCTGGAACTGAAAGAAGAGAGTGTGGTGTGACCCATGTAGATAGTGCAGTTGGTCTTCGATGACATAGCGGTAGTATAAGCATATTTGAAACTGATGGCGGAGATAGAACCTGCACCGCTCAGTTCGTCGCTGGTAATAATTTGCTGACTATATGTGTATCTGTAGTAGTTGTTAACGGGCAGGTTATAGGAAGTAGTAGTGGTGGCTGTGCTGCCAATGGTGTCGAAATAGCTGTCGTTGCATTGTTTGGTCATGAATTGATAGCTGAGAGAAAGGGTTGAACTGTCGTTCTCGCTACATATACGACGTACATAGACGTTATAGCGCACACCGGGGGTGAGGCCAGTGACGTGAATGTGATTTGTGTTGAGACGTTCGTTGGCAACCACATTACCTGTAGCTGTGCGGCAAAGGAAATGATAGTTGGCTTCTTCCGGCCCGATCCATTCGACATCGGCAGTAGTCATGGTGGTATGGGTAGCCTGGACTGCAACAGGACGCGGACAATCGACATAGTCTATCCTGACATTGTCAACAGCAGCAGGACCTCCCATATAGGGGGTGCTGGCAGTGGATTGGTTGAACCAGAAGAAGGCCAGTCGATGAACACCGGAGAGGGTGTCGAGAACAACGCTATAGGTGTTCCAGACGGTGTTTAGACGAACCATGGCCAAGGGAGTAAGGTCATTGACCATGCCCCATGGGGAAGTGATGTTGCTGTTAGAGGCAACAACAGGGATGTTGGGATCGACGAGGAAGACCATTAAGGCATCCCATCCTTGAGTAGGAGTACCTCCGGCAGCAGCACGGAAGGAAAGAATAAAGCTGGAGTCGTTAGTGCCGAAATCTATATCGCGATAAGCGGAGGCATTGACGACCTGATTAAGGTCAGTACTATAGGTACGTCCTGAGTCGGCCGACACGTACATGGCATAGCTGCCGAGATTAGTGTAGCCGGGAGTGCCGTCGCCAGCACCAGTGCCGCGGTACCAGTTAACGGTCGTGTTACTATTGGTCTGCCAGTTTTCCCATTCGGTGGCACTTTCGAAGTCATAGAAATAGGGAACCGAGGCAGGCACCTGCTGGGTGTTGAAATAGCCCACAGCAACAGCCCAGGCCGAGGTGTCGCCGATACCACAGATTGTCCGGATGTAAATGTCATAGAAACTGGAAGGTGTGAGACCTGTAAGAGTGACAGGGTTGGTCGAGACGACCATTCGTGTGCCTGTCCCGAGCATAAATCCATGAGGACCATATTCCACTTGCCACTGGGTAGCATATGACCGTGGATTCCATCCTATGACTGCAGAATTATAGGTAGTGTTGCTTACTGTGAGACGGTTAGGTGTCTGGCATGCCGGTATCAAATCAATGTTGACACTATCAATATAAAACGGATTGTTTGACATGCCAGCAGGGGTTACGCTCACAAAAGTAATATACTTACCTGCATCAAGAGCCTCCTCGAACGACACCTCGTAGAGAGTGGGATTGTTATCAATAAGGATGGTATCAACAGGGGTAAAGGTGCTCAGATCACCCGCAACAGAGCATACTCCTACAATACACTGGGGAACGGTAGTGGTCTGATTAGTCCATGCCTTGAAAACGGCCTGAACCATATTGACGGGATAAGATATGCTGTCGAGTTCGGGCATGGAGGCATACACCTGATTGGAAGAGTATGTATACATGTACAGTGTACGATGGGTGGTATGGTCGGCATTGCATGTCACATCAATAATATAGGGATAGGAGCTATAGCCGCCATAAGTCCAACAGTAGGGATGGACGGAAGAACCCACATGAGCAGATGAGCCAAAGCTGACCGAATAGGGCAATGAATCAATAATGCCGCAGAGCGTATTGAAATAGGTTGCAAAAGACCAGTTGGAGGTGTCACCTATGCCGCACAAGCCACGAACATAGACTTCGTATTGGGTCGAATGGTTAAGACCATAGAGAGTCACACTATCCACCACACTGGTGACCAACATTCCTGTTCCACGGCTGAAACCGACAGGGCCATATTCTATCTCGAAGAAGTTAACACCAGGAGCATCCCAATTGACCGTAGCGGTGTTGGCAGTGATTGTGCTGACCGTTACATTTCGGGGGCGAATGCAACTGGGAATATACGTAACTTCGATATCGTCAAGGTATGGATAACTGCTGGCTCCGTTGCAGGAAAAGGCAATATACTGACTATTGGAGTCGGCATTGGTGAGGGGCACCTCAAAGTTTTCCCATGTGCTGATTGTCGAAGGTGTAACCATTGCCACCTGCCTGAATGTGGAGAAATCGTTGGGATCGGACATTACACCCACTTGAATGTTGTATGAACTGCTGGTTTTATAGAGTGCGAACGACACCTGAAGCGAATCCAAGGAAATACCGATGGCGGGAAGAGCCAAATAGGAATAATAAGTGGAGGAAGCATAGAAATAGATGCGGTGGCTGCCACTGTTGGGATAGCTGGTACTAAGGTATGGATAGGAAGAACTACTATTGGTACCACGAGTCCAACAGGGGGTGATAGGTGAACCTGCAGTAGAAGCCGCTGTGAAGTTTTCAAAATTCTCGGTGAAAGGCAGGGTAGTAAGAGGTACGCAGGGAGTGGTGGCCGTAAACATGGCATAAACATCACTGCTGTCACAATCGGGATAGATACGGACCTGATAGGTGGTCATGGGAGTCAGGTCACCAATGGCATAACTGTTGTCGGTAGTATTGCTGACGGCCGTAATCCAGTTGGTGCTATCCTCTGCCTTATACATGATGGTCCACATGGTTTCCCGATAACCCGGAGCCCAGATGAACTTGATGGTGTCGGACAATACCTCGGTGACGATGGGATTGGGTGGCACACAATTGGTAAGTGTGTCGAGGGGCATAATGAAACTTACATTAGGACGCGAAGTGCTGTAATAGATTGACGAGGAAGTGAGATTACTGACGGTGTAGGCTGTATTGTCTTTGTAAGCATAAATGGAACGATTCACGCCACAACTGGTGCTGTAGCCGTTAAATCCCGAGCTGTAGTGTGTGCTACCTGAAGGCTGATTGACAAAGGAGGTAAGGACAATACTATGGATACCGTCCCACACAAACGGGGTGGTGAAGGGGTATTCAATCGTACCGACATCGGAGGTGGTGCGGGTCCCGGAATAGACCTGAGTCATGCTGCCGGTGAGCGGAGTGTTGGTGGAGAAAACGGTATTGGTTGTATGTCCCATAAAGATGACAATATCCTTATTGTATGAACCGCCGGAAGCCCATGTATAGGTAATGCCTTCAATCGGACCAGGAGCAACACCCATGGAAATCAGTTCTGCAGGCGTATAAATACTTTGACAGAACGAGTTGCCATAGCTGCTCATAACGGGGACACCCGATGTTTGCAACGTTCCATTGCCCGAGGGTAATGAAACACCACCGGAAAGCGAACGGGTGGTAAATGAAATTGAATCGCCAAAGACAGTGTCACCATTGCATATTGAAGAAATTGTTGCCCTATAAGTGGTAAGCTGATTGAGCCCTGAGAAGAAATAGAAAAGGTTGGAAGTAGTATCTTCGAAAGAGCCGAAAGCAGGATTTGTCAGATTCTCAATCCTGACCACATAATACGAGGGTATGGCGGTGCTTCCAACCAAATCCCACTCCACGAATGCCGAGGCTCCCGCGATGTGCGATATTTCGGCATGGTTGACACTACGGCACGGGGGAGCAGCAACGCAAGAGACAGACAAGGCGAAACCACTTCTGACAACACTACCGTCTGAAATAAAACGGATGGTCAACGGTCCGGAGTATGAACTAATAGTAGGGATAGTGGCCGCACCATGGATTTGAGACAATAATGCGCCAGACGTACCGATTCCATCATATATATAAAGAAAGTCGTAATTGGTCTCAGAATTGATCGTACCACTTATAGTTACCAACGAGTCGGGTGATGTCGGCATGATGACAAGTGTAGAATTGCAGTTGACGGAATAGTCTCCAGTAGCTCCGCCATCGTCATAGATGGTACCACCACAGGCATATATCGTGTTATAACCTGATACCGGCATATTGTACGAACCGGGAGTGACAACCACAGGCCCCACCCAGAAACTCTGCTCGGAGCCACAATCTGTACGCAGATAAGCTTCATAAACGCCACCGGCAACCATTGTGGAACACACATATATGGTGTCGGTATAGTACTGGACAGTATTCTGCATACTGTCAACAGGGGTGCCTACAGTATCATAGCGCAACTCCCACATGTCGGTGTATGGAGCCGAATTCCATGCAAAACAGACACTGTCGGGACGCGAAAACGAACGGCAAACAAAATTCAGCGGACGAAGACAACTACGTTCGTCGCGGACAAACGATAGTGTCAACCCTTGAGCAGGATAGTCGGTAGATGAAATTTCAACGGGTGAAATATTTTGAGACACTACAGGGTTACTCCATGAACCACTCAACGAAAGGGCTTTATTGGCACCATGCTCACGCACAAAAATCCAAAAATCCCCAGCCACGTTTTCGTCCAACTGGCAAGTATCATAGATGAAATCAATATCGCCAGTTTCCCACAGCACCACTTGAAATATCAATGTATTCGACATTATATTATTGATAGCAGGGTCGTTATATTCAATGACCACGCTGCGGCTCGGAGCCGTACCCCTCGTTTCATAATACACATGCCCTGAACCACCATCAGAAAGATTATATGATGCACCCAAAGGGGAGATAATGCTCATGTCATTGATATGAGCGGAGTAATAACCTCCAACGCACGGGTCGTTGGTACCAATTCCTATCTGTCCATTGGACCCTACAGTTATTACCGAACATGTATCCTGACCGAAGGGGAAGACAAAAGGTAACGAAAGTTGCTCAGACACATTAAGTCCACTACGCAAACTGGTCATCTCTGTTCCCGTCAGCGCAATCGAACTGAAAGTCGATGGATATGCGCTGAACACCAAATCGGAGACATACACTTGTGCACCTGCCATAAACGGCAACAATGCCATAGCCATTGCAATAAATAATCTAAGTCGTCTCATATTCTTTAAAGTTTTTTTTTTATTACATAACAATTATCCTGTCAAATCAATAGCAATCACCCCGCACAATAAAACCAATAGACAAACACCTGTTAACCATCGCTCTATTTGTACATCAACAGATTTGCTATGTTTGAGGATGCATATTCATTGACATTGCAAAGATACAATTTTTTTTTATTATATTGCATTTTTTGTCTATTTTTGCATTTTGAAAATGGAATCACGCTGTCATCTCAAACATTTACTGACCCTCGTCGGTACCATTCTGGTTGCCCTCTCAACATGGGGACAACCATACGTCACCAAATCAGGTACAATTGTCACACCGGCCGACAAAACAATGCTTTCCACCCCCCTATTCCCATCTGCCAAGACACCCATTGCCGACTCCTCGGCAGGTCTTTTCCTGATAGTCACCACACACGACCTCCTGCCTTCACTCCACCCTTTTGTACAATGGAAATGTCAACAAGGATTCCGGGTAAAAACGATAACCCCTACCGAGCCTCATCCCGACAGTATCCGTACCACCCTTTCGCACCACTATGCAGCCAACTCCAGCATACCTATGTACATACTCCTGGTTGGTGACGTAGACCGCATCCCGGCGTTCACAGGCAAACACACACCCGCTGGGCTGAGCGGTCATTTCACCGACCTCTATTACGGTGAATTCTCGGGCGATTATGTTCCCGAAGCCATGGTGGGACGCATTTCCATCACCGATACGGCACAACTCCTCCCCGTACTCTACAAAATCATTGCTTACGAACAGGGGATTTTTGCCACCCACTACAATCAATTGCTACTCGTAGCAGGCAACGAACAACGCACACCTGCTCCCTTAACCACCAACGGACAAGTCAACTACCTTGCACAACTTTCCAACCTCTTCCGACCCGAAGTCGACACAGTATGCTTCCACAATCCTGAATCCGGTACACAGCGCGACAGCATCGTTGCAGCTTTGCGACAGAACAACACCTTGGTAAACTACACTGCCCACTGCACTACCCGGGGATGGACCAATCCGTCCTTCTCAATTTCCGACATCGACTCACTCAACAACCCCATCCCCACACTCTTCTTCAACAACTGCTGCCGTGCCAACGCCTTTGCCGGCCAGTGCCTGGGTGAAGAACTGCTTCGCAAACCCCTTGGAGGTGCAGTTGCCGCCATCGGAGCCTCGAATGAGACTCTCTGGGCCGAAGACTACTATTGGTCCGTAGGAGCCAAATACCCCATCACCACCACCCCGCAATACGACAGCCTCCTACCGGGAGCCTTCGACCATATTTTTCTCCGTCCCGACATTGAGCCTGCCTTTACAACCGACAACCACACCTTGGGAGCTCTGCTCATCCAAGGCTGCCTTGCTGTCACCACGGCCGGCTCCCCCTTCGACGCCTTCTATTGGGAAATATACAACCTACTCGGCGACCCATCCATGACACCCTACTGGACTCATGCCGACACCCTCTCAATCTCACTCGATGACAGCATCCTTGCTGGCAGCACAACCCTCCACCTGCTTTGCACCCCCCATGCCCGCATCACGGCGACAGCCGACACCCAACTACTCGGCACGACAATTGTCCCTGCAAACGGTGAAGTTGAACTCCTGCTTGACCACAGCATCAATGCCGACAGCATCACGCTCACCGCCACCCGCCACGAAGCCCTCTGCACCACCAAGCATCTCAAAGTCTACCATCCAGCCCAGCCCTACCTTGCGGTCACTCAATACCGCCTTGATGACACCCTTCTCTTCCTCCGTATCAAAAACCAAGGTCTCACTCCGGCCCGTCAACATCGCATCTCGCTGACCCGATACAGCGAACAAGGTGTCATCCTGCCCACAGACCCCTTCCTCGACATACCATTCCTTCCCAGCTTGGCTGACACCCTTGTCTCTTTCAATCTAAGCAACTGCTATCCAGGCTTTGAACCCCTACTCTCCGTCATCATAATGATACAAGACAGCGACGGCACCTACTACAACACCTTGCCCGTCAACATCCCTATGCCCGACCTCCGTCCCGTACTCACCCAACTGCAAATTCTCGAAACCGACACCACTCCTTGTCTCCACCTCATGCCCAACCACACCTACTTGCTGTCCGTCACACTGGCTTACCCTGCCGATTCTTTAAACCTATCCATCACCCCATACGAATCCACGTCACTCACCCCATGCCCTCAACAATTCACCACCCCCTTCAGCACCCCCGACAACCCATCCTACCTGCAAATAACTCTCACACCCCATTACGGCATGTGGAACCAGACCTACACCTACTACCTTATCGCCTACAACACCCTTGAACCATTCGAATCAGCCGATTTCACAAACCTGCCTTGGCAGCATCCCAATCTCTATCCCTGGCAAATCGACTCCCTCCTGCCCCACAACGGCCGCTATTGTGTCCGTTCCGCTCCCATCGACCACAACTTGCAATCCGTCCTCGCACTCAATATCAATGTCCTCTTCGACGACACCCTTTCGTTCTACTACAACGTCTCCAGCGAAGAGAAAGACTGGCTCTACTTCTATGTCGACGGTCGCAAACGAGGCTACTGGAGTGGCAACAGCGGCTGGCAACGCCATGCCCGGCTCATCACTGCCGGTCAACACCGACTGGAATGGGTCTATCAAAAAAACGCCTCCATAAGCCAGCGCGACGACTGTGCCCGCATTGACGACATCCGCCTGCCCCTTGCCCTTTGGCAACAGCCCAGCGGCACCCCTGTACCAGACACCCTGCTCTCTATCTCTCCTCAGCCAGACGTCGGCCTCCACGATTTTTTCACCATCTTCCCAAACCCCGTATCCACCCACACCAACCTGCACTACACTGAAAGCCCCGAAACCAGCACAATCACTGTCTTTGACAACATCGGGCGACCCGTCGACAAAATAAATATTGCACCTCACACCACTTTCACACAATATTCAGCCACCCATCTACGTTTTGGCACTTATACTCTCGTACTGCACGGCAGTACGGGCATACATGTACAAAAAATGATAGTTATACGATAGTCCATGCTGCAAATAGACACATTGCCACCCTATGCCTCCTTGGCCGACTCCACAGCCGACAGCCTCCAGATAATCTGCGCCTACGACACCCTCTTCACCCCCATAGGACGTGTGGAACCCACTCTGCATAAAAGCCTTTTCTCCCACCACCTCCTCCCTGTCGAGAACTCCCACGAAATCTCCATCATGCACCAGGGTTCCCCAGGCTGGCTACTTGCCTTCATCGCCTTGTCCATTTTCCTCATCTGCACTTTCCTCCGCAACAAACAAATCTCCTTTCTCGATCTGCTCCACTCTGCCATCGACTCTCGTGCCATGGACCGCCTGCTGCGCGACTCCAACCTGACCCACGCCACCGACCAAGCCATCATCGCTCCCCTCATGCTCCTTCCCCTCGCGCTGGTAGGATTCCACTCCTTCATCCCCCATGTCAGCAACCTTTGGCTAAACATCCTTCACTACATCCTTCTCCTCGCGGGATGCTGCATCATCTACTACTCACGCAACGGCATCATCCGGCTCCTTGGCAACGCCTTCGACAACACCGACTCCGTCCACCTCTACCTCTCCAGCAACTATATCTATCACCTCCTCTACGGCATCGCTGCTACAGCCATCTCCTTCTTCATCTTCTACACCGACCGCGTCGGACAAACCTTCCTCTACATCCTCTTCGGCACAATTGGACTTCTTTTCATTATGCGTCTCTTCCGGGGCATGCAACTATTTTTAACAAATTCAAAAACACCCAAATTCTTTTTATTTTATTATCTTTGCATTCTCGAAATCGTACCGATTATAGCATTAATTAAAGTTGTAATTTACTCATAGACCGAGCGTTGAGAAAATAGAATAAGATTCATGAAAGTCAAGAAAATCCTCGTTTCGCAGCCTGAACCTGCCGATTTGGAGAAGTCCCCCTACAAGAATTTAGTCACAAAATACAACGTTGACATCACTTTTTTTAAATTCTTCGAAGTTGTTGGCTTGACCGCCTCCGAATTCCGTAAATCACGTATCCACCTCACCGAATACACTGCTGTCATCTTCAACAGCAAAAACTCAGTCGACCATTTCTTCCGACTGGCAAAAGAACTTCGCGAAGTCATCCCCGACACCATGAAATA
>JAEEGJ010007805.1_pt1 | contig 30158 bp, 22 predicted proteins | sample 8958761 | NCBI WGS metagenome assembly JAEEGJ01 (sample SAMN16246546, study PRJNA631951) | gut metagenome | biome: gut microbiome; feature: rumen; material: RS-attached | host: Bos | place: Iran: Karaj | collected 2018-10
ATACAGATACAACAAGAGTGTTTCCTTTGAAGAAAATGCCCGTAAGATACAGAAACTGATGAAGCGGAAGCTGGAAGATAAAAGACGCCTTTATCTCGTTCTTCTGTTTATGGGGAAACTAGATCCCACATTGGTCGATGCATTAAGTCTTGAACATGCAGGGTATTTCTCAAGCAAGCTATCGAAGAAGGTCGCAGAGCTTCTGGGATACGGCAGCAAAGTTAAGGATATCAGTCTGACTAATCTGACTCGTGTGGATATCCCGAACGTCTATGGTGATCATAAGATTGAGGAATTGGTTTTCGTGCCTCCGGTGGTATCATATGGAAAGAACATCATTGGAATCGTTACTGCAAATGATGTCATGAATATCGCTACGCATATAATTGAATGAGGCAATAATATGATCACTGTTAATCTCTATTATACGGGCAAAGATGGAAATGCCAGAAAGTTTGCAGAAGAGATGGAGTCGAGCGGTACAGCAGACAAGATCCGTGCTGAAGCAGGCAATGTCAGGTATGATTACTTCTTCCCGATGAATGATCCTGAGACGGTTCTTCTTATCGATTCCTGGGAAGACCAGGCTGCAATCGATGCCCATCATGCGACTTCCATGATGCAGACTATAGCATCCCTGCGTGAGAAGTATGATCTTCACATGAAGGTTGAAAGGTTCGTATCTGACGAAGGATATGAGGCTGCACAGGACTCGAAGTTTATCAGAAAGTAGATCTGTGCTTCTTAATGAATGACACCAGCATCAGAACATAGCATACAGTCTTCGGAAGCATGAGCATACCGAGGATTGGGAGAAGCGGCGCGAAGATAGCTACAGGCAGATAGAACAGGAATGAAAGGGTCGTATAGAGCCAGATCCATTTAAGGTATTTGTCTTTCTCGCGGACTTTGAAGTAGAGATATACGATGACCGCACCGATTACTATGAACGGGAGATTCCTGAGAGTTCCCCAGAGCACGGTGCCTTCGCCTTTGAACCAGTTGTTTCCGGGCAGGATACAGATGAATACTCTTACTAAGGCGCAGAAGTAAATAGCTGCTCCAGCTGCATTCGTGCCCTGATCCTTCTTCCTGTATACATTCTTATAAAGATAGAACAGAAGGATATAGAAGACTGTCATGGTGATGGAAGTGACAAGTTTTCCAAGGCCAAGATAAAAAGTGAAGTCTTTATCGATGAAGTAGTTAAGAACTCTCGGTACAAGATGGAATGCATCACCGAGTCCTAAGACGAGCGCTGCAGTTCCCATGAGTTTATCAGCCTTGTTACGGTGTCTGACCAGAATGATAAGACCTGTTAATATCGCAAACAGAAGGTACAGGATATCAAATGTGGATTCACCGTATTTCATATTAAGATTCTATCACGTTTGAACTTGTGTTACGACTCGTTAACGAGTTTTCCTGTTATGTGTTCAGGCATGAGTTCCAGGCACTGGACTCTCGGAAAAGCGTGTTCGAGTTCGTGCTGGAGATAGGCCTCGTCATCGGTGAACTTGCGGCAGATCTCTGTGCAGATGAGCTTCGCCTTTTCGGGATCTTCGACAAGACTTATGCGGCCGAAAACGATTACACTGTTGATATTAAGCGCCCATTCGCCGTCTTTCTTAAAACCCTGATCCATTACACAGTAGCTTGCTTTGTCACATGCTTTGATGGCATCGATCTTATGTCCTTCTTTTGCACCATGGAAATACAGTTTGCCGTCTTCTTCACAGTACCAGTGATCAAGTGGTATTCCATATGGATATCCGTCATCACCTATAAGGGACAGCACGCCTCTTGGCTGCTCTTTTAAGACCTTTATGCATTCTTCTTTGCTGATCTGCTGCTTGAATCTTCTCATCGGTCTGAACATATAATTTTTCTCCGGAAACAATTATTATGGATACATTATCTCACATCAGGGAAAAATATCAGCCGTGACATACCGGTGACACATCTTATGTGTATTATGTAGCCATGGAGGATTCTATGTCTTACAGATTGTTGATAGTTGAAGATTCATTGGAACTGCTCGAAGCTGTGAGCGACTTCTATCGCGAGGAAGGTGCCGGGCTTTGGGATGTTGTGACTGCATCAGACGGAAATGATGCTTTGGCCAAGGTCACGGAAGGATCTTTCGACCTCATACTGCTGGACATAATGCTCCCTGGAGCGTCAGGCTTTGATATATGCAGAGCAGCCCGCCGCAAGAGCGACTGCCCGATCATATTCCTGACTGCTTTAGGTTCTGAAGATAACATCTTGAAAGGTTATGAGACCGGCTGCGATGATTATGTCGTCAAGCCGTTCTCTACAAGGCATCTCTATGCGAAAAGCCTGGCTCTTCTTAAGCGCGCGAATAAGGGCGGCGATGGTGAAGAATTGAGATGCGGTGACATATCACTTAACAAAAAGTCTATGATCGTCAAAGTAAAAGATAAAGAGATAACGATCAATTCAAAAGAATACTTCCTTCTCCTTTATCTTCTCGAGAATAAAGACTCGGTACTGTCCAGGAAGAATATCCTGGATCATGTCTGGGGCGATGTGCTCGATGTAAATGACCGCGTTGTCGATAACACGATAAGAAGGCTCCGTGAATGCTTGGGGGATTCTTCCGGCCAGATCAAGACGGTTATAGGCAGGGGTTACCGTATAACGGAGGCTTGATTTATATGAAGGCTAAAAACTACAAGATCAAAAAACCGGGATTCATTGTCCCTTATATTATCAGTCTGCTCGTAATGCTTCTGGTATTTGCATTTCTGGGTTCGCTCTTTGTAGCGGCAGTGTATATCGAATATGTATATGAAGTTCAGGAAGAAAAAGAAAATTATGATTATTACATAAGAGAAAGCATGGCAGAGTATTATGATGAATCTGATAATGATGTTCAGATATTTTCCGTGACTGAAGCAGACATCTCCAAGATAAAGGCAGGCGTGGCCGAGCGTTATGCCCAGACTGGACAAAGATACAGGATCCACATAGGCGGGTTCGATGTGATCGATGCATCAAGGACAGCTGTCGTATATTGTGTGTTAGTAGATCCCGATAATCCGGATGCTACAGTCAGTCATACACTGAGATTGGCAGATAACAGGTTCCTGGAGAAATTCGATACAGAAGAAATATCGAGAATGAAATGCATTGATTCTGACGGACTTGATCATTTCAGGAAAAGTCCAAGATTCCAGTTTAATGTCCGTGAGTTCTATGCAGATTTTAACAGAGGACTTTTCATTCCGGTTGAGATAGAGCTGTGTGCTGTGACTGCCCTTAAGACCAACTACAGCCCCACGGGAGTTATAGTAAAATTCGATCCCGGCAATACGGACGGATATACACATATCGTAACTGACAATAAGACTTTTCGTGACATAGTTGATAAGAAGACATATATAGCATGGGGCGATGTAATAGGATTTGAAGGCCCTGATAATGATGCGGATTATATTATCTCGGCAGAAGAAACGGGATACAGTTATGAAGCGACGGAGCTTAAAGCTGTCTCATTTACAGAGACAAATAAAGATCTTATACGCAATGTTATCCTGATCGTTATATGGCTTGCAGCTGCATTTGCATTCATTCCTGCATCAATAAGCTATAACAAAAAGAAAAGGATCTTCGATTCATTTGAATACCGCCGCAAGATGGTTGACGCGATGGCACATGACCTTAAGACTCCTATGGCAGCTGCAACTGCTTATGCGGAGAACCTTTCCAATCACATAGGAACAGACAAGCAGGACTACTATGCTGGAAAGATAGAAGAGAACATAGCCAGGATGAACAGTATGGTGAACAGTATCCTGGACTTTTCGAGGTCTGAGAATGCCGGTATTAAGATCAGTAAAGAGGATACTGATATTGGTGCAGTAATAACTAAAGTATTGGGAGAAAATGAGCATGTAATTGCAGATCGTTCAGTAAAGATCGTTTATGACGAAAAGGATGAGATCATTAGGACTGATCCGGAATTATTCAGCCAGGCTATAGCAAATCTTATCAGCAATGCTGTGCTTCACTGCAAAGAAGGTTCCGCTGTAGAGATCAGTGTAAGCAAAGGCAAAGTCGTGATCACAAATACCATTGACGTGGATTTGGGCGACGTAGGAAAACTGAAAGAACCTTTTGTGAAGGGAAGATCTGAAAGAGGCAGCACCGGCACAGGATTAGGTCTTGCCATAGCTGATAATAATCTCGCGATGCTGGGAGCAAAACTGGATCTTAAGACTGAAGACGGCAAATTTATTGCGGCAATTACTCTGTAATTCCAACGCATATCAAGGATGAATCTGAATAGTTCTGCTATAATATGGGACGTTCAGATTCATTTCTTTTGAGAATGCGGGATTTAAATATGGATTGTTTTGCAGATAAAAAGATATTACTTAAGATAACGGCATGTACACTCATGGCTTCGATGACTGCTGCGATGTTCTCAGGATGCAACGGCAAAGCAGAAGATACAGAGCCTTCGCTGGTTCCGACTACAACTACGACCGAGACAGAAGCGACAACTACTGAAACAAGTACGCAGATCACATATACTGCTGATGACTTGCGAAAAGCGGGCGTTAACGAGCTTAACTCAGTCCCTATTCTTATGTACCACAGAGTCTATGGCATGAAGAATGATGAGACGGAATTTACCGGCGGAAATGTTGATAAGGACGGCTATAACAGAACGTCCGAAGCTTTTGAAGCGGATCTTAGAAGATACTATCAAGATGGTTACCGCATGATGAGACTGACAGACTATGTCGACGGCAATATCGGAGTCGCATTCGGATACAGCCCCATTATCCTGACTTTTGATGACGGTATCAGAGACGTTGTCATTCAGGGCTGGAACGATGACGGCTCTCCGATTCTTGACCCTACATGTGCTCTCGCTATCCTGGAAAAGATAAAGAAGGAGTTCCCTGATTACAATGTAACGGCAACTTTTTTCCTGAATAATAAGCTTTTCAACAACAATGATGCGGATGACAGGAAAGTCATGAAGTGGATGGTCGATAACGGTTATGATATCGGCAATCACACATACGATCACAAGACTCTCGGTAAGTGTGACGCTGCAGAGATCGAGAAGCAGATCGGCTCGATGTATAAGCTTCTGAATGAGATCATTCCCGGACAGTATGTAAACATCGTTGCATTGCCTTATGGTTCCCCTGAGACTTTCCCTCCCGAGAAGCCTCAGTATGAGAAGATATTCTCCGGTACATATGAAGGCTTTTCTTATACGACAAAGTCTTCGCTCCTTTGTTCCTGGACAAGATCTTATTCTCCTTTTGTAAGAGATTATGATGTCAGACGTTTAAGAAGAATAAGAGGTTATGATAACAACGGAAAAGACTGGGATATCGAGATGAACTTCAAGCAGTTAAGTGAGGGCAGGAGATATATCTCAGATGGTAATCCGGATACGATCGTATTCCCTTCATCCGATAACAGCAAAGGTGACTGGCTTAAGAACACATATGGTCACCAGGTGATCACTTACGATAAATAAAGATATAAAAAGCCGCCTCATTCTTGAGACGGCTTTCTTCTTATTCTCGAAAAAGAATTACGCGTATTTATTCCTTACATGTTCTATGAATTTCATTGCCAGAGCACTAGGCGTTTTCTCTTTGTCCCATGACAGTACATAGTCGACATTAACGATAGGTGTAATGGTCTTTACTACGACATTGGAATCAGCAGAGATATTCTTGGCAACTGATGCGGGGAAGATCGCTATGCCGATGTTCTTATCGACGAGCTTTGATGCATTGGATGAGTGCGCCGTCTTAACAATGAAGTGAGGTTCTTTTCCTGTTGATTCGAACCAGCTTCTGATCTCTTCTTCTCTTGAGTGTCTTGATGAGATGATAAGATCTGTATCAACAAGTTCTTTAAGGGTAACGGTCTTCTTCTTGGACTTGGCAAGAGGATGATTGCCGGGGATGATCGCAGCCCACGGATCGCTGTAGACCGTAATGCCGTCCAGATGTTCTGTGTTAAGAGGTGTCATGGTAATGGCAAGCTCAAGAAGACCTGACTTCATTCTGTATGTAAGATCATCCACGGTGCCGCACCAGAGGTTATAGGTAACATTAGGGAATTCTTCCTTAAAGCTTGAGATCCATTCCGCAGCAAGTGAAGGACCGTTACTGTCTACGTGTCCGAGATATAAGGTGCCGCTTAAGCCTTTCTTAACGTCAGAGATCTCTGTCTTTGCAATGTCTGCAAGTGCTAAGATCTGTTCTCCTCTTCTCTTCAGGGCAAGGCCTTCAGGGGTAAGGGTTACGTGACGTTTGCCTCTGATAACGAGTGTACAGCCAAGTTCTTCCTCAAGATCCATAAGAGCTCTCGAGAGAGGCGGCTGGGATATGTGAAGACGCTCGGCAGCGCGTGTGATATTACGTTCCTCTGCAACAGTTAAGAAATAACGTATTTGACGCAGATCCATGTATTTACCTCCCGGTTTCGAATCATACTCTAAAGGTATTGTTATACGAATATTATATGTATTTTATTTCCTAAGCCCCAAGCGATACAATCTCACTTGAAATCAGTTAACGATATTCTAAACGCATTGAAAAAGAATATCAATACTCGTAGAGAATGATTTCGAGACCGGCACAGATCATGGTGGATGAAAGATGGAGCTGCCGGCTGGGTGGAGGAGAATATGAGACCTTACGAGAAGAAGTATGTAGATGAATGCTATAAAGCAATGCAGGAAGAACATGATGCCTGCGGTATCGGCTTAGTAGTTAACATTGATGGTAAAAAAGAATACCGTACTCTTGATGATGCTTTATCCATTGTAGAGAAGTTAGAGCACAGAGCAGGTAAGGACGCATCAGGCGAAGTAGGTGACGGCGTCGGAATCCTTGTACAGATATCACATAAGTTCTTCAAGAATGCTGCAAAAGAGGCAGGAATTGAAGTAAAGGATGAAGGTGACTACGGTATCGGTATGTTCTTCCTTCCCCAGGATGCGAAGAAGAGAACTCTTGCGATGCGTATGTTCAAGGTCATTTCCGAGAAGAACGGACTTAAGATCCTTGGCTGGAGAGAGGTTCCCACTAATCCTGATATACTTGGAAAAGTTGCAAGGGATGCAATGCCTGTTATCATGCAGTGCTTTATTGGACGCCCTGAAGGCTGTGAGAAAGGCCTTGCATTCGACCGTATGCTCTATGTAGCAAGGAGAGAATTCGAGCAGAGTACAGATGAGACTTATATAACTTCTTTATCTTCAAGAACAATCGTATATAAGGGAATGTTCCTTGTAGGCCAGCTTAGAAAATTCTATCTGGATATGCAGAGCAAGGAATATGAGACGGCCATTGCGATGGTTCACTCCAGATTCTCGACTAATACAACACCGTCATGGGAGAGAGCACATCCTTACAGGATGATCGCCCACAACGGCGAGATCAACACGATCAGAGGTAACTTCGACAGAATGCTCGCCCGTGAAGAGACATTGTACAGCCCTTCGATCGAGAACGATGTCGACAAGATCTTCCCGATCATCCATAAGACGGGTTCTGACTCCGCAATGCTCGACAATACGCTGGAGTTCTTCATGATGAACGGAATCCCGCTTCCTCTGGCAGTCATGATGATGATCCCTGAGCCCTGGAAGAACGATTCCTACATGGAGCAGGAGAAGAAGGATTTCTACCATTACTACGCAACCATGATGGAGCCCTGGGACGGTCCTGCTGCGATCCTTTTCACAGACGGCGTTATCGCAGGCGCAACACTCGACCGCAACGGATTAAGACCTTCAAGATATTACATCACAGACGATAACAGACTGATCCTCTCTTCAGAGGTAGGCGTTCTCGATATCGAGCCTGAGCACATCGTAAAGAAGTCAAGATTACAGCCCGGCCGTATCCTTCTTATCGACACGGAAAAAGGCCAGCTCGTATCTGATGAGGAGTGCAAGAAGTACTATTCCGAGAAGCACCCTTACGGTGAATGGCTCGCATTAAATCTCCTGCATCTTTCAGAGCTCAAGATCCCGAATAAGAAGATCCCTGTTCACACTCAGGAGATGAGAAACAAGCTCTATAAAGTATTCGGTTATACATTCGAAGATGTTAAGAATGAGATCCTGCCGATGGCTACGAACAAGGTTGAGGCAACAGCTTCAATGGGTACGGATATCCCCCTCGCTGTTCTTTCAGAGAAGCACCAGCTTCTGTTCTCGTTCTTCAAGCAGCTTTTCGCGCAGGTAACAAACCCGCCGATCGACTCGATAAGAGAAGAGATCGTTACGGACACGACGGTTTATATCGGTTCTGACGGTAACCTCCTTGAGGAGAAGAGCGGCAACTGCAGAGTACTCGAAGTAAACAACCCGATCCTCACAGGCGTTGATCTCGTTAAGATCAAGTCTTTGGACCAGCCGGGCTTCAAGACAGCTACAGTATCTATTCTTTACTATAAGAACACTTCACTGGAAAAGGCTTTGGACCAGCTCCTTATCACTGTCGACAGGACATGTGCAAAGGGTGCCAACATCATCGTTCTTTCAGACCGGGGAATAGATGAGAACCATGTTGCCATCCCTTCGCTCCTTGCAGTATCTGCTGTTGAGCAGCACTTAGTCCAGACAAGAAAGAGAACGGCTGTTTCACTGATCATCGAGAGCGGCGAGCCCCGTGATGTCCATCAGATGGCAACTTTGCTGGGCTTCGGCGCACGTGCGATCAATCCATACCTTGCACACGAGTGCATCGCAGAGATGATCGACAAGGGCATCCTCGATAAGGATTACCACACGGCGATCGACGATTACAACTATGCTATCCTTCACGGAATCGTTAAGACATCCGCAAAGATGGGCATTTCCACTCTGCAGTCTTACCAGTCCGCAAAGATCTTCGAGGCAGTAGGCATCTGCAAGGAAGTAATCGACAAGTACTTCACAGGTATCGTAAGCCGTGTAGGCGGTATCGGCCTGGAAGAGATCTCTGAGGGAATTCTTTTCAGACATGACAAGGCTTTCGATCCCATGGGCCTCGAAAATGATGAGACTTTGGACAGCACGGGCTTCCACAACTTAAGAAGCGGTGATGACAAGGAAGATCATTTATATAACCCCAAGACGATCGTTGCCCTCCAGAAGGCAGTAAGGGAAGGCTCTTACGAGCTCTTCAAGGAATATACGGCAATCGTAGACAACGAGAAGCCCCATACATTAAGAGGTCTCCTCGCATTTAAGAAGACAGGCAATTCGATCCCGCTCGAGGAAGTTGAACCTGCTTCAGAGATCGTTAAGAGATTTAAGACCGGCGCTATGTCTTACGGTTCGATCTCCAAGGAAGCACATGAGTGCATGGCTATCGCAATGAACCGCTTAGGCGGCAAGTCCAATACAGGTGAGGGCGGTGAGTCACCCGAGAGATTCGGCACGGAGAAGAACTCCAAGATCAAGCAGGTCGCATCAGGAAGATTCGGCGTTACGAGCGAATACTTAAACAGCGCTGAAGAGATCCAGATCAAGATGGCCCAGGGCGCAAAGCCTGGTGAAGGCGGACACCTCCCCGGCAAGAAAGTCTATCCCTGGATCGCAGAGAGAAGATATTCGACACCCGGTGTTGCTCTTATCTCACCTCCGCCTCATCACGATATCTATTCGATCGAAGATCTGGCACAGCTCATCTACGATCTTAAGAATGCAAACAGAAAAGCAAGGATCTCCGTCAAGCTCGTATCCGAGGCAGGTGTAGGAACGATCGCGTGCGGCGTTGCAAAAGCAGGCGCACAGGTAATCCTGGTATCAGGTTACGACGGCGGTACGGGTGCAGCTCCCGCAAGCTCCATCCACAACGCAGGTCTGCCTTGGGAATTAGGTCTTGCAGAGACACATCACGCACTGATCGAGAATGGCCTTCGTGGAAGAGTCGCAGTCGAGACAGACGGCAAGCTCATGAGCGGCAGAGACGTAGCTATCGCAGCACTCTTAGGCGCTGAGGAATTCGGTTTTGCCACAGCACCGCTGGTATCCATGGGATGCATGATGATGAGAGTCTGCAACAAGGATACATGCCCGTTCGGTATCGCGTGCCAGAACGAGGAATTAAGAAAGAGATTTAAGGGTAAGCCTGAGCACGTTATGAACTTCATGCTCTTCATCGCGGAAGAGTTAAGAGAGATCATGGCAGAACTCGGTTTAAGAACGGTCGATGAGATGGTCGGCAGATCCGACCTCCTCAAGGTTAAGGACAAGCAGATAACAAAGAGAGCCGAGATGGTCTCCCTCGCGCAGATTATAGATCCGTCCTATGCGGATTCCGAAGTACGTCATTTCGAACCCGACCATGTATTCGACTTCGAGCTCGAAAAGACGATCGACGAGAGAGTGTTCCTCCCTGAACTCGCGAAAGGCCTTAAGAAAGGATCCATCAAGATTACTGACGTTAAGGTATCGAGTACCGACAGAGCAGTAGGAACTATCTTAGGTTCGGAGATCACAGCCGAATACGGAACACAGCTGGCAGATGACAGCGTCATCGTTGAACTTGCAGGCGGCGGCGGACAGAGCTTCGGTGCATTCATTCCGAAGGGCCTGACGTTAAAGCTCACGGGCGATGCGAATGACGGATTCGGAAAGGGATTATCCGGCGGAAAGCTCATCATCAAGCCTTGCGCTGACTCAGGATTTGAAGCTTCGAAGAATGTCATCATCGGAAACGTTGCACTCTATGGTGCAACAAACGGTACGGCATACGTCTGCGGCGTAGCAGGTGAGCGCTTCATGATCAGAAACTCCGGCGCTGTCGGCGTATGCGAAGGTACCGGTGACCACGGCCTGGAATATATGACAGGCGGTAAGGCCGTAATCCTGGGTGAAGTCGGAAAGAACTTCGCAGCAGGCATGAGCGGCGGCATGGCTTACGTATTAGATGAACATCACACTCTCTATACAAAGATCAACAAAGCTCTCGTAGAGATGAGTGAGATCACAGAAGACGCAGATAAGAACGAGCTCAAGTCGATCCTTCAAGATTATGAGCAGGCAACAGGATCTTCCAAAGCGAAGGCAATACTTCAAGATTTCGACAAGTATGTCACAAGCTTCAAGAAGATCATTCCGACAGATTACCGTCACATGCTGACCTTGATCGCCAAGTACGAAGAACAGGGCATTTCACGTGAGCAGGCAGTGTACGAAGCATTCAAAGAATTCACTAAAGTCGGTGCTTGATATCAGGAGGATCTTATGGGTAAAGCTACAGGATTTTTGGAATACGACAGGCACGAAGATTCTTGGGTTTCAGAAGAGAAAAGGATCACAGGCTTTGAAGAATTCCACAACCATTTAAATGAAGAAGAAAGACGCTGCCAGGCAGCAAGATGCATGGATTGCGGCGTGCCGATGTGCCAGTCGGCAATATGCCTTAAGGGCATGGTAACGGGATGTCCCTTACATAACGTTATCCCCGAGTGGAACGACGAGATCTACAAAGGCCATTATGAAGCCGCATTGGGAAGACTTCTAAAGACATCCAACTTCCCGGAATTCACCGGAAGAGTCTGCCCCGCACTTTGCGAAAAGGCATGCATCAACGGAATAAATTCAGGAGCGGTTACGATCCACGATAACGAGCTCTTCCTGATCGAAAAGGGTTACGAATTAGGTTATATGAAGCCGAGAATCCCAAGTGCCAGATCAGGAAAGAAGGTTGCAGTTATCGGCGCAGGTCCTGCAGGACTTGCAGTCGCAGACCAGCTAAATCACAGAGGACATGAGGTCACCGTTTTCGAGCGTGAAGACCAGATCGGAGGCTTACTGATGTACGGCATTCCGAATATGAAGCTCGACAAGAACGTGATCTTAAGAAGAAGAAAACTGATGGAAGAAGAAGGCGTTGTCTTCAAGACCGGTGTCGATGTAGGTAACGGCGCTTCTTTCAAAAAGATAACAGACGAATTCGATGCAGTTGCGCTCTGCTGCGGTTCAAAGAAAGCAAGATCGATAACTGCAAAGGGCTCTGAAGACTGCAAGGACATGTACTTCGCAGTGGATTTCCTTAAGTCCGCGACCAAGGACCTCCTAAGCGGTAAGGCCGGCAAGTGGACGATAAATGCCAAGGACAAGAACGTTGTAGTAGTCGGAGGCGGTGATACCGGAAACGATTGTGTCGGTACATGCATAAGACAGGGATGCAAGAGCATCACTCAGTTAGAAATGATGAGCAGGCCCCCTGTCGAGAGACAACCGAACAACCCGTGGCCTGAGTGGCCGAAGGTCGAGAAGACCGATTACGGACAGCAGGAAGCGATCAAGGTATTCGGTCATGATCCGAGAATATATGAGACTACCGTAAAGGAACTCATTACTTCGAAGGGAAAGCTCAAAGAGATCAAGACAGTCAAGGTCAAGTTCGAAGACAGAAAACTGGTCGAGATCGAGGGATCTGAACAAACACTAAAGTGCGATCTCCTTATAATCGCCGCAGGCTTTGTCGGAGCTGAAGACTACATAGCTAAGGAAAGCGAAGTCGAGCTTACGCAAAGAGGAACAGTTAAGACAGAACCTGAACAGTATAAGACTTCGATACCGAAGGTGTTCACAGCAGGAGACATGCACAGAGGACAATCACTCGTAGTGTGGGCAATAGCAGAAGGCAGGCACTGCGCTGCGGAAATGGATAAATACCTGATGGGTTACAGCCCGCTGGTATGAGTCAGAAAAACAAGTATTAAATTTTAGGAGGAAATATATATGGCAACTAATTCTGTACCGGAAATGTTCGGTGAAAACGTATTCGACGACAGAGTGATGAGAGCGGTTTTATCCGATAAGGTCTACAATTCGCTCAGAAAGACGATCGATGAGGGCGCTAAGCTCAATACGGAAGTAGCAGAGCAAGTAGCTGCAGCAATGCGCGACTGGGCACTTGCAAAGGGTGCTACACACTTTACTCACTGGTTCCAGCCTTTGACAGGCGTAACAGCAGAGAAGCATGACTCATTTATTGAGCCTTCACCTGACGGCGGCGTTATCATGGCCTTTTCCGGAAAGAATCTCATCCAGGGCGAGCCTGACGCTTCCTCATTCCCGACAGGCGGCATCAGAGCTACTTTCGAGGCAAGAGGATATACAGCATGGGATCCTACATCTTATGCATTCATCAAGGATAAGACACTCTGCATCCCTACAGCTTTCTGCTCTTACACAGGCGAAGCTCTTGATAAGAAGACACCTTTGCTCCGTTCCATGGAAGCTTTGAATAAGCAAGCTCTCCGTATCCTGAAGCTTTTCGGAAACGAAGATGCAAAATATGTTCATACATCAGTTGGTCCTGAGCAGGAATACTTCCTTATCACAAAGGAAATGTACGACAAGCGTCCTGACATCAAGTACACAGGAAGAACGCTCTTCGGTGCCAAGGCTCCCAAGGGACAGGAGATGGACGACCATTACTTCGGCGTTATCAAGCCCAAGGTTCAGGAGTTCATGAACGATCTTAACCAGGAACTCTGGAAGCTCGGAATCCTTGCCAAGACAGAGCATAACGAAGTTGCTCCCGCACAGCACGAGCTCGCTCCGATCTATTCTTCCACGAATATCGCTACAGACCAGAACCAGCTCATGATGGAGATCATGCAGAAGGTCGCAGCACGCCACGGTCTCGTATGCCTCCTTCACGAGAAGCCTTTCGCAGGCGTTAACGGATCAGGTAAGCACAACAACTGGTCAATGGCTACAGATACAGGCATCAACCTCCTTAGCCCCGGCGCTACACCTTATGAGAACGCTCAGTTCCTGCTCTTCCTCTGCGCAGTAATCAAGGCAGTTGACGATTACCAGGATCTCTTAAGACTTTCCGTTGCAACAGCAGGCAACGACCACAGATTGGGCGCTAATGAGGCACCTCCGGCAATCATCTCAATCTTCCTTGGTGATGAGCTCTCTGCTATCCTCGATGCAATTGAGAATGACAAGCCTTACGAGGGCGCTGAGAAGAAGATCATGAAGCTCGGTGTTGATGTACTCCCGAGATTCGCTCGTGATACAACAGACCGTAACAGAACTTCACCTTTTGCTTTCACAGGCAACAAGTTCGAGTTCAGAAGCCTTGGTTCTTCCAACAGCATCGCTTGCGCTAACATGATGCTCAACGCAGCTGTTGCAGAGTCTTTGAAGATCTATGCTGACAGACTTGAAGGCGCTGAAGATTTCGAGACAGCTCTTCACGACATGATCAAGAAGACCATCAAGGACCACAAGAGAATCCTCTTCAACGGCAACGGTTACGACGATGCATGGGTCAAGGAAGCAACAGAGGTAAGAGGTCTTTCCAACTATAAGACAACACCTGACTGTATGCCTCATCTCCTCGACGAGAAGAACGTAAAGATGCTCACAGCTCACAAGGTCTTCACAGAAGCAGAGCTCAAGTCCAGAGTCGAGATCATGCTCGAGAACTATAGCAAGTCAGTACTCATCGAAGCTAACACAATGCTCGAGATGTCCAGAAGACTTATCCTTCCTGCAATCGAGTGCTATGAGACAAAGCTCTCCGGAGCAGTCGCAGCCAAGAAGGCAGTAGCTCCTTCAGCAGCATGCGCTTACGAAGGCGACATCATCGCCAAGCTCTCAGATCTTGCTGATAAGGTTTATGCCGGCGCTAATGATCTCGAAAAGGCTATCAGCGCAGCAAGCGGCGAAGGCGACATCATTGCAGAGAGCTTATCGATCAAGGACAACGTCATTACAGCAATGAATGACATCCGTAAGGCAGCTGACGAAGCTGAGACATATGTCTCCAAGGAATGCTGGCCGCTTCCTTCCTACGGCGACCTGCTCTTCAGCGTAAAATAACAGATCCTCATATTCCACCCAACTAAGTAACCCCCGGAGTTTCCGAACTCTGGGGATTACTTAGAATTTTGTTTAGAGAAAATAAATTTTTAATTCAAGAAAAGAGATGATGACGTATGACTAAGTATATATTTGTAACAGGCGGTGTTGTTTCAGGACTGGGAAAAGGTATCACAGCTGCTTCTTTGGGAAGACTCCTTAAGGCAAGGGGATTTAAGGTCGCAGCGCAAAAGCTTGATCCTTACATCAACGTCGACCCCGGTACAATGAGCCCTTACCAGCACGGCGAAGTATACGTTACGGAAGACGGTGCGGAGACGGATCTCGACTTAGGTCACTATGAGAGATTCATCGATGAAGACTTAAATAAATATTCTAACCTCACATCCGGTCGAGTTTATTGGAACGTCCTCAACAGAGAAAGAAGAGGAGAGTACTTAGGCTCGACCGTTCAGGTTATTCCGCACATCACAAATGAGATAAAGGAATTCGTATATCGCGTAGGCAAGAAAACAAATGCTGATGTAGTTATCACAGAGATCGGAGGTACGGTCGGTGATATCGAATCACAGCCCTTCATAGAAGCAGTAAGACAGATATCTTTGGAAGTCGGAAGAGAGAACAGCCTCTTCATTCACGTAACACTCGTTCCGTTCTTAAGAGGCTCTGATGAGCACAAGTCAAAGCCCACACAGCACTCCGTGAAGGAGCTCCAGGGAATGGGCGTTAATCCCGGTGTATTGATCCTTCGTTGTGACGAGCCGCTTGAAGACGAGATCATGAAGAAGATCGCTCACTTCTGCAACGTCAAGGAAGACTGCGTAATCGAGAACATCACACTGCCCGTTCTTTATGAGGCACCCCTGATGCTCGAAGAAGCAAACTTCTCAGAGATCGTATGCAGGGAGCTGGGCCTTGATGCAGGTGAGCCGGATCTTACCCACTGGAAAGAGATGGTCGATAAGATCCACCACATTGATAAAGAAGTCAAGATCGGTCTTGTCGGCAAGTACGTCCACCTTCACGATGCATATCTCTCAGTTGCAGAAGCCCTTAAGAGTGCAGGATATGCAAATGACGTAAAGGTCGTTATCGACTGGATCGACTCTGAACTCATAACTGAGCAGACCGTAGATGACATGCTGTCAGGCCTTGACGGAATAATCGTTCCCGGCGGCTTCGGCAACCGCGGCATCAACGGCATGATCCTCGCCGCAAAATATGCCCGTGAGAACAACGTTCCTTACTTCGGCATCTGCCTCGGCATGCAGATCGCGGTAATCGAATATGCACGCAATGTATTAGGTATCGCTGATGCGAACTCCGGCGAGTTCGATGAGCAGTGTGCAAACAAGGTCATCGATTTTATGCCCGGCCAGAGCGACGACATCGATAAGGGCGGCACGCTGAGACTAGGTGCTTATCCTTGTAAGATTGCAGATGGCAGCCTTCTTTTCGAGTGCTACGGAAAAAATGAGATACAAGAGCGCCACAGACACAGATATGAAGTCAACAACGACTACAGGGCTAAGTTCGTTGAGAGTGGTGCACGCTTCGCAGGAACAGCCCCTGACGACACACTCGTCGAAGAGATGGAGATACCCGGTCACAAGTTCTATCTGGGCGTCCAGTATCACCCCGAGTTCAAGTCCAGACCTGACAGGGCTCATCCGATCTTCAGGAAGTTTATTGAAGCGTCGAAAGGTTAAAGTTAAAGAGGCTGCCTCATATAAGAGACAGCCTCTGGTTTTCTGTTGTTTAAAATGTTCAATTGTAAGATTTTACAGCACCTTCAAACACCTCATCAAAATGCTGGTCTGCCCACGAACCCGCAGTTACATGAACGGTAACATTAGTTTTATTGTTATAAAACGATGTTGAATCCCATTCAGTTAATACCATATCAGCGGGAACATATATATCAGCAACAGCACTTTTATAAAACAAGTTTAATCCGGCTTCCTTAAGAGAAGAAGGAAGTTTAATTGAGGTCAATGATGTGCAGCCTTCAAATGCTGCGTCATTGATGGTAGTTACTCCTTCCGGTAATTCTATAGAGGAAAGTGAAGTGCATCTTCTGAAAGCATAATAATCAATAAACTTCAGAGAAGCAGGTAGTTTCAAAGTTTCGAGGCTGGAACAATCACAAAAACACATCATATTGATCTTTTCAACGGAGCCGCCTATTGTAACATTCTTGAGATTGGTATCACCCAAAAAGAGACTCATGGGAAGCTCTGTTACATCTTCGGGAAGAACTGCAGTCTCCAGTGCCGTACAGGATTGAAAAGCTGAAAACAGCAATGTTTTCTGGTTCTTAGGCAATACTATTGTCTTCAGTGTTGTTGAGTTCGAAAAAGCTGCGCCGAAATCAATATCATTATCAGATTCGAATGTAACATTGACAACAGCACCGTCATTTAACACTCCTGTTATTCCATCGCATTCTGCAGGAATTACGATATCAGTCTGCTTTTTTCCGTATTCACTGAATCCGTCGATCTTAGTGTCTCTCCATACAAAATAATCCTTATTGGCTGTAGCTTCGACAGAACTAAAGTCGGAATATACATCATCCGGTGTTGAGTATTCTCCTGTAGTATTAACAGCTTTTTTAGCCTTTTTGCCCATAATTCCCGCAATAATTCCTATCGTTGCGCCGATTGCTGCTACACAGGCAATGCTGCCGATCAAGATCTTTGTTTTCATAATATCTGTCCCTTTCTTTATAGCTTCCGCAGAAGCCTTTATTCCTGCTCCGTCAGACGGAGCCTTTACTGATGCGGACAGATTGGAAAGTGAAGCAGGCAAGGGCTTTAAGACCACCTGCTCTGATTCTTTGATAAAGAGTTTGCTCAGGAATGGGATAGCCATGCCAAACAACTTCGTATCGTTTTCTTCTTCATACTTCTCGACCTCCTTCTTGATTTTGTTACGGGCATAGTTAAGACGGCGCAGAACCGTTCCCTGGGGAACGCCTAGTGCTTCGGCGATCTCTTTGGTGCTCATCTCGACAAAATAAAAGAGTATAAGTGTTCTTCTGACATCTTCAGACAATGAATTGTTGATGATGTCCATGACGATCCTGCGCATCTCGTCTGATTCGACGATCGAATCAGGGAGGAAGTCCTCGGGGACAGCTTCGACATTATCAAAGAACTCTTCATCCATGTTGTCCGTTTTCGCGAGTTTAATGCGATCGAGACACTTGTTGGCGGCAATCTTCTTCAGCAAAGCCGTTGTCTTGGCGGTATCAGTCAGATCTGAATAAGATTCAATGAAAGATACGAAAGTATCCTGGACGATATCCTCTGCGTCAGCCTCGTTCTTGAGGAGTGACATAGCTGTCCAATAAACTGCCTTGTACGCTTCGTTGTAGATCTTTTCGAGTTCCTTGCCGGTCATCTTTCTATGCTCCTTTCTATCCGCATCTACTCTATAGACGAATAACTGATGCGAATTATTCGGTGGTCGAGAAAATTTTTTCAACTTTTTTATATTAGCATGGAAAAGGGGCTGACGTACTAATTTATAAATAAGCATTTTTAGTCCGTAAGTTTATTTTGAAATTACGTACTAATTCTCGAAAATGAATTATTAGTCCGTCAGTTTGATAAAAGAACACTGTCTTGATCAAGCAAAAAGACGTACTAATAATTGTGAATGTGGTTTTAAGCCGTAGTATCAGCAAAAAATGACGTACTAATAACGGAAAACGGATTATTAGTACGTAAGAACAATCGATAATTACGTACTAATTTTCGAAAAAACAGTTTTAGGCCGACGGCCTCGAAAAACCTTACTCCTTCAACCCTCCCAAAGTTATGCCTTCGACTATGTGCCTCGATAACACGGCATAGAGGATCAGGAGTGGGATAACGCTTGCAAGAACCACAAGGAAGTCATTGCTGTCGAGGTAGAAAATGGGACCGAACATGAGCAGGAGAGTTTTCTTTTCCATCTTGGAGATCGTGATGGCGGGCATCCAACCGTCGTTCCAGCTTGCGGCGAAAGCGAAGATCGCCTGGGTTGCTGCGGCGGGCTTCATGAGGGGCAGGATGATCTGGTTGAAGATGCGGAATTCTCCGGCGCCGTCGATCCTTGCTGACTGGATCATTTCGTGGGAGAGCGATGCCTGCAGATACATGCACATGAAGAAGACCGTCATCGGTGAGGCCATGGCAGGGAGGATGTAGACGAAGAGCTTGTTGGTCAGGCGCATTTGGAATATGAGCTGGAGAAATCCGTAAGTGGAGATCGTGGAAGGGATCATCATGGCGAACATGATTATTGCGCTGCATACTTTTCGAAGCTTCCATTTATATGCAGTGAGTGCATATGCGGTAAGGGCGGAGAAGTATACGGTTAAGATCGTGCTGAGACCGGATACCAGAAGGGAATTTCCGACTCCGATGAAGAGGTATTTGTAATTCTTCCAGAACGCGTCGATGTATGTTGAAGCCTGATGATAATGAGCGGTGACAAGCTTTCCTATGTAGACCTGTTTCTCGACGAATGTGTAGTTGTAAGACTCCTTGAGGAAGATGAAGAACGGGTAGAAGCTTAAGAATGCCATGAGAAGCGATATTGAATAGAATACTATCTTCAGAACAGTATCCCTTCTTTTGGCTTTAGATCTTGTCAGAACATTGGTGCTCGTAGCGGCATACCTCTACCTTAGAATGATACCGTCAATATAGCATTAAGGTTGACTTATGTCTACCGAATGATATTATATCGGTATACATTCGTGTACCTGCACAAAAATCACAGCGTAAAATTGTACTTGAAATAGTTTTCGAGGGGCTTCGAAAAAAGCATGGGAAGAAAGCATCGTAATATAGAACGTCACTATAACAAATGGGGTTATATCTTCATGATCCCGTTTGCTGTTGCGTTTATGATCTTCCACTTCTATCCGCTCGCAAACACCGTATACTACGCCTTCTGCTATATAAAGGGACAGGGAAGGACCGATCCTCCGCAGTTCCTGCCTTCGATCGGAGAGCCGTGGTATAAGAATTTCATGGAGATCTTCCAGTCGACGTCATTTCACGATGCGTTCAGGAATACCATGATCATGTGGGTGGCTTATGCCGTACCGGAGCTCATTTTCACGTTCTGGCTTGCTGCAGTGATCACGGACAGAAGACTGAAGATCAAGGGCAGGCTCCTTTATAAGACTGCATTTTTCTTTCCGAAGCTCGTAGACGGAACCAACATTGGCTCTGTTCTGACCGGTCATTTTATGTCGACTGTCGGAAGCACGATGTTCTTCGTTGTTGCAGCGGCTGCGATGAACGGTTTCGGATTTAAGGCAGATGATTTTAAGTTCTTCCTGTCGGACAGGTTCTTCATAATACTCTTAAGTATCTACAGCCATTTCGGCATCACGTTTATCTATGTCATTGCGGGTATTACAGGTGTGCCTGTGGAAGTAATGGAGGCGGCGGAGATCGACGGTGCCACGAGGACTCAGACGTTCCTGCGCGTAACGCTTCCGTGCATGCGTCCGATATTGTTTTTCATAACGGTTATCACTGTTGTTGACGGAGTCGGAATGTATGATGTCCCGTCCATGATCAGCAGTCCTTATGATCTTTTCAGAACGAACCTTACGCTCATGATGTACCTTCAGAACCAGTTCTTCATGGGATCTTTTGCCTATGACAGGACGTCTGCCGCAAGCCTCATAATGCTTGCGCTCTATGCGTTCTTTGCAGGCGTGATCTACTTTATATTCATAAGGGACAGGGAAGAAGCGAGATACAGGCGCCGCATAAGAAAAGAGCGCATGGAAGAGAGAAAGAGGCTTAAGGCCGCGTGACCTGATCAGGTTGATAGCTGTCTACCCGAGTGTTATATTTTTCTTGTAATAGATGGAGGAACATAAGATGCGTTTATCAGATTCAGAATGGAAGATCGCAGATTGTCTCTGGACTAAAGGAGACATGACCATAACCGAGCTTACAAAAGAGCTCCGTCCCGTTACAGGCTGGGGCAAGAATACCATCATAACGCTCCTTAAGCGCATGACCGAGAAGGGCGCCATAACTTTCGTTCAGGAAGATAAGGCAAAGAGATTCCATCCTGCGGTCGGCAGGACTGAAGCTGAACTCGAGGAGACGGCTTCTTTTCTTGACAAGGTCTACAATGGCAATGTCGGCCTCATGATCTCCAATCTCATTGATTCCGACCAGCTTACGGATGAACAGTTGGCAGAGCTTCGAAGGATCATAAAGGAAGGCTGAAATGTTTCGGTACATTATCGGTGTCACGCTCATAGCGGCAGCCATAATGCTCATAAGGCGTCTTGCGGACGGCAGGATGCTTAAGAGGCATCAGTATGCCCTCTGGCTCCTGATCCCGTTATACATGCTCATATCGCCGTTCCTGAAGATCAGCGTTCCCGTTGCAGATGAGATCAGTTCTCTGATCCCTGCAGCCTTTGAGAATGCCGTCTACGATAATACTTACATCGATGATGTTGTTCCTTTTGCAGAGCTCGAAAAAGATGACCTTCCGGAAGTGCTTTTCGAGCAGGGCGAAGTACAGGAACAGGCTGAAGATACTGAGGTCTTAAGCAATAACGCCGCATCCGTCAGGACAGTAAAAAAGCACGTTAATATAGGTGCGGTGCTTAACGGCATCTATGTATCGGTAACTGCGGCGGCAGTAATAGCGCTGACAGTATATAATGCCGGTTTTATTATCTTCTGCAGAAGAAAGAGCACGTATCTTGGCACTGACCCTAAAAGCGGACTCAAGGTGTACGCTATATCCCACAGGGGCGTGCCGTTCCTTCTGTTTAATGGGATCTATGTCGATCCGGAACCTTCAAGGACCAGTGAATATGCCATCTGCCACGAAGCCTGCCATTTTAAGCACGGCGACTTCGTGTGGGTTATCTTAAGGCATCTTGTACTTGCCCTTAACTGGTATAACCCGGTTATCTGGGCGGCATTTATCCTCTCGGGAAGAGACTGCGAACTTGCCTGCGATGAAGAAGTAGTAAGTGTTTACGGCAAAGATCATGCAGAGACCTACGCTGAGGCTCTGGTAATGCAGATGCAGAGGAAGTCTGAATTCTACCGGTTTACTATGACGACAGGAATGAGAAGCGGCTATAAGTCGATGAGAAGAAGAATCGTAAGCATTAAGCATCCTGCCAAGAAGAGCTTTAAGGCCATTGCTATGAGCCTTGCAGCACTTATCGTTATCTCAGGCTTTGCCGTGCTTGAGCCTAAGGCTGCAGAGAGCGATCAGAGCATAATCGACGAGCTCGTAAATGAAGCGGTCATAGAAGCGCCCGTAAAGCGCGAGGCTCCTTTTGATTATGAGATAAGAAAGCCTGCCGTATCACAGGTCTCCTCTTATGAGAAGGACATCACATTCTTTAGAGATGATAATGCCGTAAAGGCGAAAATGTTGCTTCCTGAAGGCAGCGGTCCTTTTAAGACTGTGGTAATGCGCGGTGAGTTGGGCAGCACTTATTACGAATATCAGACCATTGCAGATGCGCTTAAAGAGAACGGCTATGCTGTACTGTTCGTAAAGAACACGCATGAGAGCGAGATAATCAGGCGTTCGGGCGGAAGCGGCGTCAAGACCGTTGCAGATGTGTATTTCGAGCAGGTCCTAGACCACTTCGCGGTAATCGATGAGATGAGATACATTCCTGAGATCGACATGGATAATATCTATCTGTGGGGACATGATCTCGGAGGCGTTATCTCGCTTTACACCGGCGTCGAAAGACAGGATGAGATCAAGGGCATGGTGATCGTCCAGCCGTATCTCAATGAGAACCAGGCACTGAAGTTCTCTGAAGATCCCGAGCTTATGGTAAGGCTCTATGAAATCCTCCCTGACTGCACTGTTCCGACCGCGATCCTGGAACCGGAGAACAGCCCGCTGTCAGCTTCCAAGAGAGCCACGGAAAGCATGCCTGACGGAAGGATAGTCCTCTTCGAAGGCAGTCTTTCTAAATTTGACCGCTTCACCTTTAACAACATCGACTTAAAGACCTTGTCGGCTTTAAAGGACATGTGATCTTTTGTTGTTAGTGCGTGCGTTGCGCAGAGTCATTTTTATTTGCCGCAATATTTTATTATTCTTGTTGTATAATGCTGCCGAAAATAATCTATAGCGGGAAGTGTTATGAAGAGATCATTGATAAGAAGTCTGACGGTTCTGGCCACAGTCTGCATTCTGGCAGGCTGTTCTGCTCCTGTTGACGTAACTCCGTCATCAAGTTCAGTTGTAACAGCGACTGAGACTACGGAAGCGGTTACTGAGACCACTGAAGCGACTACTACAACAGAAGCGCGCGGTCACTATGAATATAAGCCGGTCGTCATGTCTTCGATATTCCTGGATATCATGGGTGAAGACATGTATGACGCCTACAAGAACTATATAAAGGCGGTACAGAACGGAGAAGAGGAATTCGCGGTAAAGTCCGAGAATGATTACGACTGGATGTTAGGGCAGTTTCCGGGCAATTTCCAGCCCGTATACGAAGTGTATACAGAGTCTAATTACGGGGGGGCATTTAAGGACGGAAAGGCTACATTCCAGTATAAGATTCCAAAAGAAGAGCTTGCTCAGAAGCAGGCAGAATTTGAGGAAATGGTCACCGGCATTCTGAATGAAGTCTTAAGGGACGATTATTCTGATGTCGAAAAGGTCCTTGCACTCTATATCTACTTTTCCAACAATTATACTTACGATTACGATACTTATTACAAGATGAACGATGAAGCTGTTAAGGGGATCTGTGCATACAGATTCTTCACTACAAAGCACGGCATCTGTGCTGAATGCTCTGCAGCATTCTCATTCATGCTCCTTCAGGCAGGTGTGGATGCTGTCGGATGCGGCGGCAACCGTGAATCTGACGGTGAGGGCCATGCGTGGACCTATGTGACGATAAACGGAAAGAACTACCATGTGGATCCTACTTTCGCCATGGAATCCGGCAACTGTCTGTCTTACTTCATGATGACCGATGAACAGCGCTACAAGGAAGGCGGTTTTAAGAAGGAAGAAAACCGTGTCGCCTGCCATTATAAGAGCGACAGGAACGGCAGCGAATATACTGCTGACGATGACTTTTTCGCGCCCTTGTGGGGCAAATATCTCACATCATTCGATCCTGAGAAGAAGATAATCTACTACACGGATATCGACGGAAATAAAGGCGAATTCGATTACTCGGCGTTCGGGTGATTATTCTCCGAAACGGCAGTCAACTTTTAGCTTTGAATAATGGGACAAAAACATGTCTGAAAAGTTGACTTTTCGCGAAAGTCGCTTTTTTGGCTAGCAAAATGACCGCAAAATCGAAGACAAAAATTGATTTACATAAGAACGAAAAGAGCTGCCTCTTTTAAGAGACAGCCCAAGTCATTTATGGCATGTGAATTCTTTTATTTCTTATTCTGACTGTGGCATTTGCCTGCAAGGGCGCAGTGGGAGCAGTTGCATCCGCAGGAGCTCTTGCCGGCCTTTTTGTCTTTGATCAGGCTTCTTGCCGCAAAGAAGACCATAACAGCAACTAATGCTATCACTAAGATGTTTACCCAGTTTGCAGCAAGCCAGCCGATCATAGAAACAGTCCTTTACTTTGCTGTCTTCTTGGCAGGTCTTACAAGGAGGTACACAAGTCCTGCAAGAACAAGCAGAGCGAATATCAATCCGATTACGTTTACTGCGCCTGTGAAAAGGAGGCCTAACTGGTAAACGATGAGAGCGATAGCGTAAGCAAATATGCACTGGTAGCCGATTGCAAACCATGTCCACTTAGCGTTGTTCATTTCTCTCTTGATAGCGCCGATTGCAGCAAAGCAAGGAGCGCAGAGGAGGTTGAAGATGAGGAACGCGAAGCCTGAGAGCATATTCAAGCCTTCAAAGTCGAGTACACCGAATACACCAACGACTTCTTCCTTGGCAACAAGACCCATGATCGTTGCGATGGTTGCCTTGATGTTAGCAAAGCCCAAAGGAGCGAAGATCCACTTGATAGCACCGCCGACGATTCCCAATACGGAAGCTTCAAGCTCCATGTCAGGATCAAATCCAAAGCCTGCGTCTGTGTTTCCGAATACGGAACCGAGCCAGATTACGATAGAGGAGATGAGGATGACTGTTCCGGCCTTCTTGATGAAGGACCAGCCGCGCTCCCACATGGATCTTAAGAGGTTTCCAAGTGTCGGCCAGTGGTATGCAGGAAGCTCCATAACGAACGGCGCAGGATCGCCGGCAAACATCTTTGTTTTCTTAAGAAGGATACCTGAGACGATAACTGCTGCAACACCGATGAAGTAGCACGCGGGAGTTACCCAGCCGCCTGCCATTGCAGTGTGGCGGAAAAGTGCATTTGTGATAAGGAAGATGATAGGGAGCTTAGCACCGCAAGGGATGAATGTTGTTGTCATGATGGTCATTCTGCGATCACGCTGATTCTCGATCGTACGTGATGCCATGATACCCGGAACACCGCAACCTGAAGATACGAGCATAGGTATGAAGGACTTACCGGAAAGACCGAATCTTCTGAAGATACGGTCGAGTACGAATGCGACTCTTGCCATGTATCCGCAGGACTCAAGGAATGCGAGGAGGAAGAAGAGGACGAGCATCTGGGGAACGAAGCCCAATACAGCGCCGACACCGCCAATGATACCGTCAACTACAAGTCCTGTTACGAACTCATTAGCGCCGGCCTTCTCGAGGAGGCCTGTAACCAGATCAGGGATACTCGGAACGAATACTGCGCCTTCTGTCTCATCCATACCGGGTGCAGTGAATTCGCCTTCTTCATCGAGAGCGCCTGATTCAACGAGCGGTGCCTCAATGTCGTAGCCCTTGTCCATGAGCTCATCTGCGAAGAAACCATAGTCTTCTTCGAAAGCGCCGAAATCAGCATCTTCGAAGTCAGCCTGGAGGTTCTCTGCACCTGTAATATCGTTCTCGACAGCTTCGTCGATAACAGCCTTAACGCCGTCAACGAATACTGCTTCGCCTGCCCAGTTATCAACGTCTTCGTCGTACTGCTTCTGGCCGATGCCGAAGAGGAAGAAACCGTCACTGAAGAGGTTGTCATTTGTCCAGTCTGTAAGGTTTGCGCCGAATGTGGTCATTGCGATGAAGTAAACAAGCCACATGATGAGAGCGAAAATAGGGAGACCAAGGATTCTGTTTGTTACGATCTTATCGATCTTATCTGATGTTGAGAGCTTAGCCTTTGACTGCTTCTTGTAGCAGCTCTTGATGATGGAAGCGATATAGACATAACGCTCGTTTGTGATGATGGATTCTGCATCGTCGTCGAGCTCAGTCTCAGCTGCCTTGATATCGTTCTCAATGTGGTCCATTGTCTCTTTGGAGATGCCGAGCTTCTCGATTACTTTCTCGTCGCGCTCGAAAATCTTGATTGCATACCATCTCTGCTTATCAGGATTCATATCGTGGAGGCATGCCTCTTCGATGTGAGCCAGAGCGTGCTCAACGGGGCCGGAGAAAGAGTGGGGTGGAACTGTCTTTGTTCCGTTTGCAGCCTTGATAGCTTCCTCGGCTGCCTCCATGATGCCTGTGCCCTTGAGAGCGGAGATAGCGACAGCCTTACAGCCCATCTGCTTGGAGAGCATGTCGAGGTCGATCTTGTCGCCATTCTTATTTACGATATCCATCATGTTTACTGCCATTACGACAGGGATACCCAGTTCCGTAAGCTGTGTTGTGAGGTAGAGGTTACGCTCTAAGTTCGTACCGTCTACGATGTTGAGGATAACGTCAGGATTCTCATCGATGAGATAATTACGTGCTACGACTTCCTCTAATGTATAAGGGGAGAGGGAATAGATACCCGGAAGGTCTGTGATGGTTACGCCGTCGTGCTTTTTGAGCTTACCTTCCTTTTTCTCGACTGTTACGCCCGGCCAGTTGCCGACGAACTGGTTGGAACCCGTGAGAGCGTTGAAGAGCGTGGTCTTACCGCTGTTCGGGTTACCCGCTAATGCGATCTTTATTTCTTTAGCCATTATTATATGTTTCCTCCATTAACTATCGGTTTAGTTACCTGAATGAGTGAAATTTGTTTGCGAGCGACTTCCGCACAAGCGAAGCGCGGAGGACTTTAGCGAGCAAATGCAATTTCACTCAACTTCGACCATTTCAGCGTCATTCTTACGAAGAGATAATTCATAACCTCTTACCGTAACTTCGACAGGATCACCCAAGGGGGCTACCTTACGGACATAGATCTCAACGCCTTTGGTGATTCCCATGTCCATGATCCTGCGCTTTACGGCGCCTTCACCGTGGAGCTTTACGACCTTAACGGTCTGTCCTACCTTCACTTCCTTTAGTGTCTTCATATATTCCTCCTGTTTAATTAATAAACGTCATCAGACCATGATCTTCATGGCCATATCCTTGTTGAGCGCGATCCTGGATTCCTTTACCTTAAGGATTACGCTTCCGTTGTTAACGCTGATCAGGGTTACGAACCCGCCCGGAACGATACCGAGGTTCTCAAGGTGAAGTTTTACTTCCGGACTTCCGCCAACCTTTCTTACGATCATTTCCTCGCCGCAGTCGGCTACTACAATAGGCATCATGTCTTACTCCTAATTAAAATAATAAATAGTAAGGATAAATGTACATAAGTTAGCCTTACCTAATTAGTTACGGCTAACATTATATATCTGAATTTGCAATCTGCAAGTGGAAATTTGAAGAAACGTCAATCCGCACGATCGCGGGATATATTCAAAGAACTTTTAACGGAGGCTCTTGAGGGTTCAATTATATAAATAGGGTAAAATTATTTATAACATACAAAGATTAGTCTTATATAACTAAATGACAATTTTAAACGTCCTCACGATTTAAATCCTTGTTCAAATCATAGATTCATCTTGTGGTTAGCGTGTACTAACATAGAATTGTATTAGCTAACGGAGAAGGTAATTATGTACATTCAAACAAAAGATCTTAAGAAATCCTACGGTGAAGGAGGGAGCTTCTCGCAGGTTCTTAAAGGTGTGAACATCGGCGTTGAGAAGGGCGAGATGTGCGTTATTCAGGGCACATCAGGTTCCGGCAAATCAACGCTTCTTAACTGCATTGGCGGCCTTGACAGCATTGATTCGGGTAACGTTTCTGTGGCAGGCACACTGATTGAAGGACTTAAGGGCGAGAAACTGTCAGATTACAGAAGAGACAATCTGGGATTCATCTTTCAGTTCTATAATCTCGTTCCGAATCTTACTGTAAGAGAGAACATACAGGTATGCGAATACCTGTCAAAGGACCCGCTTAATGTTGATGAGCTCTTAGATATACTCGGTCTTACGGAGCATCAGAAAAAGTTCCCGTCACAGCTGTCGGGTGGCCAGCAGCAGCGCTGTGCTATTGCAAGAGCCCTTGTTAAGAATCCGAAGGTGCTCCTCTGTGACGAGCCGACGGGTGCGCTGGATTCCAAGACATCCAGGGATATCCTGGTCCTCCTTGAGAAGATCAACAAGCAGTACGGCACGACGATGCTGATCGTAACCCACAACAACTCAATAAAGAACATGGTGGATCATGTTATCTATCTCAAAGACGGAGAGATATACAAGGATTACTACAACGAAGTGAAGACCCCTGCAGCGGAACTGGAGGATCTCTGACATGGGGTGGATATTATTTAAAAGAGCGGTAAGAGATCTTAAAGCCGGCTGGACAAGATACATAGCCTTATCGCTCCTTATCATTTTCTCTATCTTTATTGTAACAAGCCTCATGGGCGCTGCAGCTACGGTAATCGATTACACGGAGTTAAGAGACAGGGAGCTTTGCAGGGAAGACGGCGAGTTCTCTGTTTTCGTGCCCTTGCGTGATGAGGAGCTCTCGAAGATCACCTCAAGAGGTGTTACTGTCGAGAAGATGTTCTATGCCGATTATCCTTTAAACGATCAGCAGGTATTAAGAGTCTTCCAGGTTAGAGAGAATATCAACAGGATTTCTTTGATCGAAGGATCTCTTCCTGCTAATGACGGGGAAGCAGTCATCGAGAGAAGATTCTCAGAAGTAAACGGTGTCCATCCGGGCGATAAGGTCAGGATCGGAAGTAAAGAGTTCACGGTATCGGGAATCGGTGCCGTGCCGGATTATAACAACCTCCTGAAGAAGGTCTCTGATTCTGTTATCGACAGTAAATCATTCGGGCTTTTGTTCCTGACTTCAAAAGCTTATGAAGAGTTGTATTCCACAGGTATTTCGCTGTCTTCAGAGGAATACTATTATGCATATCTTCTTAACGGCGCAATGACCGAAGAAGAGCTTAAGAATACTCTGGAAGATATAGAATTCGATGTTGATGATATCGATGACGAGTATTTCAAGGAATACTGGAAAAGGCTGACAAAGAAAAAGGATGATCTCCTTGACGGTATCAAGGAATTAAAGGACGGTGCCGGCGAACTGGCTGACGGAGCAGAGGATCTGTATGACGGCACGGGCGAGTTCAAAGACGGAATGAAGAAGCTGAAGGACTCGGTTCCGGATCTTAAAGACGGCATCAAAGAGCTTGATAATGGCGCAACAGAGCTCGAGAAAGGCGTGAAGGCATATACTGACGGCGTAGGAAAGGCCGCATCAGGCGCTTCGCAGATCAAAGACGGAGCTTCGCAGCTTGCTGACGGTACCAAGTCTTTAAATGACGGTGCAAAGCAATATGGAAGCGCCGTTGACCAGTATGCACAGGGTGCTGCCGCAATGGCAAACAGCGAAGATCCTTATGTGGCAGGCGTTGCAGCAGGCCTTGCAGGTCCTGCAAAAGATTTATCTGACGGCTTTTCCGGGATAAAGAACGGCGCTTCAGGCGTCGATTCGGGCGCGAAGTCATTAAAGAGCGGTGCGAATGAATTGTATAACGGTCTCAAGAAGATCAAGGACAACAGCAATGCCTTAAGGAACGGCGCAACAGCTCTTCACAAAGGCACATCTGAACTTAAGAAGGGCGCAGACGAATTCTCCAAAGGCGTCGATGAACTGTACGACGGTTCGGATGAGCTCAATAAAGGCGCAAAGGATCTTGCCAAGGGCGCAAGAGATCTTTCAGACGGAGTAAATGAACTCTCTGATGAGGCGAATGAACTTGTAGATGATGTTTTCGACATTAAGACATCCAATCTGATGATGTTCATGAACCACGGTGATAATCCGAGGATCGATACGGCCGCTGATGACGTTCAGATCAATTACTCTGCGAGCATCATCTTCGGAATACTGCTCGTAGTTCTTTTCG
>JAEEGJ010007806.1_pt1 | contig 30158 bp, 19 predicted proteins | sample 8958761 | NCBI WGS metagenome assembly JAEEGJ01 (sample SAMN16246546, study PRJNA631951) | gut metagenome | biome: gut microbiome; feature: rumen; material: RS-attached | host: Bos | place: Iran: Karaj | collected 2018-10
CCCTCGGCGCCACCGAGTTCACCGACGCCATTGCCGTGGTCGTCTCCGAACAGACCGGCAACATCTCCATCTGCCGCAACGGCACGATGACCCGCGACCTCACCTCCTCCTCCCTCCGGCAAATGCTGGAGGAGATTCTGACCAAGGAGTAGCCATCGTCGGTTTATGTCCGCATGAAAAAAGCAGGAATACGTTAATTCGTGTCCCTGCTTTTTTTAAACTATGTATTGATCTCATAGCTCCAACATTATTTCACAAAAACTTTCACTGCGGAGTTGTCCCCCCGCACAATATAAACACCGCTTTTCATGGGTATGTACGTTTCCGTACTCTCCAACAGGGTTCGACAAACAACCTGTCCGAGCATATTGATGATTTCCACAGACGAATGCTCCTTTATACCATGCAAGTGTATGCCTCCTTCCACACCCCATGCCTGCCAACCAGCGTGTGCATGTTCGGGAATCCCCACCGTCCCGGGGCGTATCTCCAGAAAATCGCGGACCGGGCCGTTTGCTGTCACCAATGTCTTGTTTTCGGAATCATAATGAGCCCCTGCCGGTGAGACGATACAGCTGCCGTTCAACTGGAAGCCGACAATGCGGCGAATGCAATAGTCGGCATCTATAATCAGAGTGCTCGAATCGACGATCAGCACCGTTTGGCTGTAATCCTGATATTGCGCCGCTCCCTGGAATCCGTCTGCGGGATGGTAGGGGACATCTATCACCACACTCGCCCCTTGTCTGATGCGGAAAGTGTCAACCCCCAGTCCGCAATCGATCCCGCTGATTATACCATTCAAAACCAAAGACCCATTTCCCACAATGTTGTAGGATCCCGAAAAGAGATCAAGAGGTACTATCCCATAAATAGTGTTTTGTCCTATCAACTCGATATTCAGCGTTTGGCCACTGTGCGCCTCTGCACTAAGAGTATGGCCATTACTATCGTCATACGGGTCTCCCGAGTCATAACGGTAGATGGTGGCATTCTGCAGGACAAGCGTTCGGGAGGCAGAATCATAGCGGACTGTCCCAGAAATATAGTCGCTCGTGATGTTGTCCTGATTTTCAGGGGTGACCTGCACATTTGCAATCCGCATGTTTGGATATTGTGCAAAGATGCTGAAAATCATGCCTATGTTCAGCAAAAAAAGTGCTACTTTTTTCATGTCTACTAAAAGTGGCCTCTATTTTTGACCTTTTCCCGCGCCACACCTCCGGACTCTGCGAGGCCCGTGAACAGAATCCGAGGATATGACGCCGCGAAATTACGAATTATATTCCTTCGCTCGGTTCGGTTTCTCATTTCTTCACGATTTTCCGCATATACTCCTTCCCCTCCGCGTCCCTCACGCGCAACAGATACACGCCCGCGGGGACGTTCCGCACATTCACCGTCGGCGAGTCTGTCGGCGAATTTTGCGAATTAAGGTTGTCCAAGTTGTCCAAGTTGTCGTTATCACTTGCCAGTGCCGCCAACCCGAGCTTCGCTCAGTCTTTCACGCAGCGGATGGCGCAATAGTGGACATCCGGCAGGGAGGATATTCGGGGGTTTTCCTGATTGATATTCAGCAGGAAAATATAGGAATGCACCTGAAAGGAGTCATTGCCAAGCCAGCCGCCCCACCCGGGTGTGCCGGGTATGACAATGGAATCGTTCGGTGCCGGAGGGGTGAGGGGGTAGTGTTCGTTGTGGGTGGCGCTCCAATAGTATGTGCTTCCGCGTTCTACCCATCGCCTGTTTATATTCTCTTCATAGTCGAGTATTTCAGTATGTCTGGGGTATGAGATGAGGTATCCCGTCGGCATCGCGGAAAAACCTGTCTGGTTGAGCGCGGTTGGATTCTCTGCGGAAGGCCATTGTTGGCTGGCCAGGGCGCGGGACACGGTGCCGGAGGTGCCCCATAGTTCGGGGTGCGCGGTGACATAGTCCGAAAGCACCTGCCATTCGTCACGGGAGGGGAGATGCCAGCCCTTGGGGCATAGCCCGCGCACAAGCCCGTCCCCCGAGCCCGCGCCATACTGCGCCGCCATGGCGTTGTATAGCGTTTTTCCGCCGTATGCTAAATAGGAAGGTTCCTCAAGTCCTGGTCTGAACTCCCGCAGGGCGGATCCGTCCGGGGAATGCGTGACTCTGAGATCCTGGCTCATCCAAGTCTGTGTCCCGACACGCACCGTTTCGTAAACGTTGCCGTCGGTGTCCACGAGTTCGTTTTCGCGGTTGCAGGCGAAAAGCAGTGCCACAACCGCCAATATCGCAAAATACAATCTCTTTTTCATCTTGTTTTGTTTATGGGGACCTCTATTTTTAACCTTTTCCCGCGCCACACCTCCAGACCCTGCGAGGCCCGTGAACGGAATCCGGGGATATGACGCGGCAAAATTACGGATTATATTCCTTTGCTCGGTTCGGTTTTCTCATTTTTTCACGATCTTCCGCATATATTTCTTCCCCTCCGCATCCCTCACGCGCAGAAGGTACACGCCCGCGGGGACGTTCCGCAGGTTGACCGTGGCGGTTTCGCCCTGTAGAGACGTGCCATGGCGCGTCTCTACCACCCGTCCCTGCAGGTCGTAAAAGGCGACATTGGCGATCTCCGCGCCGGACAGTTCGATGTGGAGGAGGTCGCCGGTGGGGTTGGGATAGACGGACAACGCGGCATCGGCGGGAATGTCCGTCGTTTCGGTGTGCAGTGACTTGGGTGCGGCTAGGGTGTCGGCCGCATCGGATATTTCACCTGTCATCCTCCCCTCCTCGCAGGATTCGCACGGCACAATGTGTGCATAGAAATCACTACCCGTCTCGGCGTAAAATCCGTCTATCAGCAGGATTTCCTCGTGTGCCACATATTCAGAGGTTGCTCCTGCCGGGATCGTTCGCCACGATGATGGGAATTGCGGGTCATTCGGAACACTTACCAAACGGGTGAATGTTTTGGGGACGTTCGCATAAGGTGATGGGGTGGTATTGTTGTAAATATTGTAATAGTAGTGATAATGTGTCCACAAAGGCAGTTCGAAATTGCAATAATCTTGGGTTGTACTGGGATGGATGTTGAAGACAGCGGCCTGTTGAGAGGTAAATGCAAAACTCAATGTATAAAGACTAGGATTTAATTGATCTACCGTGCACCACATATTACAAAGGCCGTTCCATCCCCAGTTAAAATGAAAAGTGTTATCACTTCTATATCCATCGCATACAAAGGAATGTCCCTCTTTGATTACTCTGTCATACCCTTTATAACAGACAGGATAGCCTCTGTTCAAATCCGATTGAAGTAACGAAATCCAATTGTTAAGGTGAGTTGCTTTCAATTTGTAATCACAGTCAGTATAACCAAACATGCCTAAAGCGTTAGGTATATCTGAAGTACTAGCCGACGAAGCACATTTGTCTTTTCGAGGATTGCAATAGTCCATGTTTACAGCAGTACCACAGTCTTTCATCAAACGTGCGACAGAATTTCGTTCTTGTATGTAATTGGGGTTGCCGAAATATATCAATTCATCTGGCATATTGCACCAATCATACTGTTCAAACTTGTTAGGTGTCCAAACAGGGTAATTCCAATACTTCATAATTTGCGCCATAGAAGTGGCCACGCAGCCTGCAGGACATTTTTGGTGAATATCACAATCACAGCTGTCATGGGTCGAAGAAACGTAATAATTATAGGCATTGCAGTCAGAATAATCATTCGAATAGCTTTGCCCCCATTCTGTGGTCAACAAAGGCGACACCACATCTGTGGTGATAGTCCTTCCAGATTCGAAATGTTGCAAATCCTGCCATTCCTCATAATGGCTTAAGGTCAAATTATTACGGAAACAATATAGAATCTGCTCCTCATATTCTTCAATCATGTCCCGCAACCCGTCAGGAATGTCTGCATAATTGTTCAAAATGGACTGCGGTGCGGAAACTTCAGTCGGAAGGCTGTATCCCAAAACAGGAAGACAGGCTTTATTTCCCGACAGCAATACCATTTCCCCATTTTGAAATAGCACCTCATAAATCAGAACCGTGTCACCATTGTTTTTAGAATTGACACTTGATACGGAAGATTTGGCCAAATTTGTCCGCCCATTGTATTTCATTGTGTTCACAGCGGCATTGACCGCTTCCTGTCTTGTGACTTGTTGGGCAAAGGCAGACATGAATATGAACATAACCGAACTAAGAAATAAAACTCTTTTCATGACAGTCCTACTTTTATTCGAAAAACAATTCCTGAATATCCCCGATCACAGGTATTATGTAGTAAGGTCCACCATTGGTGCGCAATGGCCCAAAAGCCAATCGTCCCCTGATATAACATTTTCTGGATATGTCCACTTCTTCTGGTAATTGCTCAGAGGAGCCAAGGGTGTTTATATTTAGGAGGAATTTGTGCTCATTTTCATTGTTTGGACTGTCAACAATGAGAAAGAGATGGCGATTTCCATCCCAGTCTTCGTGTATGTAACCACAAACCATGATGGTGTCTCCTTCATGGGACCTATAGGGAAAAGAGTCTTCTCCGCCACAAATCAAGTAGGTATAATTCTTGCACACTGCCTCGCATGAATTATAATCGTTTGTTTTTAACATCGGTATCTCGTTTGACTGGTATGGCTGTTCGCACCGATACCTCTTGCATCCAATCATAAAACAAGAGAGCGCTATGGCTGCTAACAATATCTTTCTCATACCTCACTCCTTCCCTTTTTTCAGTTCGTCGATCTGGTGCTGCAGGTCAATGACATAGCGGGTCAGCTCCTCCACCTTCTCCAGCAGCAGGGTGTTCATCGCGCCGAGATCGACATCGCCTTGTGCCTCCACCTCCTGTGCCGACGGAACGTTGGGAAGATAGTTGTTGGTGGAACCCAGGAAATACGTTTCAGCACTTATCCAAGGAAAAGAATTTCCTGTTGTGTTCCAAGTTGATGTTTGCGCCCGCAGTCCTGCGAATGTCGCAAACCCGATGATGATGGTGAATAATACTCTTTTCATTGTTTCAGTGTTTTTTTGATTGGTGACTTGTGATTGGTGACTTGTGATTGGTGACTTGCAACTTGTGATTAATCGTTACTGTACGCCGGTCCGTCGCTGAAGAACAACCCCGTGAAGGTGAACTGCTGCGTTGTGCTGTCGCGAAAGAGGAGCTGCTCCGGGATGTTCAGGAAAATGCGGTTGTTGTTCTCGTCCGTGTAGCTCAGCGAACGGTCTGGCATGAGGAAGAAATCCGCCGAGGTCAACCCGAAGGTGTCCGTGGTCGTTGCGATGACGTCGGTGCCGAATTGGTTGAGAGTGACGGCGGCAGAGGATAAACAAGCGTCCCCCCACCCTTGACAGTCAGCATGGACCCACCTTCCATTAAATAATATGCAACCCTCACAAACTTTGGAACTATGCCCCAAACGTACAAAAAGAACATAATTGTTCGATGTTTTTTCTCCTGTTTGCGTAAGGATGATCTTATTCCCCTTATCACAATCCAGGGTGACTTCGTTTTTACAAGAATAAAAAAACATCATCATTGCCCCATAGACAATAATCATCGCTAATTTTTTGAATTTGTTTTTCATAACAACTTTTTTTTGAATTTGCATAGCAAAAGTAAGTTTTTTTTGTCCATAGGGGCGTAAAAGTTCGTCATTATCGTGTCATTTATGACGAACTTCATCTTTTGAATGGATAAAAGAGAGGATAAATTGGCCAAAAACAAAACTTTTCTGATTGATATTCAAACAAATACAACGACATCCGTTTGCAACCCCGATTTTTCCGTGTTATCGTGTCATTTATGACGAACTTTTTTAATTGAATGGATAAAATGACTATCTTTGCAGAAAAAAAAGAGTATGACTTATCCCAATTTTTCTTCAAAATGGAAATATCTTGTTTTGATCATTGTCTGTGCAATATTCCTTTATTTTTTCACCAACTATTCCATGTTACGTCCAAGTTCCCCGAATGCTCGGAATAAGGAATACTTTATAGGTTTACTTCTGATATGCGTCTGTGCTCTGAACGCATTTGTGCTACACCCGTTGCTCTTTCAAAAAAATAAGACGACAGCGTACGTGGGGTACACCGTCATCAGCCTATTGGCCGCCCTTGTCGTTGAGTTCACATGGCTGTACTCTGACATCATGGGCTGCATTCTTGGCAATTTCACACAAAAAGAGGCCCACCACTATTATTTGGGATGTCTGTTCTTCGCTTTTTTAAGGGACTCGGGATTGCTGTCGTTCACATTCCTCGCTTGCGAGTTCCAGCACAGTCGTGTCAGAGAGCAAAGCACTGACAAACTCCTGTTGGAGTCAGAAGGCAACCTGTTGGTCAAAGACACGACCGAAAATCTTGTCCTGCTAAACTATAAACACATACGCTACTGCGAACAAGAGCAGAATGTCACCAAGATCTACGGGAGAGCAGATAATGTCTATTTCCGATACGGCTCTCTGAAAAACTTTCAAAGCCTCTTCCAAAATGACTGTTTTGTTCAGATAAGCCGAAAAGTGCTGGTTGCGAGTAGGCTGATAAAAAACTATTCGGAAGGACAATTGTGGTTGGTCGATGAAAACGCTCCCTTTGAGGTGTCGCCCTCCTTCCGGAATCAAAAATGGTTGCAACCGTCTGCACAGCTGCCAGCGAAAAAAACAAAGATGCCAACACAAGGGAACAGGTTTGCCATTGACAATGATAAAGTTAAAACAGTCTATCGGCTCATAGCCAGAAATCCCGAAATCTCAGCCGTCAAAATCATGGAACGGACCCATTTCTCCCAGTCCACCGTCAACCGCATCCTCGGCCAGCTCAAGGCCGACGGCCTCATCGAATACACCGGCAGCAAGAAGACCGGAGGGTATTGCGTGGTGAACCGTTAGATGGTGCCAGCTCCCCTCTCCTTGCTTGCCGGCGTACGTGTGTAAAAAAAGAGGCGGATAAAAATCCGCCCCAGCTTGGTCTTTCTTATAATAAAATGCTAATTATTCAACGCATTAGCGCCGCTCACAATCTCGATCAACTCGTTGGTGATAGACGACTGGCGGGCGTTGTTGTACTTCAAGCGCAGGTCGCGAAGAATCTCGGTGGCGTTGTCCGTGGCCTTGGTCATGGAAATCATCCGCGCACCGTGCTCCGAAGCAATGGAGTCGGACAACGTCTTGTACAACTGCGTGCGTAAAATCTTGGGAATCAGTTCCATCAACAGCTTGTCGGCAGACGGCTCGATGATGTAGTCGCTGGTCACCTTCTTCGTCTCGTCGCTCTCGGGCGGAGTCACGGGCAGGTATTCCTCCACATTGACCCGCTGCGTGGCGGCGTTCAAGAACTGATTATACACAATATCTACTTTGTCAATTTCATGATTGACAAATCGTTGCATCAAGTCGTCGGCCACAGCGGAAATCTCCGTGAAATCGGGGTTGTCAAGCAACTTTTCGCTGTAAAACATCACAGGGAAATGCTTGCTGAGCTGTTCGTTGCCCTTCTTGCCGAAACAGATCAGCTGCACGTTGCCGGCTTTCTGCTGCTCGGCATATTTCTCCGCAATCAGATGTTGGACCGTTTTGACGATATTCGAGTTGAACGCGCCGCAAAGCCCTTTGTTCGAGGTGATGACGACCACCACCACTTTCTCGGGCTCCCGTGCTTCGAAAAGCGGCGACGGCTCAGTGCCCGTGTTGCTCCCAGCCAAATTGTTCAGTATCTCGCTCAACTTTTGCGAGTAAGGGCGGAGATGCTGGATGGCGGTCTGGGCACGACGGAGCTTCGCGGCCGACACCAACTTCATGGAGCTGGTGATCTTCTGCGTCGATTCAATCGAGGTGATGCGGGTGCGTATTTCTTTCAGGTTACCCATGACTATTCGTATTTAACAGCCACCTCGGCACAAGCGTCGGTCAGCTTCTGCATAATCTCGTCATTGATGGTACCCTTGGCGAGGGTATCCAGCACGTCTTGATGATTGGAGTGCATGAATGAGATGAACTCGGTCTCGAAATTGCGGATGCTGGTCACGGGAACCTTCTGCAACAAACCGCGGGAACCGCAGAAGATGATGGCAATCTGCTCTTCCACCTTGTACGGGGTGTATTGCGGCTGTTTCAGGATTTCCACGTTGCGCACGCCCTTGTCGAGGATGAACTGCGTGGCGGCATCCACGTCGGAACCGAACTTGGCGAAGGACTCCATCTCGCGGTATTGCGCCTGGTCGAGTTTCAAAGTGCCGGCCACCTTCTTCATGGACTTGATCTGCGCGTTACCACCCACGCGGGACACGGAGATACCCACGTTGATGGCGGGACGCACACCGGCGTTGAACAAGGAGGTCTCCAAGAAAATCTGGCCGTCGGTGATGGAAATCACGTTGGTCGGGATATACGCGGAGACATCGCCGGCCTGGGTCTCGATGATGGGCAGAGCCGTCAGGGAGCCACCGCCCTTCACGATGGGCTTCAGCGTCTCCGGCAGGTCGTTCATCTTGGCGGCAATCTCGTCGGACTCGATGATCTTGGCGGCACGCTCCAGCAGTCTGGAGTGGAGATAGAAGACGTCGCCGGGGTATGCCTCACGGCCGGGCGGACGACGGAGCAGCAGGGAGACCTCACGGTAAGCGACAGCCTGTTTCGAGAGGTCGTCGTAGATGATGAGGGCGCTGCGGCCGGTGTCACGGAAATATTCGCCGATAGCGGCACCGGCGAACGGGGCGTAGAACTGCATGGCGGCGGCGTCCGACGCGGTGGCGGTCACCACGATGGTATAGGGCATGGCACCGCGCTCCGTGAGCGTCTTCACTAACGAAGCCACAGATGAACCTTTCTGTCCCACAGCCACATAGATGCAATATACGGGATTACCCTGTTCGTAAAACGATTTCTGGTTGATGATGGTGTCGATGGCGATGGCCGTCTTTCCGGTCTGGCGGTCGCCGATGATGAGCTCGCGCTGTCCGCGACCGATGGGGATCATGGCATCGACAGCCTTGAGACCGGTCTGGAGAGGCTCCTTCACGGGTTGGCGGTAGATGACGCCGGGAGCCTTGCGCTCGATGGGCATCTCGTAGAGCTTGCCTTCGATGTCGCCCTTGCCGTCAATGGGCTGTCCCAGGGTGTTGATGACACGGCCGAGCAAGCCTTCGCCCACCTTGATGGAGGCGATGCGGCCGGTGCGCTTGCAAATGTCGCCTTCGTTCAGCGACTTGGAGTCGCCGAGCAGCACAACACCCACGTTGTCCTCTTCGAGGTTGAGGGCGATGCCGGTGATCTCGTCGCCGTTTTTGGTGCTGAACGTCACCAATTCGCCGGAACGGACGTTGTGCAGGCCATAGACACGGGCGATGCCGTCGCCGACGAGCAGCACAGTGCCCACCTCTTCCATTTCGGACTTCTGATTGAAGTTCTGGAGTTGCTGGCGCAGTATGGATGTAACTTCTGAGGGTTTGATTTCTGCCATTTATATGCGGATTTAGAATTGTACTTGAAATTTGTTTTGGGAAAACTCCTGGCGTAACTTGTTGATTTTGGAGAGGACGCTGGAGTCGAGGTAATAGTCGTCCATCTGGATGACGAAGCCGCCGAGGATTTCGGGGTCCACCACCTCCTGCAGGGCGACGGTGGCGTGGGTCTGCTCCGTGAGCATGGCGACGATTTTGGACTTGAGGGTGTCGCTCAGCGGCTGCGCGGTGGTGATGGTCACCGGCCGGATATTGTGCGCGGTGTTGTACAGTTTGAAGAACTCCTCGCAGATGGTGTCCAACGAGGGTTCGCGTTTCTTGCGCAGCAGCACATCGAGGAATTGGTAGGTGGTGTCACGAAGGGCGCCGTTGAAGATGCTCTCGAAGATCTGGTGTTTCTGATGGGGTTCGACCACCGGGTTCCGGAGCAACATCTGCAGCTCGCGGTTCTCCTTCAGCGTGTCCGAAAACAGCCGCAGGTCACCGCAAACCTCCTCGACCTGGTTCTTCTCGCCGGCAAAATCGAACAATGCCTTGGCGTATCGACTGGATAATTTTGGGTTTTTCATCAATGAATTTTAAAACGGCGGCAAATATACATTTTTTTTGGCTGTTAGCTATTAGCTGTTAGCTGTTGGCTGTTGGCTGTTGGCTGTTTGAACTACAAACCTATAACCAACAAACAAAAAACCTCACTAACCAATAACCACTAACCCATAACCATTTACTACATTTTCCGGCTGCCGGGTTTGACGAACGGCAGTCCCTGTTTGCAGAGCGGGCAGTCTTCCACGGCCCAGTTCTGGATGTTGAGTTTGGTGGCGCTATAGACGGGGTACGGGAAGGAGCCGTCGCTGCGGTCGGCGAGGCAGCACACGCCGACGATTTCCGCGCCGAAAGCCTTCAGCACCTCGATGGTTTCGAGGGAGGACTTGCCGGTGGTGACCACGTCTTCGGAGATGAGGAGTTTTTGTCCGGGTTTGACTTCGAAGCCGCGGCGCAGGCACATCACGTTATCGACGCGCTCGGTGAAGATGGCCGGCACGCCCAGCTGGCGTCCGAGCTCGTAGGCCACGATGATGCCGCCCATGGCCGGTCCCACCACCATGTCGATGCCCAGATCCTTCACCTGCTCCGTGATTTTCGCGATCACGCGCTCGGCCCGGTCAGGGTATTGCAACAGTTTGGCACACTGACAATAACGGTCGCTGTGACGGCCCGACGAAAGCAGGAAATGGCCTTCCAGCAGCGCTTCCGACTGCTTCAGTTCTTCAATCACGGGATTTTTAATTTCTTCGCTCATAATATTTTAGGTTTATAATTTCAACGGATAACAAAGCGCAAAGATACATTTTTTTTGATTTAAGGTTCTAAGGTAAATCCTAAACAAAAAAATATTAACAATCAATATTTTATAAAACCCAAGGAATGATGTTTTTTTTTCGTTATAAAAGTGTATGTTTGCAAATTCTTTATATAAAGAATGTTGCGGTAAACAAAGAATCGATGTGTAAGACGTCGCTAGGTGCAATATGAATAGGTTTTTGGCTGTGATATTAGGTGTCCTGTGGATGGTTGGCGGTTTCGCGCAATCATTTCCGTATAATGTCTCTGTGCAAACAGTACCTGGACATTGCTACGACGACGCCCACCTCATTTTCACCCTGACGGACAATAACGGCAACGTAATCCAAATCGACTCGCAAACTCACAACGCCGTGAATATCGGCCAGTATCCGTTATACAATGTCCAGTATCATTACCAAAACACATCAGGCGGGCTTGGGGTGCATTACGATTATGACCATGACATCATGCTGTCGGCGGGCACCTATTGCGTGGGGGTTGTCGCAGAAATCCCTGCGCCTGGCGGAGGTTACACGCAAGTGGACACCACTTTCTGCAATGTCCAGGTCACGACATCGTACCAACACCTGGAAGCATCGGCGCTGTTCAACTTAGCCACTGGCGATTATAATAACAAGGAGATGAGCGGGTGGAGGCCGTCCTTTACGTGTGCGGATCTGGGCCGTATCCAGTTGCATATCGTTCAAGGATCCTTTCCGTACGAGGTGACCATACTCAACGAACAACAAGATACCGTCAGACATACCATTTTCAACTCGCGTGTTAACAACGGTAATTCCACCACTTATGCGGATTACCGCGATTACTATACTTTTGATCATATCCCTGTGGGTACGTATTCCATATTCGTCTCCGATTCCTGCGGATATGCTATAGGGCCGTTGTCATTCACCATCCCGAACGCTGAGCCGAAAAGTTACGCTTCAATGGTGGATAAGAAATACTTTTTCAACTGTCCAAGTGTTAGCGCGATCCCTTTCTATATATCATTCTACCACACTTCAGAATACAATAGCTCCTATTCATGGTACAATTACATGCACACCTACTTTGACAGCATCCTTCAATATCGTTTTATCAACCCTGATAATGACGCCACAGAATGGAAAGCGGTAGTCCCCAGCTCCTCTTGGTATAGCGATTATTTTAACAGTATCAAAGACACGTTATCCAACTATTGTGTAATCTTTGACGATACGGTTACCTTGCAAATCCGCGACCTTTGTCACGACACACTGATGACATACCATTTCCTGTTTCGACCCCAGTTCGCCCTCATAGACTCGGTCGATATGATTCATACCTGGGATACAGCGGTTCAAGATACTTGCGCCGTACATCTTTTGTCCGGAGTTTCCACTCAAACGTATAAGATAGGAGGGGGGGCATTCAATACGACAGGTTCCACTGTAGGCGGATGGGCGGATCATGTTCAGGAGGTCCCTTTCCGTTATTACATGTGTCCCCTCTCGTATAACGTGTGGTTAATGCCAGATTCCATTCTGTTAGGTCATAGCGAGTCAAATGAATTTACCGGGTTAGGCAACTGGGTGTCCTTCAGCGTGGACACCACAGTCCAAGTACACATATCGGTGACGGATGCCGACGGCTGTATAGTGGCGGCAAAAGACACCATATTGGAATATCATCCTACACCATTGGACGATTTGCTTCCATGGTTCGAATGTCATAACGAGATAGACGATGACGGGAAAGACCATTGTTGCGAGGATCGCTATCTGTGGATTCAGGAACACGGAGTGGACGCCAATGCCTTCCGCAGGAATATGACGCTTCGCCTGATTGAAAGCCCGCTGTTCAATCATTTCAATTTTACGGCCATACGACAGAATGGGGCGTGGAATGTCTCTTTTGATGATCCCACTAACCAGACCTCCTACGTGGAGTTTACCTACCCTGATGGCTGGAGGGCTACCCTCCGCGATTCGATATGTCTTCCCCCGGGCCGCTACAAATTTGAGATATCCACAGACTGCGGCGTGGACACGATCGTCAAGGAATGGGCTGGTTTTTATTATGACACCCATGAGTTCGTCTCTGCGCCGCAATATGAAATAGAACAGGTTTGTGACCATATTGTGGCTACGATAGTTTCTACAGGCATCGAAGCTTACGTCTATTTCATCGACCCCTCCGTCAGCAATGATGTACCCATTCAAGAGGAGTGTTCCTATAGTTTCGTGAGCACTTCAAGTTCGGGAATCAATCCCGTTAAGGATTCCCAAGGAAGGAATGTGTATTCCTTTTCAGTTCCCGGAACCTACTACATCACAAATTATGTGTATAATTCGTTGTCATTAAGTGGAATACATACTTATTATGTCGATTGTATCGATTATTGCTATCATTATGATACGATTACGGTTTCCTTCTCTTATCTTGACTTTGAAACAGCGTCCGCGCTGTTGTGCGACCAGTCATCCACAACCGGCATAGTGTCTGCTCAGGCCGTGAACGGCAACGCCCCTTACACCTACACGCTGTACAGCCAATGGGATGCCTCCGGAAACGTTATAGCCACCAACTCCACGGGCTTTTTCGACAATGTGCCTATGACCGTAGGACAGCATTTCTCCGTTCAAGTAACAGACTCGTGCTCCACTACTTTCTCGGTCAACATCACGGCTGCATTGCTCACCCATGGGAGCTTGGTATGGGAAGAAGACGCCAGCTCGGGACCCCACTGTGCGGGTGATACCGTACAACTCATCGCCATGAATTTCCCGCCACCGGCAACATACCATTGGTCTGGGCCGAACGGCTTCAGCAGCACCTCTCAGACACCCAATGTCGTGTTGCCCAGCTACAGCGAAAACGGCTGGTACACGGTGGAAATCCTCAACAGCGATATTTGCGGCGCAAGCGTCTTCGACAGCATTTTGGTGCCCATGGCGCCGAATCCCCAGGTAACCATCACCGGGGACTCCACTGTTTGTCCCGGTGGGTCCGGCATCCTGCAGGCAAACTCCTCTATCAGTGGGTCAAGCTACGTGTGGAGTACTGGCAGCACCATGCAATCCGCCACCATTACGCCCGTGCAGGCCACCACCTATACCGTGACCGCAACCTCCCCGGCCGGCTGCACCGGCACGGCATCGAAGACCGTCACGGTAGAGGCGCCCACCCCGAACAGCACCCACGTCTTCCTCTGCTCTGACTCCTCCACCACGCTCACCGCCCGCGAGGCCGACACCTACCTCTGGAGCAACGGCGCCACCACAAAAACCATAACCGTCTCGGCAGCAGGATTTTACCTCGTTACCGCCACGCCCTCCGGCGGATGCTCAGTGGTGGACACCTTCAAGGTCACCACCGTGAAGGTCAACGGCATCTCCAGCATCCATATCCCCAGCATCTGTGCCGGCGACACCGCCGCCATCACCGTGGGACACGCCGCCTCCTGCAACCTCAACATCGTCACCCATGAAACCATCCTCGCCCTCAACGATACCGTCTTCCTCCCCGACGGCGTGGACTGCCCCCCCTACGGCTGCTCCTACCAGTCGTCGCTCACCTTCGCAGGCTACGAGGACACCGCCCACGTGAACAGCGTGGACGACATTCGCTACCTGCGGGTCAATATGGAACACTCTTTTGCCGGGGATCTATACATCAACATCACCTGCCCCAACGGTCAAAAGGCGGATATTCTGAAATGGGGATACCATAACTTGAGCTACTATTCCGACTGCGCATTGCAAATCCCCAACAGCTCAAAAGGATGGCAAGCAGACACGGGATTCAACTATAATGCCGCTCAATCCACTTTCTTCGGAACTCCCGTTAAAGCGGCAGATTCGGAACACAAGTGCGACCCAAATCGTCCAAACAACGCATTCGGAACAGGTTGGAACTACTGCTGGTCAAATAACATTTCTGAAAATTACACTTACGCACCTGGATTAGGGAGTTATATCTACCGCGAAGTGAATGCCAAAACGAACAATAGCGCCACTCCAACCTATATGGGATGGCCTTATTATGGCTATGTGTACCCTAAAAGTTTCGACTCCTCCAATGTGGCCAACGGAACACAATTCTATCATCCCGACCAATCTTTTGACCATTTGATAGGATGCCCGCTAAACGGTTCCTGGTTCATCGAAGTTTTTGATGGAAACCCGCAAGACAACGGCTACATTTTCGGGTGGGAATTGGCTTTAGCGCCTGATATTCAGACGATTGAGTACGTTGACGTGGTGAATACCACCGTGGACGGTCCGTGGGTGACGGCCACCTCCGACTCCTCCTTCCTCTTCACGCCGCCCGCCAATCTGGCCCACGACACGACCGTGACCTATACCTTCCACTGCCACGGCCAGTTCGGCTGCGGCTACGACACCGTGGTACATGTCACCTTCTACGCCCACAACGCCGTCACCATCGACACCACCGCCTGCGACAACATCGTCTGGAACGGCGTCACCTACACCGCCGACACCACCTTCACGGAATCGCTGACCAACATCCACGGCTGCGACAGCACCGTCACCGTGAACCTGCACGTGCTCACCACCCCGACCGTCATTGTCACCGGGCCGACCTTTATGTGCGAGGACGACACCATCACGCTCAGTGCCGTTCCCAGCGCCGAACCACAGTCCTATCTCTGGAACACCGGCGCCACCACCCCGACCATCACGGTCAGCGAACCCGGCGTCTATACCGTCACCGCTTTCTTCGCCGGCGGGTGCAATGCGGAATCCCCCGACTTCCACCTGCTGCTGTCGGAAAACCCCATCATCGACGCCCACCTCTACGACATGGTGGCCGGAGACACGCAGACCGTGGTCATCGGAAACACCCCGAACACCAACCTGCAGTACGCCAACCCGCAATCCACCCTCACCTACTCGACCGTCACCTTCCTGCCTGACGGCGTGTTCTGCGAGCCGCTCGGTTGCTCCTATAAAGCGGAAATGGTCTTCTCGGGATTCCCCGACACGGCCGTTATCCATTCAGCAAACGAAATCCGTTACATCCGTCTGAACATGGAGCATTCCGCTCCTATAGACCTCTATATCAAACTGGAATGTCCAAACGGACAGCAGGCGGATATTCTGAAAAAAAACAACGGCAACAGCACCTCTCCATGCCTAAGTTCCATCGACAACTCGCATATAGGCTGGCCCAGCGGAAACGTCCACGAGGTCTATTTAGCGGAATTTCCATACAAGAAAGCCCGGATGGGAGAACCCATAGAGAACGACAACATTAACTTCCTCTGTGACTCTACCAAAAACAAACCCGGTATCGGATGGAACTACTGCTGGTCGAACAACATCACCGAAGGTTATCAATATGCCCAAAACGGATGCCTTGTGGATACCAGCAACGCCATCCTTTATTACAACGGAGCCCCTTTGCTCTACAATCTCAATAAAATCATCATAGACTCCTCCAACGTGGCGGAAGGCACCCATTTTTACCACCCGGATGTGTCGTTCGACAGCCTGATCGGATGTCCGGTGAACGGTATTTGGACGGTCGAGGTGATTGACGGCGTCGAGCAAGACAACGGCTATATTTTTGAGTGTGAGATGGGGGTTGCGGAACACCTTACCAGCGAACACTATGCGCCCGTCGCGCAGAAAGACTTCGACTCGCTCTGGGTCACCCGCATCACCGACTCGACATTCATCATCACGCCACCCAATGATCTCGCCCATGACACCACGGTAGCCTACACCTTCACCTTGATAGATGAATACGGATGTACCTTTGACACAACGCTTTACATCACCATTTACGCGCACAAGCATACGGACGAGTACGACACGGTTTTTGCCGATGAACTGCCCCACGAATGGAACGGATTGACTTTCCACCATGTGGGTTGCCAAGATGTGACACTGCAAACCGTGCATGGCGCCGACAGCGTGATCACCATGCATCTGTCGGTCATCTACCCGCACGACACGGCGGTTTGCGAGAACAAACTCCCCATAATGTGGCGGAACCACGCGTTCCTGAATGCCGACTCGGTGACGGTCCCTTACCCGTTGGACTGCGCCGACAGCATCGAAATCCTCACCCTGTCCGTGAACCCCGTTTTCCGCGACACCGCCTACCTCGAGACGTGCGAAAACGAACTGCCATTCCCCTGGCGAGGCCAACAATGTTCCCACGCGGGTTTCTTCTATGACCCACTCATCGCATCCACCGGCTGCGACAGCATCTACGTGCTGAAACTGACCGTGAACCCCGTCTATCGTGACACCACCCGCCATGCCATCTGCGAAAACGAAGCCCTTTACGTGTGGCGGGAGAACACCTATACCGAAGCCGGAACCTACTACGACAGCCTCATCGCTTCCACCGGCTGCGACAGCATCTTTGTTTTGCAACTTACTGAAAACCAAATATTCCGCGACACGATACTCCTATCTGTCTGCGAGAACAACCTGCCGTTCCTCTGGCATGACCACAATTACAACTCGGCGGGAACCTATTACGACTCCCTCACCTCCGCCGTCACGGGTTGCGACAGTATTTATGTTTTACAACTTACTGTAAATCAAGTATTTCAAGATACTATTTCGCAAGCCGTCTGCGAGAACAATCTGCCGTTCCACTGGCATAACCACGATTACAACACCTCGGGAACGTACTATGATTCCCTTACCTCAACGGTCACGGGCTGCGACAGTATTTTTGTACTTCAACTTACTGTAAATCAGGTATTCCGAGATACTACTTCGCAAGCCGTCTGCGACAACCAACTACCGTTCCACTGGCACAACCACGACTACAGCGCACCGGGAACCTATTACGATTCCCTCACTTCGACAGTCACGGGCTGCGACAGCATCTTTGTGCTGCAATTTGCCGTGAACACGGTTTCCCGGGACACCTTGGACACCGCCGTCTGCGCCAACGACCTGCCCGTTTTATGGCATGGTACCGAATACAACACGGCGGGGACACACTACGACACCTTGACATCCGCCATCACGGGTTGCGACAGCATTTTTGTATTGCAACTCACTGTAAATGAAGTGTTCCGCGACACCGCTTACCATTCCCTCTGCGAAGACAGCCTGCCCTATTTCTGGCGCAACAAAACGTGCCTTGCGGAAGGCTTCTACTACGATTCCCTGACGGCGGCCAGCACCGGCTGCGACAGCATTTTCGTGCTGTATTTGCAGGCCAACCCGTCCACGTCCGGGACCGTTTCCATCACCACTACGGAAAACAACACGCCCTATCTGGTGAACGGAGAGTATTTCGACAGTACCGGCGTTTATACCCAACATCTGACCAATGCCGCTGGCTGCGACAGTGTTCTGACCATCAACCTGACAGTTTTGTACAACGTTCAGACAGCCCTCGACAGCACGATTTGCGACAGTCTGCTTCCGCTCACCTGGAACGGGCTGGTTTTCACTGGTCCGGGAACACAAGACACTATACACCAGTCCTTTAACGGAACCGACAGTGTGGTGGCCATGACCTTGACCGTGCTTTATGCCACCGACACCACCATCGTGGACACCATAGTGCAGAACAACCTGCCCTACACGCTCAACAATATCGACTACGACACCACCGGCGTTTACACACAGCATCTAACCAATGCCGTCGGCTGCGACAGCACCATAACCTTACATCTGCAGGTGTTGTATAATGTCCATGTCAACAAATATGCCACCATCTGCCAGAATCACCTTCCGGCACAATGGGAGGAGCACGTTTGGACAAGTGCGGGCACCATCATCGACACTTTCCTCCGGGCCGACGGCACCGACAGCATTGTGGTGAAGACCCTCACGGTGGGTATTCCAACTTCCAGTGAGTTGATTGACAGTATTTTGGAAAACGACCTGCCCTATGTGTTGAACGACTCAAGTTATTATGAAACAGGTATTTACCAACAAGTCGAAATGAACAATGCCGGTTGTGACAGCACCATCACCTTGCATTTGACGGTATTTTTCAATGTGCAAACCGAACTCGACAGCACGATTTGCGACAACCTGCTGCCTTTCACCTGGAATGGAATCACCTTTACATCAGCGGGAACGAAGGACACCGTGCTTCATACTATCCACGGCGCGGACAGTGTGGTGACGATGACTCTGCATGTCAACGCTACCTCTGAAAGTACCATTGTGGCCACCGTTTTGGAAAACAACCTGCCCTATACGTTGAACGGAATTGCCTACGATTCTTCGGGCATCTATACGCAAACCTTCACGAATACAAACAATTGCGACAGCACGCTGACCCTCGAACTAACCGTTTTCTACAATGTGGTGACCGAAATGGACACAGCGCTCTGCGACAGTCTGCTACCCCTTGTTTGGCATGGGCTCACATTCACGGAAGCAGGAACACAAGACACTGTCCTTCACACCGTTAACGGCGCCGATAGCACAGTAGTCATGCACCTTACCGTTTACCATCCCACCGCCGAAACCATCAACCTCGAAGTGGTGGAAAACAACACGCCCTATTTGCTGAACGGTGATTATTTCGACAGCACAGGCACTTACACGCAACATTTGAGCAATGTACATGGTTGCGACAGCCTTCTCACGATATTCTTCACCGTGTTGGAAAATGTCTCCGCCACGGTTGACAGCACAATATGCGACAATCTGCTGCCGTACACCTGGAACGGAGTCACATTCACGGAGGAAGGCACCCAAACGACCGTGATTCTGCGGCCAAACGGCACCGACAGCGTCCTGACCATGACGTTGCACACGATTCCCGCCCCGAACGCCCACATCACCGGCCCGACAGTGCTGTGTGCCGACAATTTCGTAACCCTGACCGCCGACAGTGCGAATGCTTACCTTTGGAGCACCGGCGACACCACGCAGTCCATTCAGGTGAGCGAACTCGGCACTTACAGCGTGACCGTTTCCAACGAGTACGGCTGTGCTGACACCGCTTCCCTCCAGCTGATTCAGAATATCACGGTGAACCCCATCGACACCATCCAATTCCCTGACTTGTGCGCCGGCAACAGCTATCCCATCACCGTCGGCCACCAATACACCGCCAACATCGTGATCAGCTCGCCCGTCACCACGCTTTCCTGGGCCGACACGGTATTCCTGCCCGACGGAGTCTATTGCGCCCCTTACGGCTGTTCCTACCAATCGCCGCTCACCTTCACCGACTTTGCTCCGGGCACCACCGTGAGTTCCGTCAACGACATCCTCTACGTCCGGATCAACATGGAACATTCGTATGCCGGCGACATCTACATCAATATCACCTGTCCCAACGGACAAAAAGCGGATATCATGAAGTTCGATGGACTCGCCAACTCGGATTGCAGTTCGCTGATTCCGCAGTCTTCCAGAGACTGGCAAAACGGAGCCAACGCATCCAATGCCACGGACTTTGGCATACCCATCTCGACCTCCACGTCCGGAATCCACGCTTGTGACCCCACCTATTCGTCCAATGCCCCGGGAACGGGTTGGAACTATTGCTGGTCGAACAACACCACCGAAGGCTATACGTACGCGCCCGGAGCCGGCAGCCTGATTTACCGCTCGGTCAATGCGCACAACAGCCGTTTCGACTCCTCCAACGTGGCAGCCGGAACCAAATTCTACCATCCTGACCAATCCTTCGCCAACCTCATCGGGTGCCCGCTGAACGGATCCTGGTATATCGAAGTGCTGGATGGCTTCAGCATTGACAACGGCTATCTCTTCGGTTGGGAGTTGGCGTTGGCTCCTCATCTGGTTCCCAACGAATATTCGGACGTGTCGACCGTGACCGTTGACGGACCGTGGGTGACCGTCGTCAACGACACCACCTTCATCTTCTCGCCGCCCGCTGACCTGCCGAACGACACGGTGGTTTACTACACCTTCCACCTGCAGGATGAGCACGGTTGCGGTTACGACACCATCGTGGCTCTCAACGTGTTCACGCAAAATCTGACTACTTTCGACACGACCGTGTGCGACAGTTTCGTATGGAACGGAAACACCCTCACCACAAGCGGACAATACAATCACACCTTCACCAACATCCACGGCTGCGACAGTTTGGTGACGCTCAACTTAACTGTGAATCACAGCATTGCCACACACGACACGCTGGTACTGCTGCAGAATCAGCTGCCTTACCATTTTGTCCCGAACGACACCACCTTTGGCGTCAACTCGCCTGCGGAATTCCAGTTCAGTTACGCCCTTCACTCTCAACAGAACTGCGATTCGGTCATTTTGCAAAAAGTGTACGTGTACTCGAATGTATCCCAGAACTTCGACACGACGGTGTGTGCCAGCTCGTTACCGTTTGTATGGCATGGGCACACCTTCACCTCCAGTTCCTCATTCACTGACAATTTCCAGACTGTTCACGGTGCCGACAGCATAATCACCTATTCTGTCACCGTGGACAATCCCAGTGTTTCCATCGGCAACGTCTCCCACATTCTCTGCTACGGAGACAACACCGGTGCGGCCACCGCCACGGTCACCGGCGGCACCGGCACGATCCAATACCAGTGGACTTCCAACGGGGCCACAGTCGCCAACACCGCCTCCATCAGCAACCGACCCGCCGGAACTTACACCGTTTCCGTGACGGACGCCCTCGGCTGCTCCGCCACCGCTTCGGTGACCCTCAACGTCACGCACAACTTGATGACACCGGGAAATATTACGGGACCCACGACAATCTGCCACGGGGATACCATTGACATCGTCATGGGAACCGCTGCCACCGGCGACTACGAATGCAGCTACCAATGGCAGATCTCATCCGATGGAACCACGTGGACGCCCGCCCCGGGCACCAACAACACCCAGAATTACTCCTTCACGGAAAGCACCACGGAGGGCTTCTCAATGCGCCGCGCCTGGATCAGCACCAGCTGCGGCACCCTTTACAGCGACACGCTGACCTTCTCCGTCTGGCCCACGTTCCGCGACACCATCTTCGATGAAATCTGCCAAGGATATCCTTATCAGGAAAACGGCTTCGACATTTCCGAAACCGAAACCACGGGACCGGGCACGCTGGTCTCTTGGGCACATTACACTTCCATACACGGCTGCGACAGCACCATCGTGCTAATGCTCGACATCCATTTGCCGCAGGAAACCACCCTTGACGTTGAAATTTGCGAAGGCGACAACTATTTCGAAAACGGATTCAACATCCTCGCCGCTGAAACGGTCGGCAAAGACTCACTTGTCCGCACCCTTAACCTGCTCACCTCCTTCGACTGCGACAGCATCATCCAGCTGAATGCCACCATCATCGACACCGCCCTCAGCATTGTCTCCTTGACAGAAGATTTCTGCGAGGCCATGTCGGGTGAGCTGGTTGCTGTCTCACAAATGACTGATTATGTGTGGAATACGGGCGAAGAGATGCCGAATATCACCGTCACCCTGCCGGGAACCTACTACGTCACGGCCTCGCAAGGCAACTGCAGTGTCACGGCGAGATACGTCATCGAATCCTGCGACATCCAGCTCTATCTGCCCAACGCCATCACACCGTCCAGAGGCGACGGTCTGAACGACGCATTCCACATCCCCGATATGACCCAACGGATGATTTACGACTTTGAAATCAGCATCTTCAACCGCTGGGGCGAACAGGTGTTCTACTCCACCGACAAAAACTTCACATGGAACGGGGAAATCAAAGGAAAGATATTCTACAACACCGTGTATAACTACATCATCCGATACACCGACGCCAACGGAAAACCTTACTTCGTGAAAGGCTCGATAACAGTTCTGTAATGACGGTTTAGGATTTAGAGAGATGTGGTGAGTAGTTTCTCTAAAAGGAGGGTGTCTTCCGGATAGGTGAGTTTCATGTTGGAGACTTCGCCCGAAACGATGTAAATCGGGATTTCGGGGCTGTAACGGAGGAGAACGCCACAATCGTCGGTACTGGTGAAATGCGGGTCTTGCAGCGCTTTGCGGTAAGCTTCTCGAATAACTTCAATGCGAAATGCCTGCGGGGTTTGGGCGCAGCGTAGACGTTTGCGGGAGGGTATCGCCGTGATGAAGTTCCCATCGTCCGTCACCTCGAACATGGTGTCCGTGGCGGGAATGGCCACCGCCACCGCAGGATGAGTCTTTAGAGCCGTAACTGTATCATTGATAATCCGTTGATTTACCGCTGGACGAGCTGCATCGTGAAAGATGAGGTTTGCGGAGGCTATTCCTTCGTATGCCTTGATAGCGGCTAACGTCGAAAAAAGGCGTTCCGCACCGCCAGGAAGCAGCTTACACACTTTTTTCCATCCATTTCGACGGATAATCTCCTGCATCTGAGGCAGATAGTCGGGATGCATCACCACCGTAATCTCATCGATGGACTCGCACCGCTCGAACGCCTCGACACTGTGCTCGATCACGGTCTTGCCCGCTAACGGCAAAAACTGCTTCGGCAGCTCGGCCCCGAACCGCTGTCCGCTTCCGCCAGCCAATATCACGGCTACGTTTCTCATGACGTTGACCTAAACTGCTAACTGCTAACTACTAACTGCTAACTACTCAGTGGGCAGCGCCTTGAATCCCTGACCCATAATCTCCGCACTGTCGATGATGTTCACAAAGGCGGTCGAGTCGATCTTATGCAGGTTGTTTTTCAGCTTGACGAGGTCGGCGCGCTCAAGGGAGACATAAATCATGCTGCGCTCGGTGCCGGCGTAAAGACCCTGACCCAAGAACAGGGTGCCGCCACGCTTGAGGTCGTTGAGGATATAGCTCCGCATGGCCTCCACGTTATTGGTCACGATATAGACGGTCTTGTAAGTCTTCATGCCCTCCACGATGAGGTCGATGATTTTGCCTTCAATGTAAATCAGGATGATGGAATAGATAGGCAGGCGAATCTGTTTGAAAGCGATGAGCGTGGTGAGGGTGATGACGGAATCGACAATCATCACGAGGGTGCCGAGGGAGATTTTCGTGTATTTGTGGATAATCATGGAGATGATGTCACTGCCGCCGGAGGTAGCTCCCGACTTGAAAATCAGTCCGATAGCGATGCCGTAGATGATGCCGGCGACTACCGTGTTCAAGAAATAGTCGGGCATGAAGAAGAGCTCGCTGTGCGGAATCTGAACCATGTTGGGCATATTGGCGACTTCCACGATGCCTTCGTGAATGACAGGATTATAACCCCAGAAAGTCTCTATTAACCAGGTAAATGCGAAAATCAAGATGGTGGAAAGCACGGTCTTGAAGCCGAACTTCGGACCAAGAATCCAGGTGCCGATGAGCAGCAACGGAATGTCCATGCAAATGGCATAATAACTGATTTTCCACGGCCAAACGGTGTTCAGCACGTTGGAAAGACCGTAGGTGCCGCCGGGGGCCAGCAAGTACGGGTTGACAAACATCACATCGCCGACTGCAAAAAGGAAGCTGCCGACAATTAACATTAAGTATGCGAAAATCTGCTCTTTAACATTGTTTTTCTGCTCCATTTTTCTCGTTTTTTTGCGGCGGCAAAGATACGATTTTACTCGTACCGCAGCGCGGAAATCGGATCCATGTTGGCAGCCTTCTTCGCAGGATACCAACCGAAGAAGATGCCGGTGAGGGCGCAGACGAGGAACGACCCCAAGATGGCCATCTCACTCACCACGTAAGGCATGTGCATCAGCTTCGAAGCCACGAAAGAGATAATCAGCCCCAGAATGATGCCGATGATGCCGCCAATCAGACTCAAAATCACACTTTCGCACAGAAACTGCAGCATGATGTCGCGGTTGTGCGCCCCGATGGCCATACGCAGACCGATTTCCTTGGTGCGCTCCGTCACCGTGACGTACATGATGTTCATAATGCCGATGCCGCCCACCACTAACGAGATGGAGGCAATAGCGGCCAACAATGTGGTCATCAGACCTGTAACAGAGCTGATAGTCGAAACCAACTCCTCCTGCGTGCGAATCTCGAAATCATCGGCCGCACCGCTCTTGATGCCATGGTTGCTGCGCAAAATGTAGGTGATTTCCGTGGCCGCCAACTCCGATTCCTCCTCGGAACGCGCCGAAGCAAACATCATGTTAAAATAGTTTATACCCAAAAACCGCTTCTGGATGGTCGTGTAAGGGGCTAACACAATGTCGTCTTGGTCATTGCCCATGCCGTTCTGCCCCTTTTCGGTCAAAGTTCCGATCACTGTCATCGGAATCGTGCCGAAACGGATGGTTTTGCCTATGGGGTTCTCCCCGTTGGTGAACAATTTCTTCACCACCGTCTGCCCGATGACACAGACTTTGCTGTAACGCCGGACATCCTCGTCGGTGAACATAACGCCCTCTTTCAGCTCGTATTTGCGAATGTCCAAGTAAGAGGCGGAGACACCATTGATGGAACAGCTGTGGTTGTTGTTGCCGTAAATCAGCTGTTTGCTGCTGCTGACCATCGGGGAAACGGCGGCAACATAACGGGTGTTTTTGGTTAGAGACTCCAAATCCTTGTTATCCAATGATTTTGAGGTAGACATACCCATATCGACGCCTCCCCTCTGCTGACGGGCGGGCATGATCATAATCATGTTGGAACCCATGGTGGAGAGTTCCGACTTGACGCTCTGGGTGGAGGCCTGCCCAATGCTGACCATGGCGATGACCGACGCGATGCCGATAATGATGCCAAGCATGGTCAACGCCGTGCGCATTTTGTTGCGAAACAGCGAACTGAAGGCTACTTTGATGAGATTTCCGATATTCATGACTCAGTCTTCTTTTTGAAGGTTAATGGCGGCTAATGCGTCGGCTGCCGATTGCGTATCGATGGGCGCGTCTTCGATAATCTGCCCGTCGCGGAGCTTGATCTTACGAGTGGTGAAAGTGGCAATGTCGGGCTCGTGCGTGACGAACGCGATGGTCTTGCCCTGCGCGTGCAAATCCTGGAAGAGACTCATGATTTCGTAGGAAGTGCGGGTGTCGAGGTTGCCGGTGGCCTCGTCGGCGAGCAGGATGACGGGGTCGTTGACCAAGGCGCGGGCGATGGCCACACGCTGCTGCTGGCCGCCGGAAAGTTGGTTGGGCATGTGCTCCATTCGACTCTCCAAACCCACTAACTTCAAGGCCGCAATCGCACGGTCGCGGCGCTCCCTGGCCGGCACGTCACTGTTGTAGAACAACGGCAGCTCCACATTCTCAATGGCCGTGGTGCGCGCCAACAGGTTGTAATTCTGAAACACAAACCCGATTTTACGATTACGCAACGTCGATAACTCATTCTTACTCAGATCTTTGATAGAAACACCGTCAATGATGTAGTCGCCGGCGGAGGGCGTGTCCAAACAGCCGAGAATGTTCAGCAACGTCGATTTGCCGGAGCCGCTGGTGCCCATGATGCTCACGAACTCCCCCTCGGTAATGGTGAACGAAACGCCGCGCAAAGCATGCACGTCCTCACTGCCCACGCGAAACACGCGCTCCAGTTTTTCTACTCGTAATATGTCTTTGGCCATGATACTCTTAATTTCTGTTATGTTAGCTGTTGGCTGTTGCAGGTGATTCATATTCAAATGCTAACGGCTAAAAGCCAAAAGCTAAGAGCTAATAACTATCTCGTTTTCCGTTGCGGCGGACCCATCTTGAACGGATTGGAGCTTTTGCTATCCATGCCCTGCGGCATTCCTGCGGACTCGCTCACTCCGGTGACCACTTCTTCACCCTCCTGCAAACCACCGGAAACCAAAGTCGTAACACCGTTGTTCAAACCCACGCCCACACTCACCTGCTCGTATGATTTCTCCCCTTTTTTTACCCAAATAGTCTTCTTGGAAACGTCTTTCAACCCTTCGGTAAGCTCTTCCTGATTTTTGTAGAGCGATTTGAAGGTATAGCCATTTTTCTCCATCTTTTTCATCATTTCCGACTCAATGGAGGCGAACAAAGCAGTCATGGGGATGCAGACGCCGCTCTCCTTCTTGGTGATGATGGTCACACTGGCGGTCATGCCCGGGAAAAGCTTGGTCTCGGGGTTGGGTGCATTGATGATGACCGTGTAGGTCACCACGTTGGCGGTCACCGTCGGGTTGATGCGCACCTCCTTGACCGTTCCGGTAAACACGTCATCGGGGAAAGCGTCCACAGTGAACGTCACAGGCTGTCCGGCCTTCACCTCGCCGATGTCGGCCTCATCCACCTTCGCCTCCACCTGCATCTGCGTCAGGTCGTTGGCGATGGTGAACAGCGTGGGCGTGTTGAACGAGGAGGCAACGGTCTGGCCCTCTTCCACAGCCTTGTCCATGATCACACCGTCAATAGGCGAGGTGATCGTGGCGTATGAGAGGTTCGTCTGCGCCCGCGACAGATCCGACTGGGCTGTCCGGAGCTGGTTTTTCGCGAGATTCAGCGAGTTGGTCGCCGACTCGAAAGCTTCCTGCGTGGCCGCCTTGTTGTCGTACAGCGTTTTGATGCGGTCGTACTGCTGCTGCGCCAACGTCAGGTTGCTTTGGGCGTTCGACACGTTGGTCTTCGCCTGCGTGAGCTGCTCGTTGAGGTTCGAACGGTCAAGTTCGGCCAGCAACTGCCCTTTCTTCACCACAGAGTTGAAATCCACGTAAATGCGCTCCACAATGCCGGACACCTGCGTACCCACATCGACCTTATAGACGGGCTGCAACTCACCGGTGGCCGTCACGGTAACCTCGACACTGTCGATACGGCACCGCTCGGTCTCCACCCGCAATTCACCTTTTTTGCCTTTCTTCAAAGTGAAAATCAGAATCAGCACGATGATAATCGCTGCAATGATGCCCAAAATCCACCATATTTTCTTCGACTTCTTCATATTTTTGTATCTAATAACTTTTCTATTCTAATTCCAGGGCTCACTACATTCACCCTGGGCTAACATATTTCAGGCTTTCAGCCCTTTTGGAATAACTACTAACTACTAACTGCTAACTACTAACTACTAACTACAATGTTACAGGTATCCCCATATACACATCCAAAATCTTGCGTTTCAGCACGTAAGAGTATTTCGCCTGCATGTAGTTGTTGAGCTGATTGAGGAAGTTGGTCTGCTGCTGGATGAGATCGACGGCTGTGACGGAACCGTATTGGAACCGCAGTTTGTACGTTTTATAGTTGGCGAAATAAGCATCCTTTTTGGCTTCCGCCGCAATATAGTTGTTCTGAGCGGTCGCAACGTCCAAATAGTTCTGCCGGAGTTCCTGATTCACCTGATATTCCGTCTCTTTTTGCTCCAATTCGACCTGTTGCGCCCGGTATTCCGCCATTTTGACGTTGTTCCGCACATTACTGCGCTGGTATATCGGGATGTTGAGGCTTAATCCGATGTTTTCGCCAAGACCATGCCACAGCTGCGTGCCCCAACCCGTGTTGGGGGTCGTCAAATTCGAACCGTTGTAGCCCGTGCTGATACCCGCGTTGGCCGATAAAGTGGGATAAAAGCCGGACTTTTGGATTTTCACGTCGTACTCCGCAGCGGTAATCTCATTCTCGCTCATCTTCAGTTCCGGCAAATAGTTCGTGGAACGCTCGATAAGTTCCTGCAAAGAAGGCAGGTCCAGACTTTTGAAAAGGGTCGCGCTGTCAGGGCGGGAAATGACAATCTCCCGATTCGGGTCTATCGACAGCAACTTTTTCAGTGCCAGATAATTAGATTGTATGTTATGTTTGGTGTTTTCGATGTTGTACAGGTCAGAAGTATATTGCGCTTGCAGCATTTGGTAATCGCTTTCGAGAATCTGGCCCACATCGAACTGCTTTTTGCCCTGCTCCATCTGCTCTCTGCTGCTTTCCAGCACTTGCTGCTGATAATCGAGCATGTCCTCGTTCATCATGATGGCCAAAAAAGCTTGGATAACCGAGACACGGATGTTGTTCTTGTTGCTCTCCAACTGCAGTTGCGACTGTTCCACATTCAGCTGGCTCTGCTTGATTTTGTTGGCGTTGCTCAGCCCGTTGAAAAGGGTCATGCCGGCGTTGATGCCGTAGCTGCCTCCCCACCCTACGGATTTCTCGTAATTACCGAAACTGAAATTCTGAGATGCGGACGCGGACACCGTCGGCGCGATGTTCTCCTTGGCCTGTCGCAAACTCAGCTCCGAAGTCGAAACGTTGATATCGGCCGATTGCAAAGAAAAGTTGTGGGTTTCTGCATACTGGAGACACTCCTCCAAGGTGAAATTTTGTTTTCCGATGTCCTCCTGAGCGCTCAAACAGCTGAATATTAAGACGATAAAAGAAGCTAAGACGATGTTTCTCATATATTTACCAAATAAAATTGCGACATCTAAAAACAATAACAGTTTAATTTTTCTACAAAAAAACAGGAGACACGGTGTTGTCCCATGCCTCCTGCATTTTTTGTTAGACAAAAGATTTCTGACTACTCCAGGCTGATGGCCTCGCACGGGCAGACATCTGCGCAAGCACCGCACTCGATGCAGAGGTCGGGGTTGATGGAGTAAGCAGCGCCTTCAGAGATAGCCTCTTGAGGGCATTCGCCGATGCAGGTTCCGCAAGCGGCGCAAAGATCTTCACTAATTTTGTAAGCCATAATACTTTTTAATTGTTGTTGATTGAGCGGCAAAAATACACTTTTTATGGATTGCTGCACACTCGTTGAAAAATTTTATGAATACATCCCGGTTCATATTCACCAGCGCGATAGAATCCCCTAAGCCCCTAAAGTTTAAACCCCGATACCCAAGGCTTACGTTTACTTAGACTATAGACTATGACTTAGACTATAAACTATGACTTAGACTATAAACTCTAAACCAAAATAATGTATATTTGCAGACTTGTTCTTTTAGAATCAAAAGTATTAATAATCAATAATTTACGAAATGAAACAGTTAATCGAATGCGTTCCTAATTTCAGTGAAGGCAGAAATCAAGAGATTATCAACCAAGTGGCCGACGTGATTCGTCAGGCGGAAGGCGTGACTTTGTTGGATGTGGATCCCGGTGCCACCACCAACCGCACAGTCGTCACGTTCGTGGGCGAACCGCACTATGTGGTTGATGCCGCCGTGAAACTCATTGCGAAATGCCAAGAGTTGATCGACATGCGCAACCACCACGGCGATCACCCGCGTTTCGGTGCCACCGATGTGTGTCCGCTCGTGCCCATCGCCAACATCACGATGGAAGAGACCGTGGAATATGCCCGCCAGCTGGCTGAACGGGTCGGCAAGGAGCTGAACATCCCCGTCTATTGCTACGAGAACGCCGCGTTCAAGCCCGAGCGCCGCAACCTCGCCAACTGCCGTCAGGGTGAGTACGAAGCCCTGAAGGAGCGCATCACCTCCAAGGAGTGGAAGCCCGACTTCGGTCCCAACAAGTTCACGGAGAGCGTCGCCAAGAGCG
>JAEEGJ010007807.1_pt1 | contig 30155 bp, 17 predicted proteins | sample 8958761 | NCBI WGS metagenome assembly JAEEGJ01 (sample SAMN16246546, study PRJNA631951) | gut metagenome | biome: gut microbiome; feature: rumen; material: RS-attached | host: Bos | place: Iran: Karaj | collected 2018-10
AGAAAAGGCTAAACTTGAAAATATAGATGATGATATTGTATTTGAAATCGAGCTTATAAAGCAGATAGAGATCAATATCGACTATATCCTCATGCTTGTGGCTAAATATCATGACAGTCATTGCATGGATAAGGAAGTACTTATTACCATTCAGAAAGCAGTTGACTCCAGTCCTGAGCTGAGAAGCAAGAAAGATCTCATCGAGAACTTTATTGCAGGAATTAATGAGGTCGATGATGTAATGGACGAGTGGCACAGCTATGTTGCCGAAGAACGTGAAAAGGCTCTCCAGAACATCATAGACGAAGAAAAACTGAAGGCTGCGGAAACAAGACGGTTTATAGAAGGAGCTTTCCGTGACGGTACTGTAAAGACAACAGGTACTGATATTGACAAGATACTTCCTGCGGTATCACGTTTTGGCGGTGGTAATCGTAAGGAAAAGAAAGAAACGGTCATTGAGAAACTCAAGGCTTTCTTTGAAAGATTCTGGAATATATAAAACACGTTATTTTTTGTATCAACGATGTTTTTATACAGTGCAATGTATTTATGAGGTATATAATATATGAGTAAAATAAGAGAAAAATATAAAAAATCGCCCTTTCTTAGAAGGGTATTAGCTGTAATTGATGAAATAAATATAAAAGTGGGCTTATTATATTGGATTAGTGCAGCGACATTTATTATCATTATTGCTTTTGCGCTGTATTTTCAGTTACCTGACAAATACAGGACAGCAGTTACAGCTATTGTAGGTAGTGTTTTAACTACAATTATTGTACCCATTATTATCAACAAAATAAAAATGGATAATGAACGTAAATACAAGCAGTATGAACGTAACCTTCCTTTCTATACAGAATTGCTGTCAATGACTATGAAGATAATGCAAACGCAAGAGCAAACTGAACAAAGACAAAAGATAGCTATACTTTCAAATTTTATCGCTGAAAAGTACTTATACTGTTGTATCAACCTTTCGATGCGTCAGATTGATTTATTATTTAATCTCCAATATGAATGTAAAATGTTTTTTGACGATGAAAAGAAAGCAAGAGCTTCTATCGAAAACTTTGAAAAATGTGTTTTTAAGCTATTATCAGAATTAAGAAAGCAAGGCAATGTTACAGGAAAGTTTTATTATTGGGAGAGAATGATAGAAGAAGTGGAAGTCCCTGAAATTGGTATAAATGGTTAAGTATTAGAGTTAAGGCGTTGATACAAGTTTCAACGAAACAAAAGTATAAAAAGACCGTTGCCACAAATAGCAACGGTTACACAAAAATAAATATAGTTTCTTTTCCAAACAAGTTAGTACAGCTTGACAAAATAGTATCAAAAAACAGTATTCTTATTCACAAGAAAGTAACATGAGTTCAAATGACAATAAAAAAAGACCGATTTCAGGCTGAAAATCGGTCTTATTATTTTTTTATTTAAAAGTATATAAAACACTTGACAATCCCATTGTGCTGTGATATAATGATATTGTACTTAATAAAAAAGCACTTCACAGGGAGCATCAGGACGGCAATCCCGACACTCCCCTTAATCAGGCAGATGGTGAAGCATCTGAATGACTTAGCAAAGTGGCTATTTTGCGTGTTATATTATAGCACGTTTTATATAGTGTTGTCAAGCCTTTCAGAGTAGTTTCGTCGCTTCGTCTGGAAGGTTTGTTTTTATGTACACAGCATTTTGACAATTTAATACGAAGATTTGACGTGAAATTACAGCACCTTACATTCCTTTACAACTTTTGGTTGATGAACGCATAACGTGAGTTAGTAAAAAACATCAGGAGTTGTCGGGGAAAAGAGCCATGACATGAGCTGGTTTAAAAACCTATCAATTACAATGTGTTTGTCATTGTAATTGAGATCAAGCAGGACTCCTTACTCGTTGCTACTTGTAACAACGATAAGGTATCACGAGCCTTAAAGGTGTGAGTAATGCGGAAGAGTGATTAGTAAATAAATCTCAATCACAAATTGAGTTCGGTGAGATTTTTCTTTTCAGGTTAGTCACGATATACTGAACAAGAGAAGTCAACAATACGTTGCTACTTGTAACAACACATTTAGTAACCCGTTTTGTAAGCCTTCCGAAAACAAACAACGCTAAGGAAATCAGTTTATAATTGGAAATAAAAAAAGGCGAAAACTCTTGTCATCGCCTTTTTAGCTGATTGGTTGGGGTGGAAGGATTTGAACCCTCGAAATAACGGAGTCAGAGTCCGCTGCCTTACCACTTGGCGACACCCCAATATGTACTGAATTATTCAGCTTTATTATTATATCACCTTTATCAATGAAAGTCAATATATCAATAAATATTTTTATTTTTTAACTATATAGTGATACAACGATGCTCCCATTGGTGGGAGCATCGTTGCAATATCACACATTTTCTTTCTTTTGAACTACATATATTTCAACGCTGATGGCTCAGCGGTAAAGCTTTTTTGCTTCAATAGCCAGTTCGATAAGTTCATTGTTCTTTTCGTTGTCTGCATTGTCAGTGATGCTGTTTATAATGTAATCGTAACTGGAATCACCCTTATACTCTGTATCTCTGAGAAGCATTGCAAATTCTGCCGCTGCCGAAGCAAGTATGAATGATTTTGAGGGGGCGTTACTGTATTTTTCCATACCGAAAAGCTGAGACTCATAGACAACATTATTGCTGTCTACAGGCTTGTACGCTACTGAAAGCTTGCAGAGTTCGCTTCTGCCATTGCTTTCAACGGGGATATCTTCATGCTCAGAAGCAAATTCAAGTTGTATACCACGGTATGTATCATTATTTTCAGTAAGTTCAACTTCATAAAGAGCTGTAACGCTGTGACCTGCGCCAACTTCGCCTGCATCCTTTTTGTCGTCGAAGAAGTCCTCTGCGTCCATCAGCCTGTTATCGTAGCCGATAAGGCGATAATTCTTTACCTGAGAGGGGTTGAATTCTACCTGTATCTTAACGTCTTTTGCGATAGTGTAGAGAGTTCCCTCCATTTCCTGAACGAGCACCCTTCTGGCTTCTTCGATAGAGTCGATATAGCTGTAATTGCCGTTTCCGTTGTCGGCAAGAGCCTCAAGCTTGTTATCCTTATAGTTGCCTGTTCCGAAGCCGAGAACTGAGAGGTAAATGCCGCTGTCACGTTTGGATTCAATAAGTTTTTTGAGTTCGCTCTCTGAGCACTTGCCTATGTTGAGATCACCATCTGTTGCAAGGATAACACGGTTATTTCCACCTTCGATAAAATGTCTTTCAGCAAGTTGATACGCTTTTTCGATACCACCTTCGCCGTTTGTACCGCCCTGAGCTGTAATAGAGTAAAGAGCTTCTAGAATATCATCTTTGTCTTTTCCGCTTGCACCTGCGATACGGGTATCAGTGCTTCCTGCGTAGGTTACTATGGAGATACGGTCGTTTTCGGTGAGTTTCTCGGCAAGCATTGAGAATGCTGATTGAACGAGAGGTAGTTTATCGTAAGACGCCATAGAACCTGATGAATCTATAAGAAATACAATGTTTGAGGGAGGGAGTTCTTCTTTTGCTATTCTCTTACCCTGAATACCAATCATTATGAGCTTGCTGGAACTGTTCCACGGGCAGTTGGCAATTTCTACATAATCTCCGAATGTGCGTCCTTCCTCGGGATTGGGATAGTCGTAATCAAAGTAGTTTATGAACTCTTCTGCGCGGACAGAGTCTTCGGGAACGAACATACCGTCCTCGATTAGTCTGCGAGCATTTGTGTATGAAGCTGTATCAACATCAATGGAAAAAGTTGAAAGGGGTTCTTTTTTGGGATCTTTGAATCCGGATTCTGTATATTCTTTGTACTCCTCGTTTGGAGAAACGGTATGGGGAATATTCCATGTATCGTCGTCGTATTCATCATGGTATGAATCGTCACGCTTGGAACTTACCGCACTGTCATTTCTCGGAGCTTCTTCTATAGTGTTGTTATTGCTGTGAACTGAGTCCTTGTAGCTGCCGTTTGTTGTATCACTCGCATTATCACCACAGCTGTACATTGCACTCATCATCAAAGCGCAAGCAGAAGCTAATGCTATCTTTCTTTTAAAACCATTACTCATAAAAAAGCCTCCTTTATAGTCCCTGAGGACCTTGATAACGTGATACGGAATGGTTTGCCGTATCCTTTTCTGTATTCTTATTATACCCCTTTGAACAGTTGAATTACAACAACAGGACTATTTCAATTTTTATACGATTCAGTGAGTTTTTTCTTAGCAAAAGGTTTCATTTCCTTACAATTCATTGACAAGGTTACAGTTTAGGTGGTGGCATTTTGTTTGGTTTAAAGCTTTTAGTTTTTATTTTCCCCTTTATATAGAGGAAAGTTTAAAAAAAAAATTCCGTACAGGGCTTTTCAAGCATTGACAAATGTGATATAATATATTTATCAGTTTATCAAAAGCTGGTAGTTGCAGGGGAATTATGATAAAAGTGCACATTTTGCACTTCCTATATTATAGTGTGTATGGAGAATTTTTTATGAAAACTAATACTTATGATTCTGCAAAACAGGCAGCGCTTAAAAGATATTTCAGCCGTATGAACGAAATGCAGCAAGAGGCTGTTTTTACCGTCAACGGACCTGTACTTGTGCTTGCAGGTGCAGGAAGCGGAAAAACTACCGTAATAGTTAACCGCATCGCGAATATGATAAACTTTGGAAATGCGTACTTTGATACGAGCCGCAAGGGAAGCAAGGATGATATCGCTTTCCTTAACGATTATGCAGATGGTAAGACCGACGATTTCGATACTTTGAGGGATATTGTTGCAGTTGAGCCAATTCGCCCTTGGAATATCCTTGCCATAACATTTACTAACAAAGCTGCAGGGGAGCTAAAGGAAAGACTTTCCGCAATGCTTGGTGAGGAAGCTATGCATATTAATGCTTCAACTTTCCATTCTGCTTGCGTAAGAATACTCAGAAGCGAGATAGAAGCTCTCGGTTACGGCAGGGACTTTACCATATATGATTCCGATGATAGTCAGCGCATGATAAAGAATGTTATGGCTGAGCTTGATGTATCTGAGAAGCAGCTTGCACCAAAGGCTGTACTCAGCGAGATAAGCATTGCAAAAGATAAGATGATAACTCCCGCAGAGCTTCGCGCAGAGGCTGGACAGGATTATCGCAAGAAAATGGTGGCAAAGCTTTATGCTCTGTATCAGGAACGCATGAAAGCTGCCAATGCTCTTGATTTCGATGATATTCTTGTGCTTGCCGTGGAGCTGTTTGAACAGTTCCCAGAGGTACTGGAAAAGTACAGATCACGTTTCAGATACATAATGGTGGACGAGTATCAGGATACTAATCATGTCCAGTTCAAGCTTGTTTCGTTACTTTCGAGCGCACATAAGAATATTTGCGTAGTCGGTGACGATGATCAGAGTATTTATAAGTTCCGTGGCGCGAATATTGAGAATATACTTGGATTTGAAGGACAATTTGAGGGAGCAAAGGTGATACGCCTCGAGCAGAATTACCGTTCTACTCAAACTATCCTAGATGCGGCAAACTCGGTAATCAGTCACAACAATAGCAGAAAGCCTAAAACTCTCTGGACAGCAGGTGAAAAGGGAAATAAGGTCTACTGGTACAAGGCGATTGATGAGACCGACGAGGCACAATTTATAGCTGATACCATTCTTGAAAAGTACAAGGAGACAGGGCGTTATTCTGACAATGCGGTTCTCTACCGTATGAATGCACAGTCAAACTCTATCGAGCGTATGCTTGTAAAGTGCGGTATTCCTTACCGCGTTTACGGTGGTATGCGATTCTATGACCGCAAGGAAATCAAAGATGTTACTTCTTATCTCAGCTTTATTAACAATCATAACGATATGCTACGTTTTCGCCGCATAATTAACGAGCCCAAGCGCGGAATAGGTGATTCTACTCTTGCAGTCATAGAGGATATAAGCCGTGATCTCAAAATATCACCGTTTGAGGTACTCAGGAATTGTGACGAGTATGCTCCGCTTTCGAAAAAGACATCATCTCTAAAAAGCGCATATCAGATGTTTGAGATGCTAACAGAAAAGTCTGAAGAGATGCCTCTCGACGAGTTCCTTGACCTTCTTCTCGATAAGACAGGTTACCTTGACAGCCTTAAGACTCTTGAGAATGCTGACGTCAAGATTGAGAATGTACAGGAACTCCGCACATCTATCGTGCAGTACATGGAACAAGCAGAAGAGCCTACTCTTGGCGGTTTTCTTGAGGAGGTTGCACTCTATACCGAAGCTGATCGTGATGATGGCAGCGACGACAAGGTTACTCTCATGACAGTCCATTCTGCTAAAGGACTGGAATACGAAAACATATTTGTTACAGGTATGGATGACGGAATTTTCCCAAGCTCACGCTCATTTGACAGTGAGGATGACATGGAGGAGGAAAGACGACTTGCATACGTTGCAATAACTCGTGCCAAAAAGCAGCTTTACCTTACAAACGCAAGACAGCGTATGCTTTTCGGTCAGACTCAGCATAATGTTACCTCACGTTTTATGAAGGAAATAGGCAGTGAACTCGTTGAAAAGCACGACAATGCAGCTGCTATGAAACAGCAGATGGAGGAAAACGACAAATCCGTAACGGAAGTGCATTCAGCAACTCTCCAGCAGCAGCTTGCAAGAAGCAAAAAGACTGCAGGCGCCGCTTCAAAGGAAACGGTTGCTTATACAGCGGGAGAAAAGGTTTCTCACAGCATATTCGGTGAGGGTGTTATAGTTTCTGTAAAGCCTATGGCAAACGATTCAATGCTTGAAATAGCTTTTGATAAGGTTGGCACAAAGAAAATAATGGCAAATTATGCAAAGCTTAAAAAGCTTTGACGAGCTTTTCATGAAATGAGGCGTATCAATATGAGAAAAACAAAAATAGTATGTACTATAGGTCCTGCGACGGATGACGAAAATATTATGCGCGAGCTTATGCTTGCAGGAATGAACGTGGCTCGTTTTAACTTTTCACACGGTGACTATGAAACTCATGAGAAGCGTTTCCGTGTTATTGAAAGACTTAGAAAAGAACTGGATATGCCTATCGCAACTCTTCTCGATACGAAAGGACCTGAGATAAGACTTGGAAAATTTGTTGATGACAAGCCTGTTGAGATACATGACGGTGACACGTATACACTTACTACAGAAGATGTGCTGTGCACAGACAAGATAGGAAGCATAAGCTTCAAGAAGCTCCCTCGCGATGTTAGCATGGGTACGAGGATACTCATAAACGACGGTGTTATCGAACTCCTTGCTGAGAAAGTGACTACAAACGAGATAGTCTGTCGAGTCGTTCACGGAGGAATCCTCTCGAACAACAAGGGCATAAACGTCCCAGGAGTAAAGCTTTCAATGCCATATCTCAGTGAAAGGGATATGGACGATCTTGAATTCGGCTCGAAAATGGGCTTTGACTTCATTGCCGCTAGCTTTGTCCGTACAGCAGCTGATATCAACTATCTCAGGAAGTTTACACAGAGCTTGGGCTGGTTCGATGTAAGGATAATCGCAAAGATAGAGAATACTGACGGCGTTGAGAACATTGACGAGATATTAGAAGCCGCAGATGGTATAATGGTAGCACGTGGTGACATGGGTGTAGAGATACCATTTGAGCAGATACCTGCTATACAGAAGTCCCTTATAAAGAAGGGCTACAATGCTGGAAAACAGGTAATTACAGCCACACAGATGCTTGAGTCCATGATAACAAATCCTCGTCCAACACGTGCGGAGATAACCGACGTAGCAAACGCAATATACGATGGTACCAGTGCTATTATGCTATCGGGTGAGACAGCCGCAGGCTCTTTCCCTGTTGAAGCTGTAAAGACCATGGCTCTCATTGCTGAGACTACCGAAAACAATATCAACTACAAAACACGCTTTTCTTCACGCCGCGCTGAGCAGAACGGAAGCGTAGCCGAGGCTATCGCTCATGCTACTGTTACAACTGCCCACGACCTGAATGCAAGAGCTATCATAACCGTATCTCTCGGCGGACAGACTGCGAGACTTATTTCCAAGTACCGTCCGAGCTGTCCTATCATAAGCTGCACCATGAGCGATGTGGTTTGCCGTCAGATGAATATGAGCTGGGGAGTTATCCCTTTCATAATCGACGAAAAGACCAATACAGATGACCTATTTGCTGCAGCAGTCGAAGCTGCAGAATCACACAGACTTGTTGAGGATGGCGATCTTGTAGCTATCACTGCAGGTGTTCCTCTCGGAGTTTCGGGTACCACAAATCTTATGAAGGTTGAGAAAATAGGCGGAAAATAATAATGAATCTTAAAAACGTACAAGAATACTTGAAATAATCACAGCTTTATTGATGATAATACCTGCCTTATTGATATTATCAAAGATTTTTTCTTATCATGACGCAGAAATCATAAGGTTGGTTCTGAAACTTGAATTTCCTTTGTTTTGAGCTACAGTTACTCTTGCAATTGTCATAATAACACGTAAATACGACCGAACATGGGCAAAACTGCTAGTGATTTCTTCGCTTGTAGCAAATTTCTGTACGGACGGAAATCTTCGCTATGTGGAAAATATAGGAGATTGCATCCGTTCATACAGCCGCACTTTGCCATTCCATTTAGAGTATCTGTTCGGAACAATGCTGTTCGTTCTCGGTATAGTAGCATGAATAATCCTTGTTCTTGCAATGTTCGGAAAGATAAAATGGAAAAGCCGAAATACATTTATCATCTATACCTTTATAATGACGGGTATCATGGCTTTTGGAGCATTGGTTATCAAAATCCATAACATTTATTACGTGGAACTGCTCCTGATGACGTGCCTTATTTATGAATTGCAGGAAAAAAGCGACAGCAAGGCTGTTGCAGGCTGGGCAGGAACTCTTGCCACCGTAATATCCGATTTATTTTTAGATTATTATATTGACAAAGTTCAGAGCAGTTCCGGTGGCGGTTTATTTGATTATTTGAATTATAACTCCACCGCCAAATACGAAAGTTTAAGAAGCGTGATATTTGCAGCTGTAATTCTTTTGATGCCCCTTATTATCTTCGAGAGAAAGGAGCCTTTTGAAAAAGTGATATCTCTAGGAAATGCAGACGATGATGCTGACGACGATAACAACTGATCGCTTAATACTTCGTCCGCTGACGCTTGACGATGCGGAAGCAGCCTTTAAATGGACAGGGGACGAGAGAGTGGCGAAATACATGATTTACTCGACGCATGAGAGCGTCGAGACTACAAAGAAATGGCTCAGAACGGTAAGATCTACTGATACTGCGTTCGAGTTCGGCTTTGTCCGCAAAAGTGACAACAAGCTCATAGGCTCGGGTGGAATAAGACTCAAAGACGATGGCTTCTGGGAGTTCGGATACAACTTCCGCTATGACTGCTGGGGTATAGGCTATGCTACAGAAGCTTCAAAAGCTATGATTGAGCTTGTGAGGAGCAAATATGGCAATGTTAAGTTAATGGCAGAATGTGCCGCTGAGAATACCGCTTCTGCTCATGTAATAGAGAAATGCGGTTTAGAATTCAAAAGATACGGTGAATACTCCAGTTATGACGGATTAAAGATTTTCAAGGCTAAAATATATGAAAGCAGGTAATTAAAATGATAAAGCATATTGTTATGTTTAAATTAAAGGAAGCTGACGGAAGAAGCGAGTACGAAAATGCTCTCGAAGCAAAAAAACGTTTCGATAATGTTATTGCAAATGTTAAGGAACTCAAAAAGGGGGAGGTAGTTATAAACTCAAAGGATGCTCCCGAAAGTAACTACACTATCTCACTTCTCTGTGATTTTGACACCATTGCTGACCTCAACGCATATCAGATTCACCCCGCACATCTTGAGTTCGGCAAGTTCATAAGCACAGTAAGGAGCGACAGAGCTTGCATAGATTATGAATACTGATGTTATTTCTCCCATCATATGATGGGAGAATTGCATATACAAAAAATCCCAATGGGAGGAAGAAAACATGGTAAACGTAAAAGAAAAATGGGCGCTTATTACAGGCGCGAGCCGTGGTATCGGATATCTTTCTGCGATATTCATGGCTAAGCAGGGTTGCAATCTCGTTCTTCACAGCAGAACGGAGGAGCACTGTGCCAAGGTTCTCAGCGAAGTTAAAGCGCTGGGCGTTGACGCTTACATTGTGACAGCAGAGCTATCAGACATGGAACAGGTTGAAAAAATGTGTCGCACTATCGACGAAAAGGGCACAAAGCTTGACATAATTCTTAACAACGCAGGACTTCAGATAGCGTACAGAACAGACTATCTTGCAACTCCTGCCTCGGACTACGACATAAGTTTCAAAATAAATACTACTGCTCCGATGATGATATGCTATCATTTTCTTCCTCAGATGAAGGAGCGTGGTTTCGGACGAATAGTTAATACTACCAGTGGTATCGACCTTGAACCCGAGCAGGCAGGTTATTCCGCAGCGAAGGCGGCTCTCAACAAGGTGACAAGAGATATTGGCAAGTACTACGATGGTACTGACTTAACACTCAGCCTTACAGATCCTGGTTGGTGCAGAACTGACCTGGGTGGCCCCAACGCTCCCAACTCTCCTGAAAGTGCTCTTCCAGGCGTACTGGTGGGAGCATTCATAGACGACAGAAAGTGTGGACGTATATTCTCTGCACAGGAGTTTACAGGTATGACACTTGATGACGCTGTTGCAAAGGCTGAAAAGCAGGCAGGGGTGTATTAAAAAGAACAACATTACAGGGCGGCAATGCCGCCCTGATGACATTAATTCAAAGGAGAAACCATGAACATTGATGAATGTATGAGCTTTATAAACTCCTATACTAAATCGGGGGGGAGAATAACCGACCTTTCCCGTGCAAAGGAGCTTATGAAGTGTGTGGGCAATCCACAGGAGCGACTGAAATTTGTTCATATCGCAGGTACAAACGGCAAGGGATCCACTCTTGAATATATTGCCAATGCGTTGCAGTTTGCAGGCTACAGAACAGGAAAGTTCACTTCACCTTTCGTTCTGCACTATACGGACAGGATACGCATTAATGATGAAGAAATAGATGAAAAATCCCTCAGCGAGCTGGCGGAGTTCGTAAAGGAGCGTATTGATGATAAGGCTTACTCTCAGTTTGAGATAACAATGGCGATAGCTATGTTGTGGTTTGAACGTGAGGGCTGCGATATTGTTGTTCTTGAAACTGGTATAGGTGGAACTCTTGATTCAACAAACGTGATACCGCCGCCGCTCCTGTCGGTGATAACTTCCATTTCACTCGACCATACTGCGATACTTGGCGAGACAGTTGAGGAGATAGCTTCCCACAAGGCGGGTATAATAAAGTATGGATCTGCTGTAGTACTTTCTGATGATAATCCTGACAGCATAAAGGAGCTTGTCCGCAAAACTGCTGAGAATGTTGGAGCGGAACTCATTCCGCTTGAGCCATGTAAGCCCTCACCAGACGGAGGACTTTTTTCTCCTTTTATGTACAGAGGTATTAAGCTCACACCTGCGATGCCTGGCATTCACCAGAAATATAATGCTCAGACGGCGATAACTGCCTGCATTTACCTGAGAAGCAAGGGCTTTTCAGTTAGTGAGAGTGCTGTCATCAGGTCGATTGAGACCACTCAGGTGCGTGCAAGAGTGCAGTATATCGATGGTGAGCCTCCTGTGATAGTAGACGGTGGCCATAATCCTGCGGGAGTCAGTATGCTTTCTCTCATGTTGATGTATCTCAGTACTCGAGGGAAAAAAATATATACTGTTATGGGAATGGTTGACTCCAAGGACTATGTGGGATGTGTGAAGTCCATATCAGAGCTTTCGGACAGGCTTTTTGCAGTTGATGGCTTTGCAACAAATGCAGTTCCTGCGGAAACTATTGCAGATATAGCGAGCTTTCGTACAGAAGCCGAAACAGGGACACTTGTGGAGTGTGCTGAAAAGGCCAAACAGCTTGCACTTGAGAATAACGGTGTTGCGGTTATATGCGGTTCTCTGTATCTTGCAAGTGAGTATCTGAATATGGATTGATAGAAAAGAGCCTGTAAAATACTCGCGCCCTGTCAAGTAGACATGGGCGCGGGTCAATTTTACAGGCTTTTTTTAGATTATCTGTATTTCCTTTCAGGGTATTTTACGTAATACTCTTCTTTATCTTTATACATAGCCTCATCGGCAATACGCATAGAGTAGCGTATATCACTGCCTGAGCTGTTATGGAAGCTTCCAACCGAGAAACATACGTTGTTCGGGTCATTAGTACGTTTTTTCAGTTCACTAACCTTTTTATTAAACATATCTTCACTGCAGTTTTCGACAATGACCATATATTCATCACCGCCTGCACGGTAGATACTGTCTTCGATAAAGACTTCCTGTAGAACCAGAGCAGCTTTTTTCAGCAGTAGATCGCCTGCCGCATGACCTTCCTCATCATTTACACGCTTAAGTCCGTTGAGATCAGCGAAAACAATACCATAAGGTCCTGACAACACTTCCTCTCCTGAAACTATATCATTCACTCTATTGTTCATAGCGTTGCGGTTATTTATACCAGTGAGAAGATCAGTATAGCTGATATGCTCAAGACGCTTCATCATATTATAGCTGGCAATTTCTGAGGAAATGAAAAAGGTGGTGAACTCGAGTGTTTCCTTGATACGTTGGGTATTTTCAACATTGAAGTTGGTCACCCATATGTATCCGATCAGTTCTTTGTTATGCCTTAGTGGAAAGAGAACAATACTTGAAACTTTTGATTCATTGAGAGTATTGCACCATTCATTGTTCTTTTTCTTGAGATAATCCATATCCTTGGGACTTTTTATTATTATACAGTCTGTTTCACCCAGAGTGTTTTTCCATGATAGGGCTATATCATAGAAATTGGTAAATTGCGTTAAAGTTTTTAGCGTGCTTTTTTCTTTGATGCTCTTTGCGAGAATACTGCATTTACCGTTTTCCTCGTCCATGAGTATGAGAGTACAAACCTCAGCTCCGCAGATCTCACGGATATCCTGTATTACTTCGTTTATCGTCTTTTTGAAGTTCTGTGTGCCGCGGAGTTTTATACAGGTCTTTAGCACATCGTTTGAGGTAGTCATAGAGCTTGTTGAAGCAGCATTTATATCGTTAACATTACATGGTTCCGTGAAATAAATACAGTAGCAGGTATCGTCTTCCTCATAGTCTACTGGTACGAAGAACAAATTAAACCACATATCACATACATTAAGGTGTATATACGTGTGCACTGTCTTTTTATGTATAGCAGTATGGAAACATATGTCCTCAAAGTCTGGAGTTTTCGGGAGATACATATGATAAGGACTGTTCGGTATGAATTTATCAATGTAAACATTTGGGTCTGTTGTGAAAGGCGGATGTTCAACCATTTGGATAAACATTTTGTTACCAGCGACTATGCGGATATCCTCATATCTGTCTTCACTTATCTTTTTTACGGAAACAATACAGGCGGTAGGGAGAATACCATCTATCAACTTTTGAAAATCCATATGTCACCTTCTTCTTATATTTTGATTTCAACTTAAGACAGATATACAAAGATATCCTGTCAAATCTGATATCTTTATATTGATTTTACCACTAAATCTATTGAAAGTCAATAAACAAAAAGTTAAAATTTATCCTATTTTTTCAAGAAACTCCTACCTCTATATAGGTGAGGGAGGATATTACTAGACTACTTGAACGAAAGTTGTATTGTAACCTTTATATAGCTTTCTATCAGTAAAAGTTCACCAAAAGTAAAAATATTGTAAATAAGTATTGCCTATTGTTGTAATTATCTATGCAATATGCTATAATTTAAGAGACGAAATACTTAAGGTTTATGACGCAATAAAGTGTGGTGAAATATATGAGAGATATGTTTTCGGTTATATTTGTAGTGATGATAATTGCATTAGCGGTTTGCAGTATCATTGCATACAGGTCGCATAAGATAAATTCAATATCTGTAGCGTTGCTTACCGGAGCTTTTATTCCTCCGGTCATCGGCAACCTTATCATTATACGTTCGGGTGAAAAGGAACTTTCACTGTTAGGCGAGTATATATATTTCATAGGTATGGACATCGTTATGTTCGCATTACTGAATTTTGCGTTTGAATACTGTAACATCAATATGAAACGGCGATGGGTAAAACATATCGTTTATCTGCTGATAATTGGGGACATAGCGCAGTTTATTGTGAATCCTGTTACAGGTCATGCTTTTGATAACGAAGCCATAGAAGTTGACGGTTTTCCATATTACAGGCTTGTCCCTTATCTTGGACAGTCTTTGCACAGAATACTGGATTACGGTATTCTTGCAGCAGTAATAATAATATTCCTTATTAAAACGTTAAAAACATCGCGATTCTATTCAGAGCGGTATTATGCGATACTCATTACTATGATAGTTGCGGCATTGTGGCAAACGGTCTATATCTTTTCAAGAACTCCTATTGACCGTTCGATGATGGGTTTCGGAGCATTTGGAATGCTGGTGTTCTATTTTGCTTTGTATTACCGTCCTATGAAGTTGCTTGATCGTATGCTTGCTGGAATTGCCTCGGAAATGTCTGAGTCACTATTTTTCTTTGAAGCAAATGGCAGGTGTATATGGGCCAATGCGGCAGGAGTTCAGCTTGCAGGTATAGAAGGGGAGGACTTTGAGGGGGCTCCTTTGCTTTTGAAAGACAGATTTGGTGAGGAATACCAGTTCCAGGAGGAATATATTTCAAATTTTGTAATCGGAACAGGCGATGATATAAAGTATTATTTGCTTGAAAAGCATTCGCTTTGGGATGAAAAAAAGCGCCTTGCAGGCTCTTTTTTGAGTATACGTGACAATACTGATGATCAGCAGAGACTCAAGCGCAAGATGTTCAACTCAACCCATGACAGCCTTACTGGGCTATATACGAGGGAATACCTTTATGAGCGTATACATGAAGTGCTTTCAGCGAGACAGAGCACTGAATACTTTATAATCTACATTGATGTACGGAATTTCAAGATAATCAATGATATTTTCAGCAATGAATTTGGCGATCGTGCTTTACAGAATATTGCAGAATGGATAAAGTCGTGGATGTCAGATGAATGCGTTTTCGGACGATTGGTGGGTGCTTCATTCGGAGTATGCATACCTGTTGAGGAATTTGAGCCTGCAGTTATAGAGGAAAAGCTTTCGCCATTTGTAATTGAAAATGGTACGTTGGGGTATCATATCCTTATACATCTTGGGGTATATAAGGTGGTTGACCCTGATATGGAAGTTTCACTTATGCTTGACAGGGCAAATCTTGCACTTTCAACAATAAAGGATGAATATAAGACTCATATTGCCTATTATAATGATGAAATACGTAGTAAGGTGCTGTGGGATCAGCATATTTCCGCACAGTTGCACTCTGCTATTGCTGAAAGACAGCTAAAGCCCTATCTACAGCCTATTGTGGACAGAAACGGCTCTATCGTTGGCGCGGAAGCTCTTGTAAGGTGGATTCACCCCACTGACGGTTTCCTTTCACCCGGAGTTTTCATTCCCGTTTTTGAAAAGAACGGTATGATTGTTGAGGTTGACAAGTATATGTGGCGATGTGCTTGTGAAATCCTCGCAAGCTGGAAGGAAAAGCACGGTGATATTTTTATTTCAGTGAATATTTCACCGAAGGACTTTTATTTTGTCAACGTTGTGGAGGAGATAAAGAAACTTACTGCAGAATATGGTGTGAGTCCATCTCAGCTTCGAATAGAGATAACTGAAACGGTAATGATGACCGAAGCTGAGGTTAGGATGAAGACCCTCAACGAGTTCAGGAAAATGGGGTATATTGTGGAGATGGACGATTTTGGAAGCGGCTATTCTTCACTGAATATGCTTAAGGATATGCCGGTTGATGTGCTAAAGATAGATATGAAGTTCCTGAGCAAATCCAAGGATGACGGGAAAGCTCATATTATACTTCAGAATATCATAAATCTCTCGGAGGATTTAGGCATAGATTCACTTACAGAGGGAGTGGAAACAGAATCTCAGTTCAAAACGTTGAACGAAATGGGATGTAAGTTGTTTCAGGGATATTATTTCGCGAAGCCAATGCCACTTGAGGACTTCGAGGATAAATGCTTATAAAAATTAAATGATATTACTTAAATGCTCTTGATTTAATATCAGGAGCATTTTTATTGATAAAACAAAGTGTAATATTAACACCGAAAAAAGAAAAAATATTTATAGTATTTGTTCAAATAGAAAACAAACAATAAGTTGTATTTGTACATAATATAATAAATAAACAATCACTGACCAAAAGTTGCGGTGTACTGGTCTTTTTTTGCTATTTTTGAACATTTCTATTTACAAATAGGAATAATTGATGTATATTATACTTGCATATAAAATATACAGTTTATTCATTAATGTGGACGCATTTTGCTCCATTTCAACCAATGGGATAAAGGTTGATAATAAACATATTTTATATTCTATTGAGAAAAGAGCGATATTTATTTTTTAATGAGGAGTGATTTATTTGAAGATGAGAACTTTCAAGAAGATCGTTGGCAGTGCAGTTTCTGCAATGATGATCGCTTCAAGTTTCCCAGTTACCGCTATGGCTGCTGATCAGCAGACAAGAGGAAACATCGGTGGTTATGATTATGAGATGTGGAATCAGAACGGTCAGGGTAACGCTCAGATGAACCCGAGCGCAGGCTCATTCACCTGTTCATGGAGCAATATTGAAAACTTCCTTGCTCGTATGGGTAAGAATTTCGATAGTCAGAAGAAGAACTACAAGGCTTTCGGTAATATAGTTTTGACGTATGATGTTGAGTACACTCCAAGAGGAAATTCATACATGTGTGTTTACGGCTGGACAAGAAATCCTCTTATGGAGTACTACATAGTTGAAGGATGGGGTGACTGGCGTCCACCCGGAAACGATGGTGAGAGAAAGGGTAATATAACTCTCAATGGCAATACATATGAAATTGCTAAGACAATGCGTTATAACCAGCCATCTCTCGACGGTACAGCAACATTCCCACAGTACTGGAGCATAAGAACCACAAGCGGTTCTCAGAACAATACAACTAACTACATGAAGGGTACAATCGATGTTTCTAAGCATTTTGATGCATGGAGCCAGAAGGGGCTCGATATGTCAGGTACTCTTTATGAGGTTTCTCTTAACATCGAAGGTTACAGATCAAATGGTTCTGCAAATGTTAAGAGCGTAACAGTTACAACAAATGCTACTGATGACCAGATGGGTCAGGAGTCACAGGGCGGCGGAAACGCTGGCGGTGGTAATGCAGGCGGCGGTCAACAGCAAGGCGGTCAGCAGGGCGGTTTCGACTGGAGCCAGTTCCAGGGCGGCGGTCAGCAGGGCGGCGGTCAGCAGGGCGGTTTCGACTGGAGCCAGTTCCAGGGCGGCGGTCAGCAGGGCGGTTTTGACTGGAGCCAGTTCCAGGGCGGCGGTCAGCAGGGTGGTTTCGACTGGAGCCAGTTCCAAGGCGGCGGCCAGCAGCAGGGCGGCAATAACGACGCTCAGCAAGGCGGTAATAACGGTGGTGGTAACGCAGGTGGCGGTGACCAAACCACATATGCTGGTGCAGGCAGCTCAGAAGGTGTAGCAGCTCACCAGAACCTCAACTACAAGTATGAAAAGGGTGGCAGCGGCTTCAAGGATGTTATGGGTCCGTACTTCCGTCTCGGAACTTCTGTAAGTGGCTATGAAATTGGTAACTCACAGGCTCAGGAATTTATCAAGAAGAATTATAACTCGATCACCTGTGAAAATGAAATGAAGCCTGATTCTATTGTTAAGGGCGTTAATGGTGACGAAGTAAATATCAGCCTTTCTTCTGCAAACAGCATTCTTAAGTTTGCTGAGCAGAACGGAATCGGCGTTCGTGGTCATACCTTCGTATGGTACAGCCAGACTCCTAATTCATTATTCCAGGATAATGGCGGTACTGTATCAAAGGATCGTATGAATAAGCGTCTTGAGAGCATGATCAAGAACACATTTGCTCAGATCCAGTCCAATTATCCTAACTTACAGCTCCATTCTTATGACGTATGTAACGAGCTCTTCGTTAATGACGGTGGCGGAATGAGACCAGCAAGTAATTCAAACTGGTCAAGAGTATATAACGGCAGCTCTGAGTTCGTTGTAAACGCATTCAAGTATGCAAGACAGTATGCTCCTAAGGAGACAAAGCTCTATCTTAACGACTATAATGAATATATGAGCGCTAAAACACAGGATCTTTGTAACATGGCTAAGACAGTCATGAAGGAAGGCGACTATATCGATGGTATCGGTATGCAGGCTCACCTTGATTCAAGATATCCTTCTGCAAGCGAGTTTGAAACAGCTGTAAAACAGTTTGAGGCACTCGGACTTGACGTTCAGATCACAGAGCTCGATATCACAAACAGCACAGGTTCTAATGGACAGCTTTATCCTCAGATCTTTGAGGTAGCTATGAAGCACGCTAAGAACATCTCATGCGTAACTCTTTGGGGTACAACAGATGAGAGAAGCTGGAGAGCTAATCAGAATGGTGGTTCACCACTTCCATTCAGCAACTATCAGCCTAAGTCATTCTATAATAACATTTTAGCACTTGCTGATAAGATTGATCCTCCTACACCAGATGTTGTAACAACCACAACTACTACAACCACAACTACTACAACTAAGCCTACAACTACAACAACTACTACAACTGTTAAAGAAGTTGACCCTAAGGAAGAGCTCAATTCAAAGGTTACAAAGTGGGGCGATGCTAATGGCGATGGTTCATTAGATATGGCTGACGCTGTAGCTATCATGCAGACACTTGCTAATCCAAGTAAATATAAACTTTCAGATCAGGGCAAATTAAATGCAGATGTTTATGAAGCAGGCGGCGGCATTACAACAAATGATGCAGCTGCTATCCAGAAGTATCTCTTAGGTCTTCTCAAGTCTCTTCCTGAGAGCTATTCTTCAAATATAACAACGACTGCTAACACAACCAAGACAACAACTACTACAACTACTACAACTACTGTCAAGACAACAACAACAACAACAACTGCTCCAGTAAATAACGGTGGCAACGCAGGTGGTTGGGACATGGGAGGCGGCCAGCAGGGCGGCTTTGACATGGGCAACTTCGACTGGAGCCAGTTCCAGGGCGGCGGCAATGCAGGCGGCGGATTTGATTTCGGCGGCGGTAACGCTGGTGGCTTTGATATGGGCGGCGGCAACGCTGGCGGTGGCAATGCTGGTGGCAATGGCGGAGCTCAGGTTCAGTCAGGCAAAAAGCTCTGTGCTATCTCATTTGATGATGGTGCAAGTGCTCAGAGCACATCTGATCCTGGTTACAGAATCATAAATGCTCTTATCAAGAACAACATGACAGCTACATTCTTTATCGTAGGTAGCTGGATTAAGACAAATCAGCAGATTACATATGAGTATGAAAACGGCATGGAAGTTGCTAACCACACTCAGACACACCCACACCTCGGTTCAATGGGTTCATCACAGATCAGAAGCGAGTGGGAGCAGTGCAACAGCAAGCTCAAGGGTATCATCGGCACTGAGCCTTCACACCTCATGAGACTTCCTTACCTCGAGAGCAACGGAACAGTTCAGTCTGCTCTTAACGATGTACCGCTAATCAGCTGTGCAATCGACACTCAGGACTGGAACAATGCTTCAAAGGATCAGATCGTTAATACTATCAAACAGGCTGCACAGAACGGTTCACTTGAGGGTGCAATCGTACTCTGCCACGAGAACTATGCTACAACAGCAGCAGCTATGGAAGAAGTTCTTCCTTGGCTCGCACAGAATGGTTACCAGAATGTAAACATCTCTGATATGGCAAAGGCTCACGGCAAGACACTTGCAGGCGGTCAGGTTCATACAAGAGCATAATCAAATACGAGAGTATTAAAAAGCAACGTGCCGGTCACAGAATCGGTGATCGGCACCTCAATTAAGATTTCTTCTAAATCTAATAACCCCTTAAATGCAGTCGATTCTGTTCTAAGAATCGACTGTTTTTTTCTTAATTATGAATTGTATTTTTACCTACTTTATATAATGTGTCATCGGGCTTCATGACTTAATGCTGCGTTGCGGTCTTCCTATGACAATCGAGTAGGAGTCGAAATAATTTAGTCTCTCCAAACCAGAGTACATATATTGATCTGCCAAGTTATTCATATTAATATGGTCGCCGCTCTGATTTTTATAATAAGACTCAAACTATTCAAATATCCTTGTTTCCTTGTTAAATATGTGATATAATATTGTAAAGTGAAAGGATGCTGAATTATGGTTTTTAATCTTATTTGTTTTCTTATTATTACAATAATACTATTTTCAATAATGCATTTCATTGACAAAAGATCTTTTATTAAGCAAATCCGAAAAAAATATCCTGATATTTCGCCAACTGAGGTAATTAATGCATGTAAGGGAAACATAAAGGAAGGCGAAACTCATTTAAGAGGATTTGCAAATAACAAATTATTATTCGTTAAATGGGTCCCCAGCAGCAAATCACCAAACGCATCTGCTTCAATTCCGTTTCTTATCATTCTTTCTGGTGATTGGTCTTTTCTCGCTGATTCATCCCCTTCTTCAAAGGCATATTTATATGTCACTCTTGGGCATGAACTTGCACACAAAGACCATGAACCAATATATTCCCTATGTAAATTCACTCATAATTTGAAAAACCACGTAAGAGAAATCAGAGCAGATTTCTGTGGTATTGCTTTTGCAATGAACTATTTTGATAATCGGGATTATATAATTCAAAGTAGATTTAAGTTCAAAGCAAATCACATTTCCCCTGATAAAAAAACAGATCACCCTAGTAATAGATTTCGAAAAGAATGCTTGAAAAAAAATAGGCAATTCAGCAGAGATGTTATTGAAGACATAGTATCCGAAGAGGAATACTGTGACATTAACGCCAATACAAAATCCAAAGAATACATTGATAAACTTGAAAGAGCTTGCTATAAAGGGAAAATATATCATAAAGGCTCATTTTAACATTAATATATCATTTGAGCAAATTCAATATAGTATTACACATTAAAAACTTTTTAAGTACGATCAGCGGACATTATAAATCTCATGTAAATACTGTCGTTATCAAGGCCTTTGTCTATTATAAATACGAGTTTGAATTGTATTGGTATTTCAAACCCAAAAGTGAGGAACAATTATGAATAAAGATATGAAACACTTAGATCCATTAACCATAACCATGGCTCTTATTTCAACTTTTGTTTTATATTTAATCCTGCATCAAGATACAAATAATAATTCTAAATCTATATTCCAAATAATAAAACCTGTTGCAAAATTTGCTTTTATATTTGCTGCCATTTTCGCGGTTATTTCATTTGTAGTATTTATATGTAAAATTGCAGCTTCAAAACTAAGCGATAGTTTAGAAAAATTAAAAGCTAATACCGCTACAAAAGAAACTTTGGAATTACTACTATTTGATGCTACATTTCCAAATGATGAAGGCAAAGTAATACACAAATATATAAAAAAGGGTAAGGCAAACTACGCTATAGCTAAATGTAAAGTAAATGGCAAATTGAAGGAAATATATTGGGCAGTAAGTGATGATAATCAAGATGCTTTTTCCGAGAAAGAATCATTTGCAAAGTACAATAGTAACGATATTCCTGTAATCTTTTGCAATAATCGAAACAACAAGTTGCCTTTTTTAATAAGGAGTGCAGATGGTGAACTAATTGAATTAAATCAAGAAGAAATTGATGTGTTGAAAAAAATCCCATCGTTTCCTTCCCCAAATACGACATGTACTGAACGAAAAATTCTAGGACATTTTCTAAAAACGTATTGTAATGAAATAGAAAACGAAAACAATACCGATAAATACGAACTATACATCTATACAAAGAATCCACCATGTAAGTATTGTAATGAAATAATAGAATATCTTCGAAAAGAATCAGCTGATAAATACCACAATAACATAAAGATCTTTGTACTTGATGATTTATTTTCAAGCCTTCTTCTTTTCAGGCATGAGGATCTTAAGATAAAAGAAATAGGACTTGAAAACATTAAGGAAGCTTTCCAACTTTTTGAACAGGAAAAGAAAGACGCTAATGCTTTATATCAGAAAGATGATATTGAAAAAAGCAGATTATTAAAGGCAATCAGGGAGAATAAAAATAATTCAGAAAGATATAAACAACTCTTAGTAAACTTAATTGGATATCAGATTAAAAACAACGGTATCCCAGATGAAAAACAAAAAAACATCCTAAAAAAGATATGCTGTGTCAGCGATGAAATCGGGCTTACAGAAAAAGAATTCGACGATTTGATTAATGACTATTAAGTTATTTTTAATAACAATAATCTAAGTATCATAACAGTGATAATATGTGAAAAATATACAGCGATGATTTGTGCATATTACAGCATATCCGAATTTGGGCCATGCCTGTCACAAATAAATAAAGGCTATGCAAACATGTGACGCATAGCCTTTTTTATATTTATTGCAGCATTTACATCTAAGGTGTTATGTATCCCACCTTCAAGGTAATCCAACAATATTATGCAGAAATTTTATGTTCCTTGGTTTGTTTACATATCCGCATTATGAGAAAGTTTTACTGCATGCAAACAATTCGCCCACATTTATCTGCTTTTTCCTTGTCCTTCATGCTTATACTACAAAAATTTACAAACATTTCTAATCAATTATTAGAAACAGGAACAAGGAATGAATTCTCCTTCAATTATTAATAATCGGGAAGCTCTGGACCGCTTGTTGTAATAACATCTTCATTACCTAATTCGATAATGACAATTTCTGGCGTTGTATATTTCCTCATTTAGAATTCTCCTTTCATTCTGCCTCTGCAAATGCCTTTGCTGTGCTGTAATAATTATATAACTGATTGGCCATTGTAACATCCTTATTAGGAGCATATTCAGTTGTAACAACTCTGTATGCCCATGACAAAGGACAGAATGTATAATTATTTCCGTTATATTTTATAACGATTTGATCACCAAGCTTTGTTGGAGTAATACCTGATATCTCAAAATAGTATCTTCCATCCCATGCCTTCCTTGGAATAAGTGTTTTAACGCCATATTTTGCTGTATCAGAGGATTTCAAATCATCGACATATAGACGTACAGCAAACTTAGAATCAAGAACAAGTGAAACAGTAGCCTCATGTGAACTGAACGAAGGAACAACATTCTGAGTATTTATAATCTCATCATTATTATAGTCCCGCCTTTCCATATCAGGTTTAGAGAAATACTCCGTTGTAGTATCACAATAGGATCTTATTGTTCCGGCAAGATCTTTACAAATCCCTATTTTATAATCGCTCCAATCGCTATCAAAATATTCATGAGGTGAATCCAGAACTTCACAGAGATAATTATTAGCATTATACTCGAAAATGCCATCAAAATATTTTATATCTTCTGAATCAAAGATGTCAAGCTGATTGTTTTTTGCATCGTAAAGTTTAAGGCTTATCATATCATATAATTGAAGTGGATTGATAGGGTAAGACAGCTTTACTGTACCATCTTCCTGTACGTTGAAATCGTTTTCGTTAATTGAAATATCACCTTTTGGACCACTGAGAACAGCCTTCTTAACTTCTTCTGTCAAATAGATGTAAAAGTTTAATCCGATATCGCTGTCAAGTGTAAGACTTGCACCCTTGACTTTATTATAATTCAGATCAACTCCATCCCCAACCTTTTTAGCTTCCATTCCTACATCAGCTGCAAAAGCGGACTTATATATATCAGTTTCACCTGTGAATACGAGCAGTCCGCTACCAATGATAGTCGCAGCAAGGGCAGTAGCCATTGCCCTTTTTAGAGTATGTGCCATTAGTAAACCTCCTTGTAATAAAATTATAAAAGCGTACTTCACCTGACATAATTATCCTGCAAAATACTTTGTTTAACCCTGAATTCTCGGATCAACATGACGAGGTCGACAATTATTCTCCGAGAGTATTAAGAATCTAAGCTGGCTTGAAATAAAGCTCTCCAAGCCTTAGTGCACGATGTTCACCCTAAAAGCATTCATAAACATTAAGCTTATTGAGCAACTGTTGCATAGTATATCTTTTTCACCACGAACATAAGGCAGAAAAAGTAACAAATATATTTCATAATCTATGAATTATATTATAACATGTTTCCGAAACGAAAGTCAATATCATATTTCCTGTAATTATATAATATATCATAGACTTCATTGCTTTGGAGACTTCTCCGATACATCATTTGAGCATAAAAAGCCGCTGTAAATTGACCAGTCCACTGTCAATTAGACAGCTGAAAAAACATAAAATCCTATGTAATACCTAAAAGCAGCCTGTGCAATTAACGCTATATGCTTTTTAAACATCAAATAATTATGCTATATTTTAGCAAAAATAGATTAGACATAATTTAATTATTCGACTATAATATATTGAGTAATGCATTTGTATTTAATTAAGGACAATGTGTTTAGAATCTGGTATTTATGCTCTGTAGCTTGAAACCGAATAAGATATATGAAGGGAGATGATAATGTTTTATAATACCTTGTTCAAAATACGCTTGTTTATTCTGCATTACCAAATAAATAAAAGGAGTTAGATTATGAGAAGTTTTAGGAAACTATGCAAATCTGTAATCAGTAGTACACTTGTCATGACAGTACTATGTGCAAATTCTTCAGTTCCTGCAATTGTTCATGGAATTTCAACTGAGCCATCAGATATTGATCTTTTATTGGATGATGAAAGTTCTATTGATACTGGAGCAGTTATCAATGGTATCATTGATTTTATTCCGGATGATTCAGAAAACAATGACAACAATGTATTAGAAGACACATTATTAGACGATTCAGTAATTTGGACATCATTAACCTCCTCCGAAACTGGTAAAAGCATTTCTTTAAGATCAGCGTCAATGGCCGAAGAAAACGGATATAAATACTATATTTCAGGCGGAAATGCTGTTATTGACAGCTATGTTGGTGAAGAGACTGAAGTCGATATACCTGAAACACTTGGTGGATTATCTGTAACAGAAATCGGTTATGCAGCATTTTCCGGCAATGTTAAAATCACATCGGTAAAGATACCTGAAAGTGTAAAAAGAATAAACCATGACGCTTTCAACGGTTGCAGCTCACTTGCTTTTATTGATATTCCTGAAAGCGTAATAAGCATCCAGGATGGAGCTTTTTCAGGCTGCAGCAGTCTAAAATCTATTACCATTCCTGATTCTATATCACGAATAGAAGATAATACATTCAGCGGCTGCGCTAAACTATCCGATATAAAACTGAATAACATAGATTATATCGGTAAGAATTCGTTTTCACAGTGTATTTCGCTCATAGATTTCAATATACCTGAAACAGTTACTGCTATCGGTAATATGGCATTTGCAGGAAGCGGTCTTAAAAGCATTGAAGTACCTGATACAATTTCTTCACTTGGATATGGTATTTTTGCAAACTGCGGAGAACTTTCCAAAGCAAAGTTACCGAAGGAGATAACCGTACTTAACTCAAAAAACGGAGTCGGTATGTTCACAAACTGTACTGCACTTGAGCAGGTATCTTTTCCGGAAAAGCTTGTTGAGATCGGAGACTATACATTTTCAGGCTGCGATTTATTAAAGAGCATTTCTATTCCCGAAACTGTAAATAAACTAGGTGCTTTTGCTTTCAGTGAATGTATTTCACTTGAAGATGTTAATATCCCTGAAGCTGTTACAAGAGTTGAGAATGGTACGTTCAGTTGCTGTTACGCACTTCCTTCAATAAAACTCCATGACAGTATAGTTTATTTAGGAGAAGCAGCATTTGAGGATTGTATTAATCTCTCTTCGATAACAATACCTGAAAATACAGTTGAAATAGGAGAGGAATGCTTTTATAACTGTGATAACATTAAAGAAATCAGTGTACCAGAATCTGTTAAGCAACTCGGTGGAGGTGCATTTGGAAGCTGTGATACATTGGAAAGAGTATCTCTGCCTGATAGTATAAAAGAACTTTGCTGTTCCCATAACAGTGGCTTGTTTACAGATGATATTGCTCTGAAGGAAGTTAAGCTGCCTTCTTCTCTTCAAACAATTGGCGTTGTTTCATTTATGAACTGCGTTTCAATTGAAAAGATTGATCTTCCTGAGGCAGTTACTGCAATAGGCGATGCAGCGTTTGAAAACTGTTTATCGCTTAAAGAAATTCATATTCCGGACGGAATTTCTGTTATTTGCAGCAGAACGTTCAAGGATTGCAATTCTCTTAAAAGTGCCATACTTCCAAAGAATATTGATGAAGTAAGAAATAACGCATTTGAAAACTGTATCAGCCTGTCTGATCTTGGTCAGAGGGCAGGATTTTTCAAGTTCGCTGAATATGCTTTTGCAGGATGCAGTTCGCTGAATGATGAGAGAGCGACTGTATTTCACAATGCTACGCCCGTTGTGAATGTAAGCTCAGCTACCAGCATCGTTGGCGGAGTAGCAAATTTCAGCATAAAATATGATCTTAATGACTGGATAAGCTCAGGCTTAAACAACAGTGAGAATGCAGATGTAAGATTTGAACTTCCTCTACCAGACGGATTAATGCTGATTGAAAGCTCAGTGTCAACGGATTCGGCTGATAATAAGGCTACATTCATTGGAAATAACATTAATCTTGTAAGCCTTACAAAGGCTGCCGGAACTCTTCGTTTCTCTGCACGAATAGAAGCATATAACGCTGACGCATATACCATAAATCCAAGGATAAACTTTTATTCACATAATTACAGCTGGACGCAGAAACTTCCGGTAATGTCTCTTACTGTTCCTGAGATAACTATTTCTGCACAAAGCAACATAAGCAGCTTGAATTGTGATGTCTATGGTATCGCGGAGCCCGGCAAAAAAGTTAAGATATACGTTGACGGAAAGCTTGCCGGAGATACTGTTGCAAATGAGTATACAGGCAAATATATAGCGGAATTATCTCTGCCCGAGAAGAATGATTCCAATGAGTACACAGTTTATGCAGTATGCGGTATTTCAAAGACTGACGGAATCAGCGTAATTTATTCTGATGAAAAACCTTCAATTAGCAAGGTGGAAATGATTTATTGTACCCATGCGTCTTCGGATATAACTGCTTATATGGAGACACTTGATATTACGGGTGCATTTACAAAGGGAGAAAGACCTGTTGTTCAGTTTTACCCTGCAGGCAATATACGGTTCAGAATCAAGGCAAACCACTCAGAGAGAATCTCTACTATTGTAGTAAAAAGCCAAAAAGGTTCTGAGTCAAAATGCCTGATAGCGAAATATGACGAAAAAGAAGGTTTTTGGATTACTCCTAAGGATCAGTATTTTGACGAAACAAATCATAATTACGTCCCTGGTTCTCTTAATATCATTATATTTGAAAAAACAAAGGATATTATAGATGAAGCAGAAATAGATGAGTTCTTTGATAATCTTAATATGGAAGACGTAGAAAATGAGGTTATCGAGCTAGATGCTAACAGTGCTATAGGTAGTCTGAAAAGCAAAAATGGCGATATTTTGACAGATTGTTATTGCTTTAGTTCAGATTCGATAAAAATAAACGGCGAGGAAATAAAAGCAAAAGACATTATACTTGCTCCAGAAAAATATGGCTATAAAAAGTTAAACAAGAAAATAGTATCTGATGGTGTGACATCATCGATATATTCAAAAATAATTCGTTATAATGAGATCAAGGAAAATGATTCTGCTTTCTTTGATAAGCTGTTATTTGAAAAAGTAAATGAAGCATATTCAAGTACTGGCAGAAATAATTATTCTCTGACAGATTACGTTGTCTACTCACAAGTTGTTATCGCTGATGACGGAAGTGTTCCTGCATATATAAATATACAAGCGGATGCTGAAAAAGACAGAACACAGTTTACAGAAGTAAAAAATAACAGAGATATCATAAATCATCTTCATTTTTCAAAAGATCTGATACTGTTATCTTATACTTCTTTAGCTGATGAAGACGAAGATAGTGATGATGAAAAAACTGTAGGAGAAAAAGCTGCCGAGAAAGCTACCAAGTCTGCAATAGATAATATAAAAGATCAGTTTTTGGAATTTTTTGTTACTGACGAAGATGTTAAGAATACTATTGATAAGGTAGATGAGCTTAACGGTATAGCAGAAGAATTTGCAGAAGATAATAGCAATGAAGAACCTGAAAGTTCAGGTAGTAAAGCTGTAGATGAACAAAGAAAGAAAACTGAAAATTTAAAAAATGGATTTAAATGGTGGAATTCATGGAACAAGTTCTGGCTTAAAAAGGTACATGGTCCTAAAGAGCTTTTGGTTCCTATTTTAGAAGGAATGGACGAACTTGTTCCTGATATTATTGACAAAATGAATGAAGCTCTGGAACCAGAATTAGAACCCTTAGATGACGATTGGGAAGGCTGGGATCATGAATATAGTGAGGATGCAAAAGTAAATTTCATTATTGATCCTTCAGGAATCGTTTATGAGGGTATAAGATCAAAGACAGTAAGCGGCGCAATCGTAACATGCTATATTTTAAACGAAGACACCGGGAAATGGGATAAATGGAATGCAGAGGACTATGATCAGAAGAATCCTCTAATTACTGATGAAGCAGGTTCATACGCATGGGATGTTCCTGAAGGAAGGTACTATGTTACCTGTGAAAAAGAAGGCTTCGATTTAATAAAGAGCGAAGAATTTGAAGTAGCTCCTCCAAAATTTGATCTTGACTTTAATCTGCTTAATACCGCTACTCCTGCCGTTAAGTGCTTTAGTCTTGATGAAAATACAATAACTGTTGAATTTAACAAAGTAATGGATATTTCTACCATTAATAGTGAATCTGTTGCTGTTAATGGCTGCAATGGCGATATCAGAGTTGAGCCTCAGCTATACTCCAAGGATGATAAGTATACTGACAAGTTCATGATTAAGGGCGACTTCAGCGCTTCTACTGAACTCAAACTTATCATAAATAATAAAGCTGCAGATTATACAGGAACCGGAATAAGTGAGTATTCAGCAGATATCAGCAATATATATGCAGACCTGATACTTAATGAAGAAAGCATTGAACTTGAAGCTGAAAGAACATTTAGAATTACTGGTAACAAGGAAATTGCTTCGTTTAATTCTGCTGATTCAAGTATAGCAACAGTAGATAATAATGGCGTTGTAAAAGCAGCTTCTTCCGGTATTACAAAGATCACTGCAATAGATAAGGCCGGAAAAGAAGCCGTAATGATTGTTAATGTTAAGGAAATTGAAAACAGTAATAACGCAAACATGATCTGTAACTGGGCTGTTATTGATTATCAAGGCAGAACAATCAAAAAGGTGGAGAGCACTGAAGTATCTGTAGTAAATGATAAGTACGAGATAAAGATGAAGGACACGGACGGCAATATTCTTGATAATTATACAATTGATCCTGAAACAGCTGAAGGTACAAACTCCGCAGGAGAAGCTGTTTCTCTGCCTCAGACAGGTAACAACTCGATGATGAATATATTAGGTGTTTTAGTGGCGTTTATGCTGATTGGTATCGGACTGTATGCAGTAAAAACTTCTGGCAATAGTCGTTATAAAAAAGAAGAGCAGTAACATTATAATTATTTTTTTAAAATGCAAAATAGTAACAGGCTAATCCCTGTTAAAACGATAATTCCCCAAGTTTTGACTCGGGGAATTATTTTCATTATAGTATACAGTGACTCCTCACAGACCTCCCCTAATATCCATAAGCTTATCGAAAAAGACTATATAAACGATATATCCACGCTCACTCAATCTGGAATACTTAGTCTCTCCTCAATAAGCAACGTCCTCTAACACTTTCAATTTTCTATTATCAAAAATGAAAAATGAGAGGGTAAATTTGAGGAGGCGCAAAAGCATCGCCGCAAGTCGGTCGATGTTCATAGCGATAACACTGAGAGCTATCGATGCT
>JAEEGJ010007813.1_pt1 | contig 30137 bp, 17 predicted proteins | sample 8958761 | NCBI WGS metagenome assembly JAEEGJ01 (sample SAMN16246546, study PRJNA631951) | gut metagenome | biome: gut microbiome; feature: rumen; material: RS-attached | host: Bos | place: Iran: Karaj | collected 2018-10
TATGTCGGCTTTAGTATATCCTTATTGGCACCCATCGGGCAATTTCATTACAACTTCCGTGAATAAAACATTTCAGAGTTTCTTTTACCATCACGAGAATACCTTGGAAGTCTATGACACCGACTCTGATGTCGTTATTTACGATGTGGAGCGTCAAGAAGTTTTCTCTAGTCCTGCTTTGAAAGCTGACAGTGTCTTTGAAAGCTTTCCTACCTTTTCTCCCGACGGGCGCAGTTTGTATTTCCTCACTGCACGTGCCAAACAGATGCCTGTAGAGTATAAAGACTTACGCTATAGCCTTTGCCGCATAGACTTTGATCCTGAAGCCCGAGCATTAGGGCAGCAGGTAGATACCATTTTCAATGCAGAAAAAGAACAGATGAGTGTGTCATTCCCACGAATTTCTCCAGATGGCAGATTTCTGGTTTTTGGCATGCAGGAGTTTGGGAACTTCTCTGCATGGCATAAGGATTGCGACCTTTATTGCCTGCGTTTAAACGATGGAGAAATATATCCGCTTACTGCTGCCAATAGTGATGAATCAGAGAGTTATCACAGCTGGAGCAGTAATAGCCGTTGGATGGTTTTCAGTAGCCGAAGAATGGATGGATTGTTTACGCGCACTTATTTCACATATATCGATAAAGATGGAGTGGCGCACAAGCCATTCTTGCTCCCACAAAAGAATCCTGTGCAGTACTATGATGACTTGTTGTTAGCGTATAATCTTCCTGAGTTTATCAAGGATAAAGTAGAAATAAACCCTCACAAGATTGCTACGGTCATGCGTAACACGGAAGGAGTAAACGTCACTTATCGCAAAGACTGACTCCTCTCTACGGCTGTGCGCTGAAACTGACGTCAATCCCGTTGGTTTCTTTCATCATACGGGCGATATCCTTCTGATCGAATTCCACCTTATCACTGATAAATTCTGGAATATTGTAGCAGAAAAAGAGGTCCTCGTAAAACTCTACAGGGTTTTTCTGTGGCAAAAGGAAAGGTTTATGTGCCACTCCGTCCGCATCGATATAGGTAAAGAAAGGACGTGTGTAGAGGTCACCCATTCTTCGACTGCTGAAAACCATCCAACGACTATTACTGCTCCATGAGTGGTAACTATCTGTGCCATCCGGACTATTAGCTTCCGTGAGTGCACGCATCTCACCGCTCTGTAGATCGATGATGTAGAGGTCGGCCTCAGAGTGCCAGATAGAGAAATTGCCCGCATCATGCAAAGTCACCACCATAAAACGTCCGTCAGGTGAAATGCGGGGGAAAGATACACTGCATCCCTCTGTCTTAGCATTATAAAGCGTATCAACCTTGCTTCCGAAAGTACGGCTCTCTACGTCCACATCGATGCGACAAAGACTATAGTGGACATCTTTGTAGGTCAGCGGAAGACTATCCACCTTGGCTGCAGAGCAGAAATAAAGGCTTCTGCCATCGGGAGAGAACGTGGGGAACGTTTCAAATGCATCATCCGACTTCAGCAGCGGAGTGCTGAAAACCTCGTGACGATTCACATCATAAACCACTACATCAGAGGCATTATCGAACACTTCCAGGACATTCTGGTTATGCGCAAAGAAAGACTGATGTGTGTCATTGACGGAGAAAGCGATATATTCACTCGTAGGATGCCAAAACGGATAAACTAATGCAGAGATGGTTTCATCGGTCTTGGTGTTCAGCTTCTCGGCATTCTTTCCTTGACGTAATACCGTACCTGCATGCTTTGCCCTCATGTGAAACAACATCTTTTCTGGATCACGTGAAGAGAAACTATGGCAATTGACGCAATTGTAATCGGTAAATGCATTCTCATATACAGGCATCTGCTCAAAAGACCCCAAATCGCGCTGATAAATGCCCATTTCATTCCAGAAAGTATAGGTGGGTTGAATGAGGCGGTAAGCGATATAAGGATCTATCTCTTCCTGAGCTACATGCATGTAGAACGGCAAATAGGCCGTCCACCCATCTTGGGTCTTGTGACAAACGGTCAGAGTAATGTCTTGCCCTCTATTATGATCCAAGAGGTTTTTCCATTTCTTTGCTGGAATGGAGAACAATCCCTTGGCATCACCTAGCACCTGAATACTCTCCCCTTGAATGCCAGTTACCAAAAGGGCGACTTCTTCCTGGACTTGAACTTGGAAATTCAGTGGGGCGATGTTTGGCGGAATCGTCACGTCTTTATAATCGGGGAAGACGGAAACTTCCTCATCAGACTGCAGAGAGACTTCTATAGTGGAGTTGCATGAAACCAGCAACAATAGCAGTAAAAACTGAAAGATGACATTGAATCGTATAGTCATAAGAATGTGGTTTTCATTAATTATCCTTGCAAAGGTACAGATTATTATTTTCTTTTCAACAAATAACCCATGTTTTCTTATATCAAGGCTTATTCTTTGTTTAAATAATGTGAGAACCTCAAAACATCCAAAGGATTTTCATACGATTGGCGAAGGACAAATCATTTAACATATATTAAGAAAATCTTTATTATTAATAGGACCATAAGATGTAATTTTGTATGGTATTATTGGTTAATAACGACAGGTAATGAATTCAGATAAATCTTCAAAACTTAGATTGTTGTTGACAGTAGGCATGCTAATTGCAGTATGTTTATTGTTGTATTCTATTTTGGAGAGTACCCAGAGGTTCGTTTATTATTACAGGGAACAGCAACAGATATTCCTTTTCGATCGAGCCTATATCTTCGGTTTATTAAAGCCTATCGGGGGTTTGGCCGTGATGGTGGGACAATGGTTAGTACAATTCTTCGTGCTGCCACACACAGGTGCCTGGATCTCAACATTACTCAGTCTGGTATCTGCCTCCTTCATCTTCTTAAGCTTGCGAAAGTTGGATGCACATGGATGTTGGTGGGTACCATTAGTATTCATACCTGTTTTACTATACAACATTTGCTTGCAAGAAAACCACGTACATTATGATGGATTAGTGGCACTAACCTTTGGAGGTATCAGCCTTTGGGGATATTCCCTCCTGACTAAGACCCATTGGGCGTATCGCGTTATAGGTGGTGTGGTGATTGGACTGGTGCTGTTCTATTTGGCAGGTTCAGTGGCAGTACTCATTAGTCTTTCGATGTTGTTGTTTGACTTGCTTCGTAAGGCTCCAAAAGCCTATCTGGGAGTAGTCCCATTGGCAGTGGTGCTTTTCATGGGCATCTTGGCAGTGTCTTTCAATTGGTTAATGGATTATGATTATGCGTTTTGGACAAAGGGTTACTGCGAATATTACTATGCTCCAACGACCCTACATACTTTATCATGGGTCTCACTACCATTACTGATGCTTTTAGTGGGAGTGTCGGCCAAATGGCAGTGGCGCAAGACTTGGATGGAACCAGTATTGGCTGTGGTACTGATAGGGCTGATGACCTTCGGCTATCTGCGAGTATCAAACGGTGTGATGAACCATGCTTACTATACTTTGCAGGAACAGATACACTATACCGATACGCAAGAATGGGATAAGTTGACCACCGTAAAGGGGGTTAGGGCCAATGACGATATACAAATGAACTATTTCAACCTTGGGCTTTCACATCAAGGACGGCTGCTTAATGACCTGTTGATCTATCCACAGAAAGGCATGTCATCGTTGATGATAGGCGATGTGCAAGATACGGATATGAGTGTACTGATGGCACGCCTATACTATCAAATGGGTGTCATAGGGGCAGCCCAATATCTATCTTTTTGTGCTACCGTGGGCATCACCTATGGTAACCCTTCTATGACTAAGTTACTGATTAAAACCTACCTCATTAATGGTTCTTATCAGATGGCAGAGAAATATATAAAGATGCTTGAGAAAAGTTGGTATTATGCCGACTGGGCAAACGAACAACGCAAATTCCTTTATAACGATAAGGCGGTAGAAGCTGACCCGGAGTTAGGGATGATGCGTCGGGGGCTCTCCATGAATAGTGATGAATTTGTAATTATTCATGGTCCTTTATCAGATTTAACCGCGGTATTGGATGCTAATCCAGACAACCAAGAAGCGGCCGATTATTTAATAGGCATGCTATTAGTTTCCAAAAATTTCGATGGCGTAATAGAGTTTGTGGAACGGTATTATGGGAAGGGATGTTTAACCTCTTTACCCGACCGCCTGCAAGAAGCGGTAGTGGCCATAGCAGAGCACGATCCTGATTATTGCAGGGCACATGGAGTGAGTGAGGAAACCATCGACCGGTTCAGCAGTTTCAGACAGGATGTGATTACCTTGAGAAGGAATGGAGCCTCTAACTTTTCTGGTTTGGCGGCTAAATATGGCAAGACTTTTTGGTATTACATGCTAAAATAGGCTTTTATCACCTTTTTGAGTTCAGGCAGCAATCACAGATACCACAATTATGGGGATTGTCTTCTCCAAAATAGCGCAACAACATACGGCTTCGACAGCTCACATCATTCTCTGCGTAATGGATGATGGCATCTAGTTGTTTTTCTAATCGTTCCTTGCGTTTTTCATAAATCTCTTTAGAGAAATGGAGATCTTGAAGTTCCATGCGCTCGCGAGTATAAATAACATAAGGGGTCTTCTTTGCAGGGATATAACTGATGATGTGCAACTTAGCCAGACGGATAAGTCGTGCATAAATGTCTTGTCTGTCCATGTGGAGGCGAATGGAAAGGAGTTCTTCACTGATATAAGCATAATCCGTAAAAACACCTGTATAAGAGCGAAGGATCGTTTGAATCAAGCGATCTGTATCCTTATCCGTCTCATGCAAACGGTAGAGTTCGTCTCTAGAAAGAATAAACATCAGTCGGGATGCATTGTCTTGTTCATCCGTGTATTCCAGATAACCAGCTTGCGTAAGTATCTTCAAAGCACTATGCACGGGTACAGGGAAATGCTTAAATTTACGACAGAAGTCATCGATGTCAAACACTTTTATGCAACCTATTCCATCTCCCATCGCCATTTGGTAATAGTATTGAAGATGCTCATAAACCTGACGAATGTAGTCTTTTTGTGGGAAAGTATCAGGCACACGTCGATGCAAGATGGTCTTGTCGTGCGGATGGTAGAGCAACACAGCATAAGCTTTCAAACCATCTCTTCCTGCACGTCCAGCCTCCTGAAAATAGGCCTCGATGGAATCGGGCAAATCCATGTGGATAACCAAACGCACATCTGGTTTGTCAATACCCATTCCAAAGGCATTGGTCGCCACCATTACCCTACTCTCTCCGCTTTTCCAACGCTGTTGTCGCTGGTCTTTGACTGCATCATCCAGTCCTGCATGATAAAACTCTGCCGTAATATCAGCCGACTGAAGCAATTCAGTGATTTCTTTTGTCCTCCTACGATTACGCACATAGACAATGGCACTACCTGCTGTACGCTGAAGGATATGAAGCAGTTCCTGGGGTTTGTTCTCTGTCTTTCTTACGACGTAAGCCAGATTCTTACGTTCAAAACTCATGCGGAAGACGTTCTCTTGAGGAAACAACAATTGTTTCTGGATATCTTTGACAACCTCAGGGGTGGCAGTGGCAGTAAGTGCTAATAAGGGTACGTCTGGAAGCAATTCCCTAATTTCTGCTATTTTCAAATAGGCAGGGCGGAAATCGTAACCCCATTGAGAGATACAATGGCTCTCATCCACAGTGATAAGGCAAACATTCATCTTCTGCACTTTTATACGGAAAAGTTCTGTGCCTAAACGTTCTGGAGAGATATATAGAAACTTATAGTTGCCAAAGATACAATTGTCTAAGGTCGTCAGAATTTCCTCATGCGACATGCCAGAATAGACTGCCAATGCCTTGATGCCCTTATCCCTAAGATTTTGTACCTGATCTTTCATAAGGGCTATCAGAGGGGTAACGACCAGACATAATCCTTCCATGCACAGCGTAGGTACTTGGAAGGTAATAGACTTTCCCCCTCCGGTAGGCATTAAGCCAAGCGTGTCACGTTTCTGAAGAATACTATGGATGATATCTTCCTGTATGCCTCGAAAAGAATCAAAGCCCCAATACTGCTTTAAAACATTGCGCAGCCTCATGTCAATGTTCAATGCTCAATTATTTTAAACTTCGTTTGGTTTAATGTCTTCTATCTGCAACTGTACTTCACCTTTTTTATGCGTATTTTCCTCGATAGTATAAACAATATCGAAGCTGCGCTTTGTCTTAATAAATCGTACATGCGAACTTTGTCCGAAAGCAATACCGTTCATCACCTTGTTGGACTTGTTGTCCACCAGCTCCAATTTGATATGTTCCTGACCGCGTCCTACCACCTTACTCGTGCCATAGTCATACACATTGTGGGTGCAGAAAACAGGTTTCTCGTTGTTAGGACCGAATGGGTTGAACTTCTTCAAATCTGCATAGAACTTGTTGGAGATGTCCTTGAAATCTATTTCTGCATTGATGTCGATCACGGGCAACATTTGCTCAGAAGTGATGTGTTCAGCCACAAAAGCCTCAAATCTTTCTCTAAAGATTGGCACATTCTCTGCCTTCATGGAAAGACCTGCTGCATAAGTATGACCTCCGAAGTTTTCCAACAAATCACGACAAGATTCTACGGCTTTATAGACATCAAACCCCGTAACGGAACGGGCAGAACCCGTAGCCAGACCACCTGTATATGTAAGTACCACAGAAGGCTTATAGAAGACTTCCGTCAATCGGGAAGCTACAATACCAATCACGCCACGATGCCATTCTGGATTATAGAGGACAATGGAATGCTTGTCATTCAATGCTGAATGTTCTGCCACAATCTTATTGGCTTCTTCCGTCATGGCTTTATCCAGATCCTTGCGCGTCTCATTGTACTGATTGATAGTATTGGCTTTTTCAACAGCCGTGGAGAAATCCTTTTCTGTCAGCAGATCCACTGCTTCCTTACCGTTCTGAATACGACCGGAAGCATTGATGCGTGGCCCTATCTTGAACACAATGTCGCTCATTGTAAGCTCTCTGTCATTAAGTCCACACACATCAATGATAGCTTTCAATCCAACACTTGGATTACTGTTGAGCTGTTTTAAGCCATGGTAAGCTAAAATGCGGTTTTCACCCATAATGGGTACGATATCGCTGGCAATACTCACAGCACAAAGGTCAAGCAGAGGAACCAAGTTATGGAAGTCGATGCCGTTATTAAGGGCAAAGGCCTGCATAAACTTGAATCCTACGCCACAACCAGAAAGGTGCTCATAAGGATAAGTGTTGTCTTTCCGCTTGGCATTGAGGATAGCCGCAGCTGGAGGAAGTTCATCATCCGGCACATGATGATCGCAAATGATGAAATCTATACCTTTTTCTTTCGCATAGGCAATTTCCTTCACTGCCTTAATGCCACAATCCAGCACGATGACCAGTTTTACACCAGTCTCCTCGGCATAATCCACCCCCTGAAAGGAAACGCCATAACCCTCTTCATATCGATCAGGGATGTAATAATCGATATTCGAGTAAAACTGTTGAATAAACTTGTAAACTAGCGCTACAGCTGTAGTGCCGTCTACGTCATAATCTCCATAGACGAGAATACGCTCCTTGCGCCCCATAGCCAAATTCAGCCTTTCGACCGCAAGGTCCATGTCCTTCATCAAAAATGGGTCGAGCAGTTCAGAAAGCTGCGGACGGAAGAACTTCTTCGCCTCCGCCGCCGTCGTGATACCGCGCTCTACCAAAAGTCTGCCCAATATCGGACTCATACCCAGGTCTTTGGCCAATTGTTGGCTTGTCTCGACCAGGTGGGGAGATATAGGCAAATAATTCCATTTGTGAGTCATTATATATATTATTTTTTATTTTTTCCATTGTATGTAAAAATTAGTTTGAGCCCATTAAGGCATTATAATGAATGTGTAAAGATACGGCTTTTATTTTAATATATGCAAGGATATACGAAAAATTTTAGGAAAAATAAAAAATCCAGTTAAGGAAAAATTATTTCTTAACCGGATTGATTATTTCTAAGTACAAAATATAGTCTTACAATTCCAAAGGCTTTCGTTGATTTCGTCGCACATCCTTACCCTCGAAGCGGCAGATGGCCTCTATCCATTCCTGTTTCAACGGCATAGATTCATGTGCTATCAGATCATAGGTCACCATGACTGACATGCCTTTACATTTCACTTCACCTGTATCAAGATCGATGACCCGTTGACTTAAATGAAAGCTCTTGTTACCTATTTCTGTTACAGCGGTTTGCACGGCGATATGATCCGTTTCATAAATCTGGGAAAGGAAGTCTGCTTGCACGTGAACAGCCACAATACCGTAATTACGCCAGTTCACATGCGGACAGACATGGGCAAAGTATTGACTCTTCCCAAGGTCGTAAAAAGAGAAATATACTTCATTGTTCACATGCCCGAAACGATCCACATCATTCCAACGCAACTGGATAGGCATTGTATGGTGATATTGCAACTCTTCTTTTTCTTCTTCCATCGATTTTCTTATTACTTTTTCTTATTTTTTTGCAAAAATACTATTTTTGCATCTAAATTCATGTCCGAATAGTGAAAGAAATAAAAATTCGGATATAAAAAATGTGAAGGCTATGACAAAGGCAATGATGGATGAGATTAAAAAAGCCTGTGAGGTGATGCGGCAAGGAGGACTGATCCTTTATCCCACAGATACGGTTTGGGGCATCGGTTGTGATGCCACCAATGAGGAAGCTGTGCGTAAGGTCTATGCGCTGAAACAACGTGAAGACTCTAAAGCCATGCTTGTACTGGTGGATAATGCCGTGAAGGTGGATTTCTATGTGAAGGAAGTACCTCCTGTGGCTTGGGATTTGCTGGAAGTGGCAACCAACCCACTGACGATTATCTATTCAAATGCCCGTAACCTTGCACCCAACTTGTTGGCAGAAGACGGGAGTGTGGGTATCCGCGTCACTGAAGAAGAATTTTCCAAGCAGCTCTGCTTCCATTTTCGTAGAGCCATTGTCTCCACAAGTGCCAATATCAGTGGTGAGCCTTCTCCCAGAAACTTTGCTGAGATCAGTGAGGAGGTGAAAAAAGCCGTGGATTACATTGTGAATTATCGACAGAACGACAAGCAGAAACATAAACCCAGCAGCATCATCAAATTGGGGCCAACGGGTGAAATCCAAATTATCCGACAGTAATGAATAGTAAAAATAATTGGTTTGAAAGGTTTATCCATTGGAGGGAAACACACATCAGCAACCGCCAGTTTATACTGATTCTCAGTCTGTTGGTCGGTATTGCTTGCGCTTTGGCAGCTTACGTTCTTAAGCAGCTTATTCATCTAATTCAGACATTGCTGACATCTGGTTTTATTTCTTCTGAAGCCAATTTCCTCTATCTTTTATATCCAGTGATAGGTATTTTCCTCACAGGGGTATTTATCAGGCGTGTGGTAAAAGATGATATCAGTCATGGTGTTACCAAAATCCTATATGCCATTTCGCGTAGAGAAGGACATATCAAGAAACATAACACTTGGAGCAGCATCATTGCCAGTTCCATTACTATCGGATTTGGTGGATCGGTTGGAGCAGAGGCCCCTATCGTACTCACAGGATCTGCCATCGGCTCCACACTTGGCTCTACTTTCCGCATGGACCAACGCACGTTGATGCTCTTGGTGGGATGTGGCGCTGCAGGTGCAGTGGCAGGTATCTTCAAGGCGCCCATAGCAGGCTTGGTTTTCACCATAGAAGTCATCATGCTTGACCTTACCATGTCCTCTCTGTTGCCATTACTCATTTCTTCCGTAACGGCAGCGACCATCGCATACATCACTTCAGGCACCGATGCCATGTTCCAGTTTGCACAAGACGAGCCTTTCGTATTGTCACGCATTCCTTATGTCATCATTCTAGGTATTGTCTGTGGACTGATTTCGCTCTATTTCACACGTGCCAATATTGCCATTGAGGAGATCTTCAGGAAGCTCAAATCCCCCTATGCCAAATTAGCTTTAGGAGGTGTCATGCTTAGCGTACTCATCTTTGTCTTTCCTCCCCTCTATGGTGAAGGATACGAGATTATCGAACTGCTGATCAATGGAGCCAACAATGCCGATTGGGAGACAGTGATGAACAATTCACTTTTCTATGGTCATGGTGAACTCCTATTGCTCTATCTGGTACTGATTATCATCTTCAAAGTCTTTGCCATGACAGCGACCAATGGTGGCGGCGGTTGTGGAGGTATCTTTGCACCTTCCCTCTTCTTGGGATGCATTGCAGGCTTCGTTTTCGCCCATTTTTGTAATGGTTACGACTGGTCAGAGCCTCTCCCAGAAAAGAATTTTGCATTGATGGGGATGGCTGGCTTAATGAGCGGTGTGATGCACGCACCACTGACAGGAGTCTTCCTGATTGCCGAACTGACAGGAGGATACGACCTTTTCCTTCCTCTGCTGATTGTATCCATGGCATCGTACCTTACTATCGTATTGTTTGAGCCTCACAGCATCTATTCCATGCGCTTGGCAAAGAAAGGCGAACTTCTTACGCATCATAAAGATAAAGCTGTACTGACGCTAATGAAGATGGATAGTGTGATAGAGAAAGATTTCAAAGTGGTACATCCTGAAATGGACTTAGGTCAAATGATAGGAGCCATTTCCAACTCTAAACGAAATATCTTCCCTGTGACGAATGCTAATGGTGATTTCTTGGGGATGGTACTAATGGACAATATTAGAAACATCATGTTCCGTCAGGAACTTTACCACCATTTCAAAGTGGAACGTCTCATGACATCCCCTCCAGCACGACTGTATGATACAGATAGTATGGAACAGGTAATGGAGAAGTTTGATGAGACGGAAGCATGGAATTTACCTGTCATCAATGAAGAAGGGAAATACTTAGGCTTTGTATCCAAATCGAAAGTATTCAACGCCTATCGAGAAATGATGGTGCATTTATCTGAGGAATAGTGTTGTACTTATTGTTCTATGATCTATGGAAAAAAAGGAGTTAAGAATTGTCTATATGGGAACGCCCGACTTCGCCGTAGAGTCTCTACGGTGTTTGGTAGAAGGCGGTTATAATGTTGTGGGTGTCATTACCATGCCCGACAAACCTGCAGGTCGAGGACATAAGATACAGTATTCCCCCGTTAAGCAATATGCCTTGGAGCACCAATTACCACTGCTTCAACCCGAAAAATTGAAAGATGAATCATTCATCGAAGCACTGCGGGCTTGGAAGGCCGACTTGCAGATTGTCGTCGCCTTTCGTATGTTGCCCGAGGTGGTATGGGCGATGCCTCGGTTTGGTACGTTCAATCTCCATGCTTCCCTTCTTCCTCAGTATCGTGGTGCTGCCCCCATTAATTGGGCAGTTATCAATGGAGAGACAGAGACTGGCATCACGACCTTCTTCCTGAAACATGAGATCGACACTGGAGAGGTAATCCAGCAAGTAGCCATCCCAATTGCCGATACCGATGATGTAGGCACGGTGCACGATAAACTCATGGTACTTGGCGGTAAGCTGGTCATTGAGACTGTAGAAGCTATCCTAAATGGCACCGTAAAATCTATTCCACAGGAAGACATGATTACAGAGTCATTGCGTCCTGCTCCCAAGATCTTCAAGGAAACCTGCCGCATCGATTGGCAAAAACCCTTGAAGCAGATCTACGACTTCGTACGTGGACTTTCCCCCTACCCAGCAGCATGGACAGAGTTGCAGAAACCCGATGGTAGCGTAGAGATGCTTAAAGTCTATCAAACCGCCAAAATCCCTGAAGCGCATCAACTTCCTTATGGCACCCTCCGTACCGATAGCAAAACCTATCTGCATGTCGCTGTGGAAGGCGGTTTCATAGCCATCTTATCGTTGCAGCTCCCGGGAAAGAAACGTCTGAAAATTGATGAATTATTGCGTGGCTATAAAATAACCAACGAATTCTGTGTGAAGTAATCAGGTAATTAGTATCTTTGTACCAATTAAACGGATAATTATGAAACCCATCATTTCCCCATCAATACTTTCGGCAGATTTCTGTCACCTTGGTCGTGAGATAGATATGCTCAATAACAGTGAGGCCGACTGGATACACATCGACGTTATGGACGGTGTCTTCGTACCCAATATATCTTTCGGTTTCCCCGTCTTGAAGCATGTTGCTAAGGCGAGTACTAAACCCTTGGATGTACATCTTATGATCGTGCAGCCTGAGAAGTTTATACAGGAAGTCCGTGCCCTTGGCGCCTTTCTCATGAACGTACATTACGAGGTTTGCCCCCATCTGCACAGAGTGATACAGCAAATCCGCGAAGCAGGGATGCAACCAGCCGTTACCCTAAATCCTGCCACTCCTGTCTCTCTAGTGAAAGACATTCTACCCGATGTTTATCTGGTGCAACTCATGGGTGTCAATCCTGGTTTCGGCGGTCAGAAGTTCATCGAGCATACCGTTGAGAAAGTCCGTGAACTACGCGACCTAATCAGTGAAACCAATTCCAAAGCACTCATTGAAGTTGATGGGGGTGTGAACATGCATACAGGTGCCCGTCTCATCGAAGCTGGTGTCGATGTCTTGGTGGCTGGCAATGCCGTCTTCTCTGCCAATGATCCACAAGAAGCGATAAGGCAGTTGAAGAATTTGTAATACGTCATCCTATGAAGAGCACCTCTTTGCTGCAAAAACATCCCTTATTGAGGTTGCTCCTTCCACTTCTGTTAGGAATAGTTTTGGCTGACTCTTTTTATCAAGAATTAGCCAGCCATCAAACTACATTACTCCTAATTACCATAGCTTTTTTCTTCCTTTTAGTCCTTTCTCTTTGGAGGTTTAAAGGATGCTTTCCCGTTTTCTTTCCATTTGTCATCATTGGCATTGGCATGATACTGACTGGCAAGAGTCTGTCAAGATCCTCTTTCGACTTCACAGAAAGGAATGTCGCTTATCGGGTGCTTATTAACGAGCAACCAGAGGAAAAGGAACGCAGCATCTTATGCAAGTCTGTTGTTTTGGAAAGAGCCGATACTTTGAGTAATGTCAAAGATAAAGCCTTTCTTCTGTACTTCGCAAAAGATTCTGCCTCCTTCGCACTTAAAAAAGGAGACTCTTTACTAATATACGCTTCCTTGCAACCAGCATTGAACAGTGGAATTCCCGATGCATTCAATTATCCACGATATCTACGAAGAAAAGGCATTTGTGGTTCTGGATACATTGCTGCTGACCATTGGAAATTGATTGGACATAACGAACAATTAACTCAAGACAAATTTGCTAAGACTAAAGATTACCTTAAAGGAAGGTATGAAAAACTTGGCTTTAAAGGGGATGAACTTGCCATACTTACAGCTCTAACCGTTGGCGAGAAAGAGGAATTAAGTGAAGAGATAAAAGAGGTGTATTCTGTGAGTGGAGCTAGTCATGTTTTAGCTATTTCTGGACTGCATATTGGTTTATTTTATGCGGTCTTACGGATACTGCTCACTCCATTGAGAAAGAGAAAGCATTTTAAATTCATGTCAGTCTTGCTTATAGTCGGCACATTGTGGCTATTTGCCACATTGACAGGATTTCCTGCTTCTGTGGTACGCTCCGTCACGATGTTTTCATTGATCGCTCTTTCTTCATTGACTCAGGAACGACCACACACCATAAACACATTGGCTTCAGCAGCCTTTGTAATGCTTTTGTTTCAACCTTTGTGGTTATTCGAGATTGGTTTCCAAATGTCTTTTGCTGCCGTGTTAGCCATTGTTACTCTAAATCCTTTCTTCTCCTCGTTATGGCCAACAAAAAACAAAATCCTAAGTAGATTCAGAGATCTATTATCTGTTTCCATTGCTGCACAGATAGGAGTTGCCCCAATCGTTGCCTTCTATTTCCATCGTTTCTCTATTTATTTCATTCTTGCAAACCTATGGGCGATACCGATGGTAACCTTAATAATGTATATGACTTTACTGATGCTTGTGCTTTCTCCTTTTTTGGCTATTCAGCAAGAGGTCGCTTTCTGTGTAAACAGACTGATTCACTGGCAGAATGTAGGCCTAGATTACATCAGTCAGTTGCCTCATGCTTCCATTGATCGCATATGGATAACCATTGGAGAAATTGTTGGATTTTATATCGTAATATGGTTGTTCTATCGTTTCTTCAAGAAACGGACAGCCTATCATACACTATGTGCATTGGGCAGTTTGTTCCTTTTATTATTTATCCATTTAGGACTTTCCATTTATAACAAATTTAATCCAAGCATTGTCTTTTATAATGTACGAGGATGTCCTGCAGTTCATTTGGTCTCAGATACTGGAAACTCATGGATTGGTACAACGGACAGCTTACCATATTTGGGTACGCTCATGAATCAGGCAAATCCCTATTGGATACATCACCAGTTAGAAATTCCAAAAATGCTAACTAGCAAAAACCAAATCGTATCTTTTCGTGGGAAGCGAATTTGTTTCATCAATGATGCTCGTTGGAGATGGAAGGAAAGTGACTTGAAACTTTCCATTGACTACTTATATATTTCCAATGGATATAGAGGAACACTCGAAGAACTAACAAAGCTGTTCGATATTAACGAGGTGGTTATTGATGCCTCTTTGTCTGCCTATTACACCAATCGCTTGGTGGTTGAATGTAAAGAAAGAAACATTCCTACACATCATCTTGCGGAAGAGGGTATTCTCCAAATACCCATATAAAAAAGAAGGGGTATCTATCACAGACACCCAATCTCTAATAACCTTAAATCTAATACCATGAAAAACACAATGCAAAGGTAGCAATTTTATGTTATATAACATAAATACGCTCCGAAAAACGCTTGCGTTTAACAAAAATTAAACATTAAGTTTCGATTTTGCTTTATAAAGTTACCATTTCCCCCTACTCTACATAAAGTACCAGTCCTTTGAGGTATTCGCCTTCGGGATGATAGATGTTCACAGGATGGTCTGCAGGCTGTGTGAGTTGATGTAATATGCGCACACTACGTCCTGTCATAGCGGCAGCAGTGAAGATGGAAGTACGGAATTGCTCCTTGCTAACAGCTTGTGAGCAGGAGAAGGTGAACAAAATACCTCCGGAACGTATCTTTTCCAAGGCCTTCACATTGAGCTTGCGGTAGCCTTGAAGAGCATTACGCAAAGCATCACGGTGCTTAGCAAAAGCAGGAGGATCAAGGATAATGAGGTCATAGTGCCCATCTTCCATCTGATCAAGGAACTTGAAGGCATCTTCAGCATAAGCGGTATGACGCTGATCGTCAGGGAAATTGAGACGGACATTCTGATTGGTCAGCTCAATGGCTTTAGCGGAGCTATCTACGGAATGTACCAAATGAGCACCACCTCTTAAGGCATAGACGGAGAAACCACCTGTGTAACAAAACATGTTAAGCACATCACGGCCACAAGCATAGCGTTCCAAAAGAGCACGGTTCTCGCGCTGATCAACAAAGAAGCCAGTCTTCTGCCCTTTCGCCCAATCGATATGAAATTTTAAGCCATACTCCAACGCAACATTCTCCTGACTTCCACCAATGAGAAAACCGTTTTCAGCGCCAAGATCAGCCTTATATGGCAAGGTGGTTTCTGATTTATAATAGATGTGCTTGATACTTTCTTTCATTATCTCCAACAGGGCATCGGCTATCTGCTTACGACAACAGTGCATACCTACAGAATGTGCCTGCATCACAGCGGTCTGTCCGTAAATATCAATAACTAGGCCTGGAAGATTGTCTCCTTCACCATGTACTAATCGATAGGTACTATGGTCGGGACGGGCACAAAGTCCGATAGCTTGCCGCATTTCGAAAGCTATCTGCAATTTACGCTTCCAGAAATCAACGTCAATCACTTCATCTTCATGGAAGGTTAAGATTCTGACGGCAATACTACCTATCTGATAATGCCCCCGGGCTATGAAATTGCCCTTGGCTGTATATATGTCTACCAGTTCCCCTTCTTCTGGAGTACCGTCGATATAGGAGATGGCTCCAGAGAAGACCCAAGGGTGGTAACGCTTCAGTGATTCTTCCTTCCCTGACTTTAAATAGATTTTGTGCATATCTCTTCTTCGTTAACTTTCTGAATGATAAAATCGCCCGACTGTTTCAACTCTTCCAGCTTATGGTAGATCTTCAGACAAGCCCATGCATCGATGGCTGCATACTCTTGTTGTGCTATCGTCAATTGCTCTGCATCCCAGTTTGACAATCGTTGCCCTTTGGAAATCTTTTCTCCAAAAAGAATGGCATAAATTTTCTGCAGACTTTTCTCCTCTATACCGAAAGCACTGACATACTCCTGCAGTTCTATATAACCTTCAGGATTGAAGGATGCACGCTTTTTCAGCATCAAGAAGTCGTCTTTCAACGACAATCCTATCTTCAGTAGCTTAGGATTCTCCAAGAGTCGTACAATAGAAGGTGTCAGTCCTACCTTATTCAGCCGGAAAAGATAAGATGCTTCATCAGTGGCAAGTTGAAGCAAAGAAACCAGATGAACTTCGCCTTTTCGGAAGGAGGGACGTGTTTCAGTATCTATGCCTATAATAGAGCATTTTTCAAGAGAGATGGCGGCTTTCTCAATATCCCAGAGATTATCCACTACCTTGATTCTGCCCTCGAACGAGACCAAAGGCATGGTGTTGATGGTTTCTTTTTCTATGATATTATGGATAATCATGGGGTCAGTCATAGTACTTGTCCTCGTCTTCATCGATGGTATCTGAAGCAAACTTCAACTCATGTAACGCACGTAACGTGTTCACTAATTTCTGCCCCCAGTAAAGTCTGAAATTCTCCTGACAAAGGGCCAAGGCATCGTTCATGGTAAGATTCAATCCTTGTCGGAAAATAAAAATGAAATTGCAGATGTCCTGATAGATATCTGCCAAATCTTCGGAAATATGCTTGGCTATAGGGGTGTCACTGTACTTCATGTCTTCCATAAAGACATCAAGATACACATCATCTTTAGTCAAGATACGGGCGATGTTGGTGCGGATATATTCATAATCTTCTTCGGTAACATGCTCTTCGAGAAGCTCATTGCCCAAGGATTCACAGGGAGGAAGGAGCAGTGCCTTGATGTAGAGCAAGGGCAAAACTTTCAAAGTAGTATCTACAAACTGGTCTTTTTCTGTAGATACAGCTTGCTCCATCAACTTGCAGAACTCCGCTGCCACAGTGACGAAGTCGATTACATTCCTATCGAATATTGCCTTACTCTCTTTTACCATAGCTTTTGATATTTGGAGGCAAAGATAATGTAAATTGTGAGCAAAAGCAAAAAGGAAGGGTATAAACTGTCATATTACTTTCCCCAAATTCCGCTTCCCTCACGAGGGAATAAATTTTACCTCACGAGGAAAGTCAAATTTCCTCATGAAACTCCATTTGAAAAGAAGGTGGGAAATACACTGTTTACTGTCCACAACTGTCCACATCCCGAAGGTATGTCTATAAAGCAAAATGTGGACAGTTGTGGACAGTGGACAGTTAGTTTTTGTCTATTACACTTAAACAGAACAGGGGCGAACCTCGCGGTTCGCCCCTGAATTATAGCTTAGAATGTATGTCTAAACTAAAGGATTACTTCCAGTTCTCGCCCTGAACAATGCGACCCATAGCAGCCTGCAATGTTGTAGTAGGAATTGGGTAGGTTACCCAGTTTGCATTGTAAACGTTAGAGAACTTATTTGCAAAGAACTGATTCTCATATGCACGGTATGCATTCAGAACATCAGCAGCCTCACCCCAACGAGCAAGGTCGAACCAACGATGACCTTCCATACCGAACTCAGCACGCATCTCACGCTTCAGAGCGGTAAGAGCCTCTTCCTTGCTTCCGAAGCTGTCGTACAGACCAATCTTATAGGTAGCAGCAGCACCAGTCTTAACTTCACCTGTTGCAACGTTAGTCAGTGTCTTACCAGCATCTGGATTCTCTACGAAACTGTTAGCTGCGCGAGCACGTACCTTATTGATCAATGTTAGAGCAGTGCCCAGATCACCTTCCTGGATAGCGCACTCAGCACGCATCAACAGAATGTCGGCGAAGCGGATCACGTGATAGTTGGCAGCGTTAGAACCGATAGCGGTAGCCACAGCCGTAGAACCACGGTCAGCTTTGCGGTGCTGATACTTGATGTTCATCTGCAGACCACCATTGGTATAGTCACGTACCCAACCGTTCAAACCTGTAGGAATACCATAATCCAGGTAAGGAACACCGAAACGACCTGCGCAGTAGTCCAGACGTGGATCCACTGGAGTATCCAGATCAGTTACAGGAACACCGTCTTGCAAAGTTGTCAGAGGACCAAAGTCGGTGTAGTTCTTCAAAGGCAGACCCTTATCATCCACCATGAAGCTGTTTACGAACTCATAGGTTGGCTGATAGAAACCCCAACCACCAAGGCCGAGGGCACCTGGAGAACCAATAGCTGGGCTATATACGGCAGCATTGGTATCAGTCTGGGTACCGTTGATAGTCAACTGTACATCGAATACAGACTCACCAGTCCAGTCAGAGGTATTAGCATTGTTGAACAGCTCTCCGTAAGTATCAGCCAGACGGTACTTCTGACCCTTGGCATCTACACCGTTGTTGATGATGTCATCCAACAGGTTCTTGGCATCTGCCCAATGGTTGGCAGAAGCGTTCTTGCCGTTGAATGGAGAAGACCAGTAGAGGTAGAACTTAGCTAACATAGCCTTAGCCATCCAAGAAGTGGCACGACCATAGTTACCTGCATTCCAAGTTGCTGGCAGGCCATTAATAGCATCCTTAAAGTCTTGCTCAACCAGATTCCAGATATATACGTAGTTACCGCTTTCATCCACATTGGTTACCTGTGGGTCAGTGTTTGCCTGATAGTCCTCCAGAGTCACATAAGGAATGGCAGCACCGAACATACGGATAGCCTCGAATTCCCATACAGCCTTGATGAACTTTGCCTGGGCAATGATCAAGTCAGGATTGGAAAGCTTATCGCCAGCTTTTCCTACCATATCCATCACGTTATTGGCACGTTTAATGGCCTCGTAGCAACCATTCCACTTACCTGAGATGTAAGAGTTAGAAGCATCAAACTGGTAAACTTCGATGGCTGTAAAGTCAGACTGGTCGGATGACTGAGAACCCTTGTTGGCATCTGCACCGGCAACGTCGCCGAAACAGTAGTTTGAAAGGGCACCATAACCCATCCAGCTGGTCTGGTTCATGTTATTGAAAGAAGAGTAGGCACCGTTCAACACCATGTCAATACCGCTCTCAGTGGTCAGCGTACCTTCTGACACTGCACCAGCAGGGTCGAGCACCAGGAAGTCGTCGCCGCAGCTCGTCATAGTCAGGGTAGCAAGTGCCATTGCTGAATATAATATCGCTTTTTTCATATTGTATTTCAATTTAATAGTTTTAATAATTAAACCTTTCTTCTTTTAATGTCTCCTCCGTTTGCCCCTCCCCGCTTGGGGGGAGGGAACAGGGAGAAACTATCTTTTGGTAGTCTGTTCATTAATTAGAAGTCAATGTTCACACCGAACAGGTACTGACGTGGAATACCATATGCACCGTAGTCGATGCCCTTAGACTGGTCACCTGATACGCTGTTAACTTCAGGATCAAGTCCTTCGTAACCGGTAATGGTGAATACGTTAGACAGCTGGAAGTACAGGCGGATGCGAGACAGAGTCAGCTTCTGAACCACCTTGCGAGGCAGGGTGTAACCCAGGGTCAGAGTCTGCATACGCAGGTAAGAACCGTCGGTTACATAGTCAGAGTGTGACTGGGTGTTCTCTGCATGAGTGTCACCATATACCCACAATGGCAGGGTTCCATTAGGATTGCTTGGACTCCAAGCCTTCTCAATACGGTCGTATCCGTAAACGTTACCCAGGTTACCCCACAGAGTATAGTACTCGTAGTGCTTGTAGATATCATTACCAAGTGAATAGTACAGATAAGCACTCATATCCCAATTCTTCCAATTCAAACCGATATTGACACCACCTGTCAGGTCTGGATGAGGATTACCGATGATAGTACGGTCGTTAGCGTCCACCTTACCGTCGCCGTTGATGTCCTTCCACTTGTAGTGACCTACGTAAGAAGCAGCTGACTTAGCCAAGTCGTCTGCAGAAACCACACCGTAAGGCAGTGCACCATAGTTCAATACTTCGCTCTCGCTCTTGTAGATACCGTCGTCTACATAACCATAGAACATACCTACAGGCTGTCCTACGGTAGTAATAGTCATCTGAGAGATACGAGAAGAGTAGAACAGGTCAGAAGCACCCAGTTTTTCTACCTTATTCTTGTACCAAGAAGCGTTGGCGTTGATGTTGTAAGATACCTGGCCGATCTTGTCTCTCCAGCCGATGGAGAAGTCGATACCGGTATTCTTGATATTACCCTGGTTAGTGTTAGGCTTGCTACCAGCACCTGCCAAAGATGTCCAAGAAGCTGGAACCAACATGTCAGAAGTCTTCTTGATATAGAAGTCGAAGCTTGAAGTCAGACGATTGTTGAATGCTGTTAAGTCATAACCCACGTTGAACATCTTGATGGTCTCCCACTTAGCGTTCTTATCACCCAGAGCGGATACACCGTAACCAGTGGCAGCACCAGAGTTCTCACCAGCAATACCATAAAGGTAACGAGTTGGGTTAGAGTACTGGAATGCGTAGTTGTAAGCACCGATGTTAGAGTTACCGGTTGTACCGTAACCAGCGCGGAGCTTCAAGTCATCCAACCAAGTCTCATGAGCCTTGGCCATGAATGGCTCGTCAGAGATACGCCAACCAAGAGAGATGGATGGGAAGGTACCCCAACGGTTAGCCTCAGAGAACTTAGAAGAAGCATCACGACGGATGGTTGCTGTTACCAGATACTTGCCTGCATAAGAGTAGTCCAAACGTCCGAAGAGACCGAACATGGTGTTCACTGAACCCATGCCACCACCATTACCAAGTGAAGAAGTACCACCATTACCGATGGTCCAAGTGTTGGTGTCATCCTCGAATACGTAGTCATTACGCCATGCACTGATGTTGCGGCCGATACCCATCTTCAATGCTTCAGAACCTGCCAATATAGTAAAGTCATGGTTTTCAGCTACGGTAAACTTATACTGTGCGGTGTTGGTCCACTGCCAACCAAAGCTCCAAGAACCATTCTCATTGAATGTATTGCGAGAAGAACCTTCCTTATCCCATGCAATTGACTTCTTGCTCATACTCAGACCCCAGCCACCATTCAAATTAATAGCGAACTGAGAACGCAGGGTCAGACCTTTGATCCAAGGATCCTTCAACTCTGCGAAGAATGAAGACTGCATACGGAAGTTACGGTTCCAGTTGTCATAGCCGTTAACAACGCTCTGGAGAGCAGAAGTGTTACGACCACCGTTACCCTGAGAACCAGCGAAGTCGCCGCCTACGTTGTAGGCAGGAACCCACTTGTTCATGGTGTAGGTCTGACCGAAGGTAGAACCATCACCCTGACCACCACGCTCACCGCGAGTCAACATAACAGCAGCGTTGGTGTTCTGGCCAACTGTGAAGTGCTTGGTTGGGTTGAATGTGGTATTCAATCGGAGTGAGTAACGCTCGAAGCTTGAACCCTTGATCGTACCGTTACGATCCTGATAAGCCAAAGACATTGAGTACTGGCCCTTCTCGCCACCGCCCATTACAGAGAGCTCATGGTTCTGTGACCAACCAGTCTGGGTTACCATATCGTACCACTGAGTACCAGCGCGTGCTTCTTCCTCAGTGCCACCAAGAATCTCCTTAATATAATAATATGCAGACAATGCATATGAGTGAGAACCATCAGGCTTATAAGCATCAACTAAGCCCTGATAGCTACCAAACTGCTCCATAATCTGACTCTTGCTCATACCGGCAGGAACGATGGTGTAAGGCATGTTATTCTCAATGCTCATACCTACAAAGTTACCATTGGCATCGTAAGCAGAACCAAACTGCTGGTGACCACTGATCTTAGTTGGGTCAGCACCACGAACTTCTACTTGGTTCTTCTGTGACTGACCGATAGCCTGCATAAAGTCGTATGCGCCCATGGTATTGAAACCATCATTAGCCATAGTTGAAGCAGAAATGTAGCCATTGTAGGATACACGAACCTTGCCTTCCTTGTTACCCTGCTTGGTAGTGATGATGATCACACCGTTTGCAGCACGGGCACCGTAGATAGCGGTAGCTGCAGCATCCTTCAGTACCTGGAATGATTCAATATCGTTAGGGTTCACTGAGTTAACAGAAACTCCTTGTACACCATCCACAATGATCAGAGGGTCGGAACCGTTCACACCGCCGACACCACGTACACGGATCGTAGTTGATGCACCTGGAGCACCACCACCGGATACGTATACACCGGCTGCACGTCCCTGCAATGCCTCCGTGAAGGTTGCCACAGGCTGCTCGGCAATAGCGTCGCGAGACACAACTGCTACCGAACCCGTAATATCCTTCTTAGCTTGCGTACCGTAACCTACGACTACCACTTCTTCCAAAGTCTCGGAATCTTCACGAAGGGTAACTTCCAAAGTAGTCTGATTTGGCTGCAGAGCAACCTCCTGAGTTACATAACCTACGAATGAAACCTGAATAGTAGCGTTGTTTGGAACGCCCTGAATAACGGCAACACCGTCCATGTTAGTAATACCACCGATGGTAGTACCCTTCACCAATACGTTGGCGCCGATAACCTCTCCCAGTGCATCCTTAACAGTTACGGTCACTGTGCGGCCGTTCTGCTGGATACCCTCAATGCCTGTTGTCTCATTCACTGCTGCTGAGGCACTCATTGGCATACAAACAGCAAGGAACAGAGGCAATGCGCATAATCCTAAATGTTTTTTCAAAAGATTGTTTCTCATATCTTTCTTAATGTAAGGTTAATAATACATTTATTAATGTTAGTTCTTTTTAAAATGTTGACAGACTAACTGTCATGATTGTTTGGTGTTTTTAAGTATCAGTTTTGTTTCATAGGCAATAAATCGTCTTTTTTTAATTGTTAATACTATTGTTTAATTCATTATTATTCATTTTTAAAACATATGCATACCCATTGAATCTTTATTAAGGACACAATAAGCATACAACATAACATTATTATTTATAGGAAGTTAGCTATATACCAACCCCTATTTTTAAGCATAATCTACCTTTTTAACTTGCCAAAGTTACAAAATTTTCTATAACAAAATATAATTTTGCTTTTTTTTTTCAAAAATCGATTTATTTAGACATTATTTAAATAATCAAAAAAAGGAGCATGCCTTTCGACATGCTCCTCTAAGCTATTCTTTAATTAAAGTTTATTTCCAGGCTGAATTCTGAACCAGTTTACCCTGCATGGTCACGATCTCATCGTTAGGAATTGGGAACATTACCCAAGATGCGCTGTAAGTCTTGCCAGAATACTTCACCAGATAGTTAGACTCATAGTTGATGAAGTTCTGAACCTCAGACTGAGCCAAACCCCAACGAGCCAGGTCAAACCAGCGGTGGCCTTCCATAGCCAGCTCCATGTGACGCTCAGCGATCAGAGCCTTTCTTACATCTGTACCCTCTGGCCATAGACCGATACGGTAGTTACCAGCAGCACCTGTCAGAGTCTTACCATTTACGAGGTCTTCCAATACATACTCACCAATAGTAGTAGCATCAGCTTTCACGTAGCTATTAGCTGCACGTGCACGTACCTTATTGATATATTCCAATGCAGTAGCATTGTCACCAGTCTCAATGCAGCACTCAGCATAGAGCAGATAGATGTCTGCCAAGCGGATCAGGTGGTGGTTCTTAACGGTAGAACCAGTAGAGTTGGTTGAACTCAGACTACCCTTGTCAGCCTTCTTTGGCATGTACTTCTTGTTTAGGAAGTAGCCACCATTTGAAGTAGCACGTACCCAACCGCCTACGGTCAGAGGGGTACCCCAGTCATAGTAAGGAACACCGAAACGACCTACGGCATAGTCCAAACGCGGATCTGTAAAGATATCCAAATCAGTCTTGATGATTTCCTTCCAAAGTAGGTTGCCATCTTCATCCTTCTTCTGCTCACCAGTCTTAGGATCAATGTCAGGCATACCTTGTGGATCTGGCACTGACATGGTCTCACCAAGATCAGTCACAGGCAGACCATTGGCATCTACCTTCATAGAAGAAGTGAGATACACAGAAGGCTGGTAGAATCCCCAACCACCACCGAGGGCACCTGCCATAGCGATGTGTGAACCACCGAGTAGTGCTGAGGTGTTGTTATTGGAGATGCCGATGAAAGTAGCCTGAATGTCGAATACAGACTCACCAGTCCAGTCACTCTGACCAGCGGTGAACAGTTGCTCGTAAGTATCAGCCAGTTTGTATTTCTGACCCTTGGCATCCACACCGCTGTTGATGATCTGCTCAAGCAGAGACTTTGCAGAAGCCCAGTTGGCAGTCTTGCCTGCACCGTTCTCAGCACCAGTATAAGGAGAAGCCTGGTAGATCATCACCTTTGCCTTATAAGCTGCAGCAGCCCACTTGTTAGCACGGCCTTGTTCACCTTTGCCCCAAGTTTCAGGTAGGTTATTCATGGCATAGTCGAAGTCGGCTATTACATTGTCCCAGATGTAGATATAGTTTCCGTTCTCATCCACGTTACTTACTGCTGGATCAGTGGCAGAGATAGAAGCTTCATAGCTGATATAAGGCACGGCTGCACCGAACATCTTGATAGCCTCGAAATGGAACAGACCACGCAGGAACGCTGTCTGAGCCTTTACCAAAGTCAACTGAGCCTCTGTGATACCACCCTTCTCTGCAGTCAGGTTTGCAATACGCTCTGCATCATTGGCATACTTCACGCCATCATAGATATAGCGGTACTTGCTGCGCAGGTAGCCATTTGATGAGTTGAATGAATAGGTCTCGATATCCGTAAAGTCAGACTGGTCGGCAAACTCAGAACCCTTGTTGGCATCACCGCCGAATACGTCACCGTAGGCATAGTTTACCAAGGGGCAAGAGAAATAGTCACGGCCAGGAGCGTACAGGTTGGCGTATGCCTTAGTCAACACATAGTCAACACCCGTTGCGTCCATCAGCGTCTGTTCAGTAACAGCACCCACAGGCTCCAGCACCAGGAAGTCGTCACCACAGCTGCTCATCGTCATGGTAGCTGCCAACGCCATAGCTGAATATAATAATGTTTTTTTCATATTGTATTTCAATTTTAGAGATTATAATTATCAGTTGTTAAGCATTACTTAAGAACTCATATTAGAAACCAATGTTCACACCGAAGATATACTGACGAGGCATACCGTAGCTACCATAGTCGATACCCTTGTTCATATCACTACCTACACGGCCAGTTTCTGGATCCAGACCAGAATAACTAGTGATAGTGAATACGTTAGACATCTGAGCGTACAGACGAATTCTTGACAAGGTCAGTTTCTGAACCACCTTACGTGGAAGCGTGTAGCCCAGAGTCAAAGTCTGCATACGCAGGAATGAACCATCCTCTACGAACATTGAGTTAGATACGTTACCAGACTCAGTAGCCTCAGCGTTAGAGCTTACCCACATAGGATACTTACCATTTGGATTCTCAGGGCTCCAAGAGTTATCACGACGGTCGTAGCTGTAGTTTGAACCCAGGTTACCGAAGTGGGTGTAGTATCTGAAGTGTGCATAGTTGTCATTTCCGATTGAGTAGTACAGATAAGTGCTCAAATCCCAAGACTTCCAGTTCAGACTGATGTTCACACCACCTGTCAAGTCTGGATGAGGATTACCGATGATGGTACGGTCGTTCTGATTGATGACACCGTCACCATTGATATCCTTGAATCTGTAGCGACCTACCCAGTTGATAGGCTTGTAGCCGTCAGCAGCACCGTAAGGACGTACGCCGTAGCTCTGAACGTCTGCCTCGCTCTGATAAATACCGTCCACAACATAACCATAGTACATACCGATAGGCTGGCCTGGAGTAGTAATAGTAAGCTGATTCAGACGAGAAGAGTAGAACATATCAGAAGCACCCAGCTTCACAACCTCGTTCTTGTACCAAGAAGCGTTGGCGTTGATGTTGTATGATACCTGGCCGATCTTGTCTCTCCAACCGATTGAGAAGTCGATACCGGTGTTCTTCATCTCACCTACATTGGTGTATGGGCGTGATGCCAAACCTGTCTGGTATGACCAAGGAGCTGGAACAAGCATGTCAGAAGTCTTCTTGATGTAGAAGTCGAAGCTTGAAGTCAGTCTATTGTTGAACGCAGTCAGGTCATAACCAACGTTGAACATCTTTGAGGTCTCCCACTTGGCGTTGTCATCACCCAAGCTTGAGATACCGTAACCAGTGTTGGCACTGCTGTCGTCACCGGCGATGCTATAAACGTAACCGTTACCAGTACCATACTGGAATGCGTAGTTGTAAGCACCGATGTTAGAGTTACCAGTGGTACCGTAACCAGCACGGAGCTTCAAGTCATCCAACCATGTCTCATGAGCAGGAGCCATGAATGACTCGTCTGAGATACGCCAACCGAGAGAGATGGATGGGAAGGTACCCCAACGGTTCTTCTCAGAGAATCGTGAAGAAGCATCGCGACGGATAGTAGCTGTTACCAGATACTTGCCCATGTAAGAGTAGTCGGCACGGCCGAAGAGACCGAACATCGTGGTCTTGCTGCTCATAGAACCTGAGTTGCTTGAAGTTGAAGAGCTACCGTTGTTGATCATCCAAGTATTGGTGTTTCGTTCGAATGCATAGCCCTGACGGCTTGCGCTCAGAGAGTAACCGATACCTTCCTTCAAAGCCTCAGAACCTACAACCAATGTTAAGTCATGCTTGTCAGCAAAGGTGTGCTTGTAAGTAGCGGTGTTGGTCCACTGCCAGCCGAAATTCCAGCCTGCGCTCTCGCTATAGCTGTTATAATTAGAACCTTCCTTGTTCCATGCAATGCTCTTATAGCTCATAGAACGGCTGTAGTTTCCATTCAGGTTCACAGAGAACTGTGTACGCAAAGTCAGGCCCTTGATCCAAGGATCCTTCAATTCGGCAAAACCTGCAGTATTGATACGTACGTTACGGTTCCAGTTCTTGTCACCCATATCCACGCCCAGGAGGGCAGAGTTAGCACGGCCTGCATTACCACGAGATGCGGCATAGTCACCAGCTACGTTGTAAGGAGCCTGCCAAGACTTGATGGTATATGTACGTCCGAAGGTGCTGTCATCACCCTGACCACCACGCTCACCAAAGGTGTTATTCAATGACATGCTGTTGTTCACACCGATAGTGAAGTGATTGGTAGGATTGTAGGTAGCGTTCATACGTACGGAATAGCGCTCGAACTTTGAACCCTTAATAGGACCTTCCATACTGTTATAGCCAATAGAAGTGGCATACATACCCTTGGTACCACCACCCTGCAAAGAGATCTCATGGTTGGTGATGAAACCTGTACGAGTCACCAGGTCATACCAGTCGGTACCCTTGCGAGCTTCCTGCTCTGACTGACCCAGCACATCCATGTTGTAATAGTAAGCTGAAAGAACATACGCGTTGGTTCCTGTAGGAGCATAGTTGGCACGCAGGGCCTCCAACAGAGGCTGACGACCAGCAGTAGTGTTAGGATCATAGTTGGTGACACCAAACATACCAGCTATCTGGTCTGCAGACTGAGCCATAGGAACAGTGGTGTAAGGCATAGTCAAGTGACCATCTGGGGTTACATTGCCAGCAGCATCGACCAACTGACCAAACTGGTCGTGAACGAGATTATTCACGTCACCGCCCTTGTACTTGATCTGGTTCTTGAAACCTTGCTCTTCAAATTCCATGAAGTCCCAAGCACCCAGCAAGTCGAAACCGTTGTTAGCCATGGTAGAAGCACCTACATAACCGTTGTAAGATACATTCACCTTGCTCTCCTTGCTACCCTGCTTGGTAGTAACGATGATCACACCGTTTGCAGCACGGGCACCGTAGATAGCGGTGGCTGCAGCATCCTTCAATACCTGGAATGATTCGATATCGTTAGGGTTCACTGAGCTTACATCCACACCCTGAATACCGTCAACGATGATCAGAGGTGAAGAACCGTTCACACCACCGACACCACGTACACGGATCGTCGTTGATGCACCTGGGGCACCACCACCGGATACATACACACCGGCTGCACGGCCCTGCAATGCCTCGGCGAAGGTTGCCACTGGCTGCTCAGCAATAGCATCGCGTGACACCACTGCCACAGAACCGGTGATATCCTTCTTGGCCTGAGTACCGTAACCTACGACAACCACTTCCTCCAAAGTCTCAGCATCTTCGCGAAGAGTTACTGTCACTGAATTCTGACCATTCTGAAGAGCAATTTCCTGAGTTACATAACCCACGAAAGAAACCTGGATTGTAGCGTTGTTTGGAACGCCCTGAATCACGGCAACACCGTCCATGTTAGTAATACCACCGATGGTAGTACCCTTCACCAGCACGTTGGCGCCGATAACCTCTCCCAGTGCATCTTTTACAGTCACGGTCACTGTACGACCGTTCTGCTGGATGCCTTGAACTCCGTTTGTCTCATTCACACCCGCTGATGCACTCATAGGCATGCATAAAGCGAGCATTAAAGGCAATGCATAGAGTCCCAATTGCTTTTTAAAAAGATTGTTTCTCATACCTTTTTCGTTCTAAGGTTAATTAATAATTTGTTAGTTATTTAAATAGATTGTTTCCTAAAATCCATTTCATGCCGTAAAATTATCTTAAATGCACTCATAGGACTTGTCTTATTTTTAATTTGACTTGTCCTATATTTTCAAGCTGCATATAGCCCTAGTAAAGGCACTAAAAAACAGGAACATACCTTGCAGCATATCCCCGTTAATTTTACACCTTATTATATATATAAGAGTGGAGAATGCTCATAGCACTGCACATGCAGGAAGTTACTCCTATAGTGGTACCTAGTACTCTAACTGTGGACAAAAATGTCCATAGTTATGAACAAAAATGTCCACAGCGATGAAAATTTATGAGCATAAGTGTATATTTACAAATTCTACGTTTGGTTGTTTTTACCTTCACCCTTCACCTTTAAAGCATAAGTGCTTGATTTTAAATATACTAAGTTGGTGAAGGAGAATGCCGACACCTTCACCTTACCTTCACCCTCCTTCACCATCGTGTTTTGAGAGAACAGAAACTAATGTTGCTCGAAGAAGGTATAAAGAGTATTACGCAAGGCTGTTTAAAGGTGAAGGTAGGTGAAGGTAAGGTGAAGGTAGAGCCTTTTACTTTCACCAACTTAACTTGTTGACATTAAGCTTCTTAAATACAGAAGGTGAAGGGTGAAGGTAAATTCATTTTTTTTCGTCGAATTTCCTGAAAACCTTATACCCAATAAACGCCACGCAAATGCTCATCAGCGGACTAATGAAATTGAAGAAGCAATAGGGAAGGTAGGTTAAGGTGGGTACACCGAGGATGGTGGCTTGCGTCATACCACAACTGCTCCAAGGAATCAGTGGAGAAGTGACGGTACAGCTGTCTTCGATGCTACGGCTGAGCAGGCGGTTCTCATACCCGTTTTCGTTATAGATGCGCTTAAACATATTGCCCGTGAGGATGATGGAAAGATATTGGTCGGCCACCATGGTATTGAGCAGCATGCCTGTGGAAACCGTCGTTGCCACCATGCCTGTGCGACGGCGACAAAGCGGCACCAAAAGACTGGTGATGCGACGAAGCATCCCACTGGCAGTCATACAAGCACCGAAAGTCATGGCAGAGATGATCAGCCATACCGTTCCCAGCATCCCCGCCATGCCTGATGTAGAAATCAAGTCGTTGATGGCAGCCACGCCCGTCTCAAGCTGTGTCTCGCCATAGATGCTGCGAATCATGCCCGTAAACAATTCCAAACCACGGGGCGCATCGGTACCTGCCACCTCAAGCAACACATGAGGCTGGAATATCAATGCTGCAATGGCTGCCAGCAACGTGGATAGGAACAATACGACAAGTGCAGGCATGCGGCGTGCAATCATCAAGATGGTAAGCAAAGGGACTACCAACAGCCAAGGAGA
>JAEEGJ010007816.1_pt1 | contig 30125 bp, 28 predicted proteins | sample 8958761 | NCBI WGS metagenome assembly JAEEGJ01 (sample SAMN16246546, study PRJNA631951) | gut metagenome | biome: gut microbiome; feature: rumen; material: RS-attached | host: Bos | place: Iran: Karaj | collected 2018-10
CTTTCCCCCGCATTGCCAGCTGTAGCAGTGATTTTCACAGCACCCTTATTCAGCATCAAAGGCGAAAGATAGGGCTGGAATGCCTCAGGATTATCGTCCCACAGCCATCCGCTGCCCCAGTAAAGCGAGTCTTTCATAGAGACATCGCCATAGACTCGGCCCTTGATGTGCTTAACTTTTAGGGAAGCAATGGTATCTGCAAAGAGGCTCAGTGCCTCCTCATCAAACTCAGGGTCGAAGCCTCCCACCACATAGACATTGCCAAAAAGGGTGTCTTGCTTGATTTCCCCATCATACCACAATTCTGTTCGGAAAGGCTCCTCGCTTTGTGGCAAGGAGAGGGCCGTGATGGAGGTCAGCAGCTTCATGGTGGAGGCAGGGCGCCCCAGCATTTCTGACTGGTATTCATAGGAGGCTTTCCCACTTGTGAGGTCATAGACCATGATGCCCACGTTGGAGCCATTAGGCAGATTCGCTTTCACCACACTGTCCAGATATAAGGTCAGTGCGTCAGCTTCTGTCTGCATCTCCTGGGCTTGCATCAGCCAAGGGAGGAGCATGCATCCTATGAATACCAGCAGTTTTTTCATCTTACCAAATCTTTACGCGATCTTCAGGTTTGCGCCACATGCCGTCGCCCTCCTTTACATCCCAAGCCTCAAAGAAAGCATCGCAGTCCTGCAACGGACCCCATACTCTCCACTTGGCAGGAGAATGCTCGTTGCTCTTCACACGCATGGCGAGAGCCTCTGGGCGCATCTGCACCATCCATGCCTGTGCATGTCCGAGGAAGAATCGCTGCAGTGGGGTATAGCCACCTATGATAACATTGTTCTTATATTGTTCTGTCTTCTTGAAGGCATCCAGACCTACCATGAGACCACCCAAGTCGCCTATGTTCTCACCAGCCGTAAGAGCACCATTGATGAAGAGACCTGGTTGTACTTCGTAGCCATTGAACTGGTCGATGATTTGCTGCGTCTTAGCTTCAAACTTAGCACGGTCTTCCTCGCTCCACCAATTAGAGAGGTTGCCCTCAGCATCAAACTGGCTGCCCTCATCATCGAAACCATGGCTAACTTCATGCCCGAAGGTACTGCCACCAATGATAGCATAAAGCACGGCATCATCTGGCATACGACCTTCGAAGCCAGGGACGATGATATTGCATCCAGGGATGCAGATTTCATTGTTTGATGGACTATAGTAAGCATTGTAGGTGTGCGGCTGCATGTGCCATTCCGTGCGATCCACAGGCTTGCCATAGCGATCTATCATGCGGGCAGTACTCCACTTTGAGGCGTTGATGGCATTCTGTACGAAGGAGTTGCGCGTGATTTTCAGAGCGCTGAGGTCCTTCCACTGATCAGGATAAGCTAACTTCATGTTGACAGCTTCCAACTTCTGCAGGGCTTTCTCCTTGGTGGCATCGCTCATCCAATCCAAAGCACGGATATGCTCCGCAAAGGTTTCCTTAATATTCTTACCAATCTCCACGAACTTCTCCTTAGTGCCTGCAGGGAGGTACTTGGCCACGTATTCCTGACCAATAAGGTCGCCCAGGATACTGTTGGTGATGCTCACTGTGCGCTTCCAGCGTGGACGTGGTTCCTCTACACCATTCAGGGCCTTGGAGAAGAAATTGAAGCTTAGCATGTAGGTATTGTCATCCAGATAGCTGGTCAGACCATTGATATACTTAAACTTCAGATAGTCCTTCCAAGCATCGATGTCGTACTGCTTCAGTGTCTTGTTCAGAGCAGTGAAGAATTCAGGTTGACCAACGTCGATGGTATCTACATTTTGCAAACCAAACTCCTTCAGATAAGCGGTGAAATCGAAATCGGGAGTCAACTTCTGCACCTCTTTGAAAGGCATTGGGTGATAGTTCTCGTAAGGGTCGCGTAAATCCTCGCGCTTGCGAGAAGCCTGTGCCAATGAGGTTTCCACTGCCAGCAACTGCTGTGCAGATACTTTGGCCTTTGCCTCATCATAGCCTAAAATCTGAAAAATGCCCTGAACATACTCTACGAACTTCGCGCGAATCTCCTTGGAGTTGGCGTCGTCCTCTACATAGTAACGACGATCGGGCATAGAGAGGCCGCCTTGTGAGAGGCTGGCTGTATTCTTACTGCTGTTCTTGGTGTCCTGTCCGATACCGAAGCGGAACATCGGAGAACCTGAGATAGTAGAAACATAAGCCACCATCGCAGGTAGTTCTTTGAGGTTCTTCACAGCATCAATCTTAGCAAGATCGGGTTGCAGGTCCTTGATGCCATTCTGGTTGATAGTCACGCTGTCCATACCGCTAAAGTACAGGTCACCAATCTTCTGCATGTTGCTGCCCTCAGGTGCTCCAGCTTCCATAGCTTCTAGGCAGATGTTGAATACTTGGGCGTCAACGGTATCGCCAACGGTCACAAAGATACCATTACTGGTTTCAGAAGCAGGGATAGGATTCTGCTTGAACCAAGCACCGTTGGCAAACTCGAAGAAATCGTCTTGCGGACGAACGGATGAGTCGATATGAGAAATCAGAGGGTCTGATTCCTGCTGTTGCTGACAAGAAGTAAGAGTGCCTGCCAAGAGGAGGCTCAGACTTACCACATTCGATACTAACTTTTTCATTTGTTTTTGTTTGTTATAATGTTTCTTTAAAAATCTCTCCAACAGTGGGGTGGGGGAACACCATGCGCTTCCAGTCTTCAGCTTTCAGTTTCATGCTGATGGCCATGCCTGCCAAAGTGATGATTTCTGAAGCAGGATTACCCAACAGATGTGCGCCTAAAACAGTGCCATCTTCTGCTATCAAAAGTTTGCATACCCCATTTACGCCCTCGTTCTCAGCCACAAAGCGACCAGAATATGCCATGGGTAGTTTAGATACGCGATAGTTGATGCCTTCGCGTATCAATGTCTCTTCCGTAAAACCTACACTGGCAACCTCTGGATTGGTGTAAACCACACCAGGAATGGCATTGTAAGCCATCTCATCAGGTATGTTCAGAAGGTGATGTACAGCCACTTCTGCTTCTCTTACAGCCGTATGTGCCAACATGGAGACTCCTGTAATGTCCCCACAAGCATAGACACCTGACACAGAGGTTTGCATGTGTGCGTCTACACAGAGTCTGCCCCTTTCGTCAGTCTTAAGCCCTAAGTTTTCAAGGCTGTAACCCTTGGTGACAGGCCTGCGTCCCATGCTTAGAAGCACCTTCTCTGCGATGACCTCGCCACCTTCATAGTTGACTTTCACACCTTCCTCTGTTTGTTCGAAAGAGAGCACTTTGGTACTAAGCAGGAACTGAACTCCACGTTTCTGATACTCTGCACGCAGTAAGGAAGAAATCTCCTTATCCACTCCGCCCAATATCTCATCAAGCATCTCTACAACGGTCACTTTCACGCCAAGGCTGGTGAAGTAAGACGCAAACTCCATGCCTATCACGCCACCACCGATAATGGCCAGTGTCTGAGGCAGTTCCTTGCAGTCGAGTGCTTCACGATGTGTCCAATAAGGGATGTCTTGCACGCCAGGAATAGGAGGTACGAAGGTTTCACTACCAGTACACAGCAGCATGTTGGCGCATTCGTAAGTCTCCTCGCCACAACGGATATGTTGCGCATCTATTATCTGCGCCTCACCTGTCACTATCTGTACTTGATGTGACGTAAGTTTGGCCTTCACGCCAAGGACCAACTTGCGTACTACTTTCTGCTTGCGTGCTACGATTTTCGGAAGGTCGAAACCATCCACTGTCACGTTCACAGCATATTTCTGTGCATGGCGAGCATTGTCCAGTGTCTTGGCACTATAAAGTAATGTCTTCGTGGGGATGCATCCCTCATTCAAACATACACCTCCTAGGCTCTTCTTCTCAAAGAGCACCACACTCAGTCCTGCCTTCCCCGCTGCTTCTGCAGCCGTATATCCCGCAGGACCGCCACCTATTATCGCTACATCGTACTTCATTATATTTTCAATGCTTTTAAAAACTCTTCCTCGTTGACTGGTTGCAGTGGCACGAACCTACCATCACCATAGTGCACCACCACGCCATGTGTGAGCCAGTTGCTAAACCGTTCCACCTTATGGATATCCTTCAAATCTATCTCTTTGCCTTTCATGAAACGTCCGTTGTAGATAATCAACTTGCCATCCGTAGTCAGTGTGTAGGTAGTGTGTATCGCTCTCTCTATCAGAATGATAAGCATTAGTAAGAAAACGATAGCCAGCAATGCCTGCTTGATCCAGAAGGCCCAAATAGCTACTGCTGCACCAATCAGCATAGCCAATATTAAGCCCCAAGTTACTCGTTCGTGAAAGGTTCTGTTCATCTCTTTTCTCAAATTTTGCGCTAAGATAATGATAAATTAGGAAATAGTGTCTTTTTTCTGTGCGTAAGCGCAAATTTTCCTACGTGTAAGCGCAAAAGTTCCTACACACAAGCACAAATGTTCACAGGCGTGGGCATAAATGTTCATAGTTAGAGCAAAATATTTTCCTAGTTAGAAAAAAATATTTTCCTAACTAAAGAAATAAAAAAACTCATGATGTCTCGATTTTACCCTTCACACTTCACAAAGAGGCAATAAGATTAAGCAGATCATAAGAAAACTGCTGTGAAGTGTGGCATTTGACTCTTCACCACTCTTCACAGTCAGTTTTCCATAAGCGTGAAGTGTTGTGAAGTGTTATTGAGCACACTTCACGCCTGTAAGTAGCAGTTATTCTGTATATTAAGTGCATTCTGTGAAGTGTGAAGGGTAAAAGCGATATCACCCCTCAAAATCCACATAGTAGCATTTACAGTTGCGCAGCATACGTTTTTCCTGGAACGATGGCAGGTCCTACCACATCGCCTGTGCGCAAATAATGGAAGCGAGGTTCGAAGAGGATGGGCTTCAGTTTGCTGTAATCCACCTTCTGCTTCTCATCCAGAAATTCTTCCTTTACATAGGTATTTTCCACCTTGCAGATGAGCAGGTGCATGCCGTGCTCTGCATAAGTGTCGAGGAGTTGGCACTCCATAGTCACAGGAGCATCGTCAGGGATAGGAGCACCCAACTCTCCCTTGCTCCATGCGAAGACCTTACTCTTATCCACTTTGGAACCGCTTACGATACCCACATAGTCGGCACGCTGAAGTAGGGCGTCGTCTGTAAGGCTGATACTCAGCACTTTGTTGGCATTGATACCCTTGCAAGTCTCATGACTAGGAGTCACGCTCAAGGTCACGATATTAGCATCACCAATACCACACCAAGCCACTTCAAACCAGTTGGGCTTCTCGCCAACCATAGCGCCCACTACCACAATAGGGGTAGGGAATGCTGCATTATAAGATCCAATGTTCTTTTTCATACGAGTTTTGTTCTATTGATTAACTTTGGATACAAATGTAATTAAAATATGTGGAGGGTTTCAGGATTTCGTGCTATATTTGTGGAAAATAACTATAATTAACTACTGCTATGAAGATTAAGTTTGTCGCAGTGCTGATGATCGCTGCACTTGCATGGATGGGAACTACAGCACTGAATGCCGCTGATTTCCAAGCTGCTAATCCGAAGGATATGGCGCTCTTTCCACAACAAAATGCGTATCGAAATAAGTTGGATCTCTCTGGCATCTGGAACTTCCAGTTGGATCCTGAAGGAGTGGGAGAAACGGAAGGATGGCAGAATGGATTGCCTAATCCTGCTTCCATTGCTGTGCCAGGAAGTTGGAACGACCAATTGGATCAGCAGCATAACTACTTGGGATACTCCTGGTATGAGACGACAACTTATGTGCCTACTGCTTGGCAAGGCAGCGAGATAGGACTACGTGTAGGTTCTGCAGTGTATATGGCTAAGGTCTGGATCAACGGACAACCAGTGGGTATGCACGAAGGTGGGCATCTGCCTTTTGCCTTCAGTATCAATAGCTTTATCAAATGGGGCTCAGAAAACCGCATCACCATCATGGTGGAGAATATGATCAGGCCTGATCGTGTGCCTGGCAATATAGATGGTGGCGAGATGTCAAGAACTAACTTCCCCAACAACAATTACGACTTCTTCCCTTATTCTGGCTTGCATCGCGCTGTATGGCTCTATTCAGTGCCGCGTGAGCATATCGCAGACATTACATTGACGACTGATTTTAGTGGCAACACGGGCCGCATCAAGGCAGTTGTGGAGAAAGTGGGCAGTGCCAGTGCTGGTCGTATCATCGTGAAGGACAAGCAAGGAAGGCAGGTAGCTACGGCTGCACTTCGCTTCAAGGGCGCAGAAGCACAAGCTGAAATCAGCGTGCCTGATGTGCAGCTTTGGAGTCCCGAGAATCCTTACCTCTATGAGGTGACAGCCTCACTCGAGAAAGGTTCGCGCACGGTGGATAGGTATACACTGAAGACAGGGGTACGCACCATCCGCGTGGAGGGTGACCAACTGTTATTGAATGACAAACCTATCCATTTGAAGGGTTTTGGCAAGCATGAGGATTTCCCTATTTTCGGACGTGGAGTGGCACAACCAGTAATGATACGCGATTTCGGATTGATGAAGTGGTTGGGCGCCAACTCGTTCCGCACGAGTCACTATCCTTATGACGAGAGTGTGTATGCTGAGGCTGACAAGCAGGGTATTCTTATCATTGACGAGATGCCTTCAGTAGGTTTGGGCTTCTTTGATGATGATGCCAATATCAATCGTCGTAAGGAGCTTTGTAATCAATATTTGGAGGAGATGATCACACGCGATAAGAATCACCCAAGCATCATCATCTGGTGTGTGGCGAATGAACCTTCCCCCAAGACATTAGGCGCTAATGTGATGGGTGGGCGCAGCGATGCTGATGAGAAGGAAAATCGCATTGCCAAGGAGTTTTTGGGCGATTTGGTGCATAGAGCCAAGACTTTAGATCCTTCCCGTTTGGCTGCTTTCGTAGGCGTGATGGGTGGTCCTGCAGAATGGATGGAGGAGTGCGACATTATCCTTATCAATCGTTACTATGGATGGTACACCAATAATGGCAACTTCAGCATGGCGAAGATGTACTTCAATGGCGAGCTTGACAAGCTTCATAATGACCTTAAGAAGCCTATCATCGTTACGGAGTTTGGTGCTGATGCCATTGCTGGTCATCATGCCAATGAGGACGAGATGTTCAGTGAGGAATTCCAGCAGATGATGATAAACTCTTATCTGGACATCGCCAATACCAAGCCTTTTGTGAGTGGCATGATGATCTGGGCCTTTGCTGATTTCCGTACCAGTCAGGCATTAATGCGTGTGGCAGGGAAGAACCTCAAAGGTGTCTTCACGCAAGATCGCCGTCCTAAAATGGCAGCGCACTTATTGAAGAAACGTTGGGTAGATGAGGTTAAAGGGAACTATTAAACCCTTTTGCCTTCAGTAATCGGAGAAGCTGCTTTAAATCCTCGTCACTGCACAAATAGCCATCGCTATTCAAGAAGTTTCGTTTGCAGAGCGGATGCTTACTGAAATAGGGATCTGCCCGCAATTCATCCAAAGTAAGCAAAGGAGTAAGCTGTTTATTGCCAATAACACAGTTGCTGTACTGAGGGTCTATCGGGTCTGGTTTTGCATCTGTAAAAACGCGCCAGAAACTGGTGATGCCTTTTTTGGGTGCAGCCTCATAACGTATCACCAAGTCGCCCATACGTGCAGAAAGGCGAAGGTGTGTCAGTGTGGTATTGCGGTATTCGTCAATGGCCTCACGCTTCCCAAGCCACCAGATGTGTGTGTGGGTTTCTGGGATTGAGATAGGATCGGCTCCAGGAAGGCACATCGGAACAAAGTGATAGAGAAATGCCCAGAGTTCAATGCTAATCCATTCGTTCTTCACGCGTAAATCATAGAAGGCATCGCACAATTCCCAATAGTACATACAACGTCCTCGCCAATCGTTTTCTTTAGGTATCGGAGGAAGTTGGATATGACATAATTGGGCTGTCTGTTCGAGTTGATAAAACTTATAGCGATAGAAATAAGGGAAGAAATAGGATGGGAAGTAGCGTGACAGCACAAAGGATAATGCCATCATGGCATGCAACATATTGCGATAGTCGCCTGCTACGATAAAATCCCCATCATTAGGGTCAATGCATGGCACAGTATGGTCGATGATATATTCAAACAATGCCTTCGCCTCTTCTTTGGATTCTGGGGCTTTCAGTGTCTCTGCTACCTGTGAGAATGCCGCTAAGTCATAACGAAGAAACTCGGAGATCAAGCGATCGGATTCAATAGAGTTATATTCATTGATAAGGTTGAAAACATTGAATATTTCGAATGATTCTTGAATCTCTATGCCCTGAAAACTGTTCAGGAATGATTGAAATTCTTTTGTATAATTCATAATGGGTATTATTTTTGGGGTAAAGATACAGGTTTTTGTATTATCTACAAACAAAAAGCCCCGCTTTTTCAGCGGGGCTTTTTGGTGTTGGACTACCGAGACTCGAACTCAGTCAAACAGAACCAAAACCTGTTGTGCTACCATTACACCATAGTCCAAACAAGCGGTTTATGGAAAACGCACTGCAAAGGTAGAGCTAAGCAGTGAATTATGCAAATTTCAGTCGCTTTATTTCGCAATGAGCAAGAAATAATTCTTCTTACCACGCTGTACCAAGAGGTACTTGTCGCCTATCAGACGATCGATTCCGATGATTTCATCGAAACTTGTCAGTTTCTCCTTATTTAAGGAAACGCCACCGCCTTGTACCATTTTACGCATTTCGCCCTTGGAAGCGAAACACTGTGAATGCTCTGCAAATAGATCCACAGCCTTCATGCCTGCATTGAGTGCTTCACGTGATACCTCAAATTGTGGAACGCCCTCGAACACAGAGAGTAGGGTGTCTTCATCAAGCTTCATCAGTGCATCGTGAGTACCGTTTCCGAAAAGAATGCCTGAAGCTTCCACAGCGGCATTGTAATCCTCTTCTGAGTGTACCAAGATGGTTACTTCCTTAGCCAGTCGCTTCTGAAGCACACGGAGATGTGGCGCTTCAGCGTGCTCAGCAACCAGTGCGTCGATTTCTTCTTTAGTCAGTGAGGTGAAAATCTTGATGTATTTCTCAGCATCTTCATCACTCACGTTCAGCCAGAACTGGTAGAACTTATAAGGTGTGGTACGTTTAGGATCGAGCCAGATGTTTCCACTTTCTGTCTTGCCGAACTTCTTGCCGTCGGCCTTGGTAATCAGTGGACAAGTCAGAGCAAAAGCTTCATTCTCAATGCCCAATGTACGACGAATAAGTTCTGTTCCTGTCGTGATGTTTCCCCATTGATCATTACCGCCAAGCTGCAACTTGCAATGCTTGTGCTGATAGAGGTAGAGGAAGTCGTATCCTTGCAGCAACTGGTAAGTAAACTCGGTAAAAGAGAGTCCGTCACGAGCCTCACCGTTGAGGCGCTTCTGAACAGAGTCCTTAGCCATCATATAGTTTACGGTGATATGCTTACCAACTTCACGAGCGAAATCCAGGAATGTGAAATCTTTCATCCAGTCATAGTTGTTTACCATTTCTGCACGGTTAGGAGCATCGCTATCGAAATCAAGGAACTTAGCCACTTGTTTCTTGATGCACTCCTGATTATGATAAAGGGTGTCAGCATCGAGCAGATTACGTTCCTGGCTCTTACCAGATGGATCGCCAATCATACCTGTAGCACCACCCACTAAGATGATGGGTTTATGTCCGCAACGCTGGAAGTGACGAAGCATCATGATACCACAAAGGTGACCGATATGGAGTGAGTCAGCAGTCGGGTCGGTACCCAGGTATGCTGTAACCATTTCTTTCTGAAGCAACTCTTCAGTTCCTGGCATGATTTGAGCAAGCATACCACGCCATTTCAGTTCTTCTACAAAATTCTTTGACATTGTTTTTCAATTTTGGGTGCAAAGATAGTAATTAATTGAAAATTGAGAATTGAAAACTGAGAATTATTTTAGATATGTTTTGGTCGCATAAAGGTATTCGTCACATTGTCTGACAACTTTTGCTGTAATTCTTGTAATTCAATCTCTTTGATGACTGCCGCTTTTTTAATCAAGCTTTCTATTGATACATCGGCCTCGTCGGTTTCTAGGAAGAGGCGTGAGAGTGGTGTGAGGTTCAAGGATTCTGGATGATAGAGTGCTCCAAAAGATAGACAAAAATCGTGGCTTAATAGCTGCTGTGCTTGTGCTGGTTTTCCCCTGAAGCCATGAATAATCCAGGGTACCGATGGACGCATCTGTTTGCGAATTCGTACCATTTCATCGGCACTTTTCACCATGTGTATGATAAGAGGTTTACCTATCTCTTCTGCCATTTCTGCCTGATGAAAAAAGACACGCTCTTGTTCATCTAAGGATACCCCACAAATCTTATCGATTCCAGCCTCTCCTATTGCTAACACTTGTGGAAGGGAGAGAAGATGATGTAATTTCTCCCACGGATAGTGCTTCTGATAATACTCAATCCTCCATGGGTGGATACCTACAGAAAACCAACCTTCTGCCTTTTCGTCAAAAGTTTCAGGAAAGCGATTCTGGATGGCACTTTCTAAAGATAAAGGTGTCCCGTGTGTGTGTATATCAAGTGGAATCTTCATGGTACAGGGTCATAGCCAGAACCTCCCCACGGATGACAACGCAAGATGCGACGTACGGCAAGGTAAAGTCCTTTGAATGGTCCATGTTTCTTGATGGCCTCTACTGCATATTGCGAACAAGTAGGGGTGAAACGACAAGATGGACCTATCAACGGTGATATAAAACGTTGGTAAAAATAGATGGGCAACAACAGCAGCCATGAGAGAAAGTCAAGCAGTGGTTTCATCTTCCTGAAGATTGTGATATTCACCAAGACGCTGAACAACGGTCTGAATACGTTGTGTCATAGTAGAGAACGTAGGAAGTTCATCAGAAAGATAGATAAGCACCACAGCCAAGTGTTTTTGCTGCGTAGTAAGTAAATCGACCAATGGCTGCTTGTTTAGTCGCCAAGCCTCCCTCATTATTCGTTTTACTCTATTACGTTGTACGGCATGCTTGAATCGACGTTTAGAAACGCTCACCATCATGCTGAGGGGTACTGTCTGTGCTTCGGCAGACATAAAGACAACACGTAAAGGAAAGATGGTAAATGAGCGGGATTCACCGCCTTGGAACATCTTTTCTATGATTTTCTTTCTGCATAGCCTCTCGGGCTTTCGAAGCGTAAAGGGCATCTATATTATTTTTGCTGTTCCAAGAACCAGTCGATAGCGCCTGTCATGGATTGGGCATGCTCATTGGGCACTTCCAAGTCGAGGCGTAAGCCTGAATCGTGTATTGCCTGAACAGTGGTAGTGCCGAAGGCGGCTATCTGTACATTCCCCTGTTTGAATTCAGGACAATTGGAAAGCAGAGAATGCACACCAGCAGGACTGAAGAAGACGAGCATGTCAAATTGTCCTACGAACTCAGGAGTAACACCATCGTTGGCAACGGTACGATACATCACGGCCTCTGTATTGGCAATGTTATGGGCATCCAGCAGGTTCTTGATATCATCGTTATGCACATCAGATTGTGGTACGAAGTACTTCTCTGTCTTATGTTTCAGAATAGATGGTAGCAGATCATTGATTTTACCCGTAGAACCAAAGAATATCTTGCGCTTGCGATATTGGATATATTTCTGTAAGTATAAGGCCACTGTTTCCGTCACACAGAAATACTTCATCGTTTCAGGGATAGAAACGCGCAATTCATGACACAAGTTGAAGAAATGGTCGATACCATGACGGGAGGTGAATATCACTGCAGTATGATCGAGTATGTTTACACGCTGCTGTCTGAACTCCTTTGCAGGAAGACTGTCCACCTTGATAAAGGGGTGAAATTCAAACTCTACATTGTACTTTTCAGCAATGTCATAGTAGGGCGACTTTTCCGTTGCAGGTTTTGGCTGCGACACGAGAATCTTCTTTATTTCCACGTTCTATAAAGGTTTATGAAATCAGTAATTCATTAAAAATCTGCACACTAGCTCCAAAAAATACTAGAGGCACAATTTCAAGGGCACAAAAGTATAAAAATAAACGGAATAAACCATAAAATTTTACAGAAAAAAGCTTAATCCACTTATAGAATATGAAAATACGGATAATCAGGAAGCCTAATAAATAGAGTGCAAAACATACCCATAAAGGTAAATTAAGGTATATTTGCAGCATAGTTTGCAGCATGAAATAGAAGCAGGAATGATAGATCAATGTGAGGTATGCTTCCAAACATTTATTAGTGCTTTCCTTGTCTAAAAAGATCCATCCCAGAAAATGGTAGAATCCCCATTTGATGAATAAATAGAGTACGATGAATCCTATGTAAATGCCTATGAGTATGGGGGATGGAAGAAGCTCTAATAACTGTGGGGAGAACCTTATACAAAGGTCGAATAAGCAGATGCCTGCGAATAAGCAGGTGATTAAGATAAGGATGAACAACTGGTACTTTTCTGGTAATGTGGAGGTATTGAAGATGCTAATGCGTTCACGATTCTTCAAGAAGTTGTTCATCATCTCAAACAAGAATTTCTTGACAGAACCCATCACGGTGCCTAAAAGCAGGAAACCAATAAAGATAATGATGACTGCTACATCATCGCGTCTCGTGGCATAAGGAATCTGATGTATAGTTTGTTCTACTATGTACAATGCAGTCATCATATCACTCTGATTTCCTGAATAGATTGAGCATCGATTTGTGGATCATGGCGAAGAAACTCTATGACTTCCAAAGGCGTATCGACAAACCGACAAAGTTCCAAATGGTCTGGATGCATGAAATGTTCATCAACGGTCTTTTGAAGCAAAGCTTTCAAGGGAGCATAGAAGTCACAAGTGTTCAGTACGACCACAGGCTTGAGGTAGAGCCCCAACTTCTTTAGAGCTACCACTTCCATCAATTCGTCGAAAGTGCCCACACTACCAGGAAGCGCAATGCAACCATCGGAAATTTGCTCCATGAGTTTCTTTCGTGCCGACATGTCTTCCACTTCTATCAGTTGAGTAAGATGACGGTGATGCCACCCTTCTTCCACCATGAAATGGGGGATTACGCCCACAGCTTCTCCTCCATTGCTGAGTACTCCACGCGCCACAGCACCCATCAAACCTACTGCACCTCCTCCGTAGATAAGTCGATAACCCTCGGCTGCCATCAACTTCCCGAGTTCGAAGGCTGCTTGAACATAGACTTCACCTACCTGAGTGCTTGATGCACAATACACACTTATTGATTTAGTATATGCCATTGTTTTTACCTTATTTATAAATAAGAGCTCAAAAAGTTGCAGAGTTCCCTGTTCACGGCCTTGTTTCTTTCAATATAGGGAGCATATGTCTGTTCGGGATCTTCACCGCAGATATCCACGCCAATGACCTCAGCTTTTTGGAATATCATCCGAAGCTGCCGTTTCAGATTATCCAACGTCATGCTGCCTTGATCCCAGTTCATATGAACCTCTGTAGGAGCCAATACATCCTTATCGATGGAGAGGTAGATTTTATTCTCTCTAGTTAGGAAAAATTTTTTTTCTAGTTGGGAAAATAGATTTGCCTCTTCTTCTGTGATGTAAAACAGTCGGTCTTCATATCCACTGGTTTGTGCTTGCTGTGAGGATGAAGCGCCAACGATATACACATGCTCAAGCCATTGGCTCTCTTCCAACAAAGTCCTGATCCATCCGCCACAAGAAAGCACTCCCTCGAAGCGAGGAAGTTGCATGTCGGAGTGATGGTCATAAACCACCAAACTGAATGGTTCCTGGATCTTTTCTGTCCAAAGTTTCGACAGATAATGGTAATTGCCAGAGTCTATGAAATGAATGCCCGTAGCCTTGTAAGGAGCCAAGCGTTGTCTAAGCAATGTCTGTGCGTCTTCGTCGCAATAGCAGTTGGTGCCTGTGATTGCAGAGCAGTCTTCCCATACCATGTCCCATTCTTCAGGAAAGTCTTCCTTGGTATAGGTATGGGTAAAGTCGAGCACAACTTTTTCAGACATGAAAGACTTCCTTTATCTTGTCCACATAGTCGAGTTTCTCCCATGTGAAGAGCTCCACAGTCACATCTTTGTCACCTTCGTAATACGATTTGAAGCACTTGGTGATCACTTGAGGCTGTCGTCCCATGTGTCCGTAAGCAGCGGTCTCTTCATAGATGGGGTAGCGCAGTTTCAGACGTTCTTCGATGCTGTATGGACGAAGGTCAAAGATTTCACCAATCTTTTGGGCAATCTCTCCATCTGTCATGGCAACATGACTGCGACCGTAGGTATTAACATAGATGCTGATAGGTTCGGCCACACCAATGGCGTAAGATAATTGCACCAGCATCTCATCTGCCACACCAGCAGCCACCATGTTTTTGGCAATATGACGGGCAGCGTAAGCAGCACTACGATCCACTTTGCTAGGGTCTTTTCCAGAGAAGGCTCCTCCTCCATGAGCACCCTTACCTCCATAGGTATCCACGATGATTTTCCTCCCTGTTAGGCCAGAGTCTCCGTGGGGACCTCCAATGACGAACTTACCCGTAGGATTCACAAAGTAGCGAATCTTGCCTTTAAAGAGGGTCTTTACTTTTTCGCTTTGGATGGAATCTATGACGCGAGGCATCAGAATCTGCTCTACATCATTTTCTATTTGCTCCTGCATCCGACGGTCGGCTTCCAACTGTGCTTCCTTGCTCTTATCCTTAGGTGTGATGAATTCATCGTGTTGTGTAGATACTACGATGGTATCGATGCGTACAGGTACCCCCTCATCACTATATTCTACGGTGACTTGACTCTTGGCGTCTGGACGTAAATAAGGCATCAGTTTTCCTTCGTGGCGGATGTCTGCCAAAACGCGTAAGATACGGTGTGCCAAATCCAGAGGAAGCGGCATGTAGTTTTCTGTTTCATTGGTAGCGTAACCAAACATCATACCTTGGTCGCCAGCTCCCTGTTCACGAGGGTCACTACGTTCCACGCCACGATTGATATCGGGACTTTGCTCATGGATGGCACTGAGTACACCACAGGAGTTGCTTTCGAACATGTACTCCCCTTTGGTGTAGCCAATGCGCTTGATGACCTGGCGGGCAACCAACGGCATGTCTATGTATGCCTTGGTCTTTACCTCACCTGCAAGTACTACCTGACCAGTGGTTACTAACGTTTCACAAGCCACCTTGGCACTGGGATCATAAGCCAGCAACTTGTCAAGGATGGCATCTGAGATTTGGTCGGCCACCTTGTCGGGATGACCTTCTGAAACAGATTCTGATGTAAATAAATATCCCATTAATTGTTATGATTATTCGTTTACACTGAGCTGATAAAGCAGTTCACGCATTGGCATCTTCAGTACGGGATGTACGAGGTCTGGAGCAATCTCAACCATAGGCAACAGTACGAACATGCGGTATTGCAGCAATGGATGTGGCACGGTCAACATCACTTCATTGATGACTTTATCTTCATAGAAAAGCAGGTCTAAGTCAATGATACGATCGGCGTACATGCCTTGTGAGCTCTTAGTAGTTCGTCCCATCTCTATTTCTATCATCTTGATGACGCTCAGTACTTGCATAGGAGTAAGGTTGGTTTCCACACATGCGGCAGCATTAAAGAAAATGTTGTCTGAATGAAAACCCCAAGGTGCAGTTTGGCAAATGGACGATTGGATGATAATTGTACCCACTCTTTCAGAAACGAGCTTTATGGCAGTCTTGATGTTCTGCTCTTTATCACCAATGTTGCTTCCTATTCCTAAATAGATTCTACTCATAATATCCTTTGTTTTTTATTATTATTTTATCATTACGGCTAATTCTAAACTCTAAACTATCTATCCGTTATCAGCATGGCATCGCCATAGGTACCAAAGCGGTAGTTTTCGCGAAGTGCCACATCATAGGCTTCCATCACTTGCTCATAGCCTCCAAAGGCGGCAACCACCATCAGAAGGGTTGAAAGTGGCATGTGGAAGTTGGATATCATCGCATTGGCCACGGAGAAATCGTATGGAGGGAAGATGAATTTATTGGTCCATCCCTCAAACTCTTTCAGGTGTCCTTCTGTATTCACTGCGCTTTCAATGGCACGCATCACGGTGGTTCCCACGGCACATATCTGGTGTCCAGTGTCCTTGGCACGATTCACGGTTTCTACGGCTGGGGTATCCACAAACATCTGCTCAGAGTCTGTCTTATGCTTGGTAAGGTCCTCCACATCAATGTCGCGGAAGTTGCCCAAGCCTGCATGAAGAGTAAGGAAGGCAAACTCGATGCCTTTTATCTCCAGACGCTTCATGAGCTCACGACTGAAGTGCAGATTGGCAGTTGGAGCGGTCACTGCTCCTTCGTTGCGTGCAAAGATAGACTGGAAGCGCTCTTCATCCTCAGGTTCCACGGGACGTTTGATAATTTCCTTGGGCAGTGGGGTTTCACCTAAGTCATAGAGTGCTTTCTTGAACTCGTCGTGCGGACCGTCATACAAGAAGCGCAGTGTACGTCCGCGTGAGGTGGTATTGTCTATAACTTCTGCCACCATCGAGTCATCTTCACCAAAATACAACTTGTTGCCGATGCGGATCTTGCGAGCAGGGTCCACCAACACATCCCAGAGGCGTTGCTCTTCATTCAGCTCCCTTAGCAGAAAAACTTCGATGCGAGCACCTGTCTTCTCTTTATTGCCGTAGAGGCGGGCAGGGAACACTTTCGTGTCGTTGAAGATGAACACATCCTTGTCATCGAAGTACTGGAGAATGTCCTTGAACATCTTGTGTTCAATCTTTCCTGTCTTCTTATGCAGTACCAGAAGGCGGGATTCATCTCTGTACTCCGTAGGATGCTGGGCAATCTTTTCTGCCGGAAGCCTGAAATTAAATTGTGATAGTTTCATATATCTTTATTAACTTTTATGTTTATTCTTCTTCAAAAGGACTTACCTCTTGTGTGGCAAGCCATGTTTCAAACTCACGAGGGTCCAGACAGTCGTCTAGTTTCACGTCTCCCACTCTGGTACGAAGCAGGGAGGTAAGGTAAGCACCGCTTTGCAAAGCTTGTCCGATGTCTCTCGCCAGTGCCCTGATGTAAGTACCTTTGCTGCATACCACTCTAATCTTAATGGCCGTAGGCATGAAGTCCATCAGTTCTATCTCGTCTATCACCAACGTCTTGGGCTTCAGCTCCACCTCCTCACCCTTGCGGGCACGTAGGTAAGCGCGCTTACCATCTACGTTGCAGGCAGAGAAACTGGGAGGAATCTGTTCGATCTTTCCCACAAACTGCCTTAGCACTGACTCTACCAACTCCCGTGTGATGTGCTCCGTAGGATAGGTTGCATCTACAGGATGCTCCATGTCATACGAGGGAGTAGTCGCCCCAAGACAAAGTCCTGCAATGTACTCCTTGGTATGATACTGCAGTTCTTCTATCCGCTTGGTGGCTTTACCAGTGCAAATAATCATCACGCCAGAAGCCAATGGATCTAATGTCCCTGCATGTCCCACCTTCAGTTGGCGACTCTTCTTCAGTCCAAGGCGCTTCGCTATCAAATAGCGCACGTGCTTCACCACTTGAAATGAGGTCCACTTCAGTGGCTTGTTAAAGCAGAGTACTTCCCCCTGCCTGAAATCGTACACCTTCCCCATCAATCTACCAGTTGCAGGTTATGCCCCGTAAAGAGCAGCAACAATATCAATCCGCCTACCAGTATGCGATACCATCCGAAGGCCTTGAACCCATATTTGGTAAGGAATGCCACAAACCACTTCATGGCAAGTAAAGCTACGATAAAAGCCACCACGCATCCAATCAGCAATAGCCAAAGGTTGTGTGGAGTAGCCCAGTTTACATCACCTCCCGTCAGTACCTCCAGCACATCCAGCGCTGTAGCTGCAGCCATGGTGGGTACTGCAAGGAAGAATGAGAACTCTGCAGCTTTCTTACGTGTAAGGTTTTGTGCCATACCACCTACGATCGTTGCCATCGAACGCGATACCCCCGGTATCATGGCGATGCATTGGAACAGACCTATGTTGAACGCCTTGCGATCAGTCAGTTTCACACTTTCATTGCCTTTATTGAACAACTTGTCGCAGAATAACATGAAAATACCACCCACAACAAGCATAATCGCTACCACTTCTACAGATTCCAGGAAACGGTCAATCAGTCCCGACTTCTTAGCCAGCAGTCCTATCACTGCTGCAGGAACGAAAGCCACCAGTAACTTCCAGTAGAAATCCCACTTATGCAGGAATTTTTGCCACGCATTACTGCCTTCAGGAGCAGGCTCGTGGTTAAGACGGAAGAAACGGTTCCAATACAGGCACACTACAGATAGGATAGCACCAAACTGTATGATGATGGTGAAAGCTTTCACAAACGGCGTACTTTCCACACCCAGAAGGTTCTGAGTAATGATCATGTGTCCAGTACTCGATACTGGCAAGAACTCCGTGAGTCCTTCAACGATAGCAATGATGATAGTCTGTATAATATCCATACTCAATCCTTCTTCTTATACAAGATTCCAAAAATCATCACGATGAAACCTAAGAGGCTCACCATAGGCGCTACACGTATGCGTCGCACGCTGAATATATCAGGCTCAAAGTGATCTAAGGTAGTACCTGGCCCCATCATTAGCAGGAAACCGATAATTACCAGTAACGTACCTAATCCAATGAGGATGAAGTTTTTCTTGTCAAAAACAGAGTTACTCTTATTCTCCATAATCATTTTTACATTTTCCATTTTTCAATTCTCTATCACACGTAGTACAGTGCATTCTCATCCATGCTCAAATACTTGTTTACCGAGAAGAACGCACATACCATAGTGATGATGATCCCAAAGCCCATGACTGCTGCACATACCACCAACAGCGTTCGTAAATCTATCACTTGTGAGAGCTGAGGTTCGTAAGTCAATCCCCAATACAATCCGCCACAAATCAGACAGATGGCCAATAGTCCTGCAAGCACTCCTTGCCAAAAACCTCTCACCATGAAAGGTCGGCGTATGAATCCACGACTGGCTCCCACCAGTTTCATGGTATGAATCAGGAAGCGCTTGGCATAGATGGTCAGGCGTATCGTATTGTTTATCAACGCAAACGAGATAAGAAGTAATACTGCAGCCAATGCCAAAAGTACCAGACTTATCTTGCTGATGTTTTCATTGATGCTATCCACCAAGTCGCGCTGCCAATCAACCCGTTGAACTAGGGGTGATGCTGTGAATGCCTTCTCTACCTGTGCGATGCTGTCATTATTGGCATAATCAGCTGTGAGTCTTACTTCCATGGAAGCATAGAACGGGTTGAAGTCAATGAACTCCGTGGGATCCGTTCCCATCGCTTCAGTTTGTTCCTTCAGAGCCTCCTCCTTCGAGATATAAGTTACCTCTCTTACAAAAGGCAGAGCCTCCAGTTGTGCTTGAAGTTTCGAAACCTCCGCTTGTGAAGCCTCATCGTCCAATAGCAGAGAGAAGTTCACACTCTCACGCATATAGTTTGATAAATTACGCGCAGCCATGACCGTGAGCACTACCGTACCCAGCAAAAGAAGCACCAGAGTAGTGCTGACCGTAGCTGTGATAAATTGCATCCCAAAGTAGGTGCGTGCTCTATGATTGTTCTTACTGCTCATATCTTATCTTTCGTTAAGGCGATACTAACACCTGCCAGTACCTATATGAAAAAGGTACAGCATTCCCAATTTTGGTACAAAAATAGATATTTTCATTGAATTTTTGAAAAAGTTTCACAGAAAGATTGAAAAAAAGAAATGGGAGAGGATTAAGCTTACTCATTGGAATATTTGTGCTTGTGCGTAAGAAAAAATGTTGGTGTGTGTAAGAACAATTGTTGGAGCGCACAAGAAAAAAGCACACATATTGTTTTTTAGAAATATGTGTGCTAAAAACTTGTTTGTCAACTATCTTTAATCTTCCGCCAATACAAAGTCCAGTTGGCGTTTCTCCAAATTGGTACGGGCTACTTTGACCTTCATTGGATCTCCAAGTTGGTAGATGTGCTGTTTGCGACGACCTCGCAGGCAGTAGTTCTTTTCGTCGAACTCGTAGTAATCGTCTTCAAGGTCGCGAATAGGGATCATGCCCTCGCACTTGTTGTCGTTCAGCTCTACAAACAAGCCCCACTCTGTGATGCCACTGATAACGCCTTCGAAGACTTGTCCCAGACGATCTTGCATAAACTCTACTTGCTTGTATTTAGTAGAGGCGCGTTCTGCATTGGCAGCCGTCTGCTCCATGTCGCTACAGTGTTCACAATAGTTCTCATAAGTCAGCTCATTGACAGTGCGCTTATCTTCATCGAGGTAACGGGTAAGCAGACGGTGTACCATCATATCAGGATAGCGACGGATAGGTGAGGTAAAGTGGGTATAGTACTCCAATGCCAAACCATAGTGCCCGATGTTATAAACAGAGTAGCGGGCTTTTGCCATAGCACGGATGGTGATGTTCTCAATAAGGTCTTGCTCTTTCTGTCCCTTTACATCGTTAAGCATGTTGTTGATGCTCTTTGCGACGGTTTCCTTGCTGCCAGTGGCACGTACCTTGTAGCCCCAACGTGAGATGAACTGAGAGAGATTCATGAGTTTGTCAGGATCGGGTACGTCGTGGATACGATAAGGGAAGACCTTGGCTTTCTTGCCCTTAGGTACACGACCAATACGCTCTGCAACGGTACGGTTGGCCAAAAGCATGAACTCTTCAATAAGTTGGGTGGCATCTGTAGATTCCTTGAAATAAACTCCGATAGGTTTACCCGTTTCATCAATGTCGAACTTCACTTCATAGCGGTCAAAATTGATGGCACCGTTCTTGAAACGCTTCTCACGCTGCACTTTGGCCAAGCGGTCGAGTGTCATGAGCTCTTCAGCCAATTCTCCTTGCTTTGCATCAAGGATGGCCTGAACCTCCTCATAATTAAATCGACGGTTAGAACGGATAATCGTATGGGCGATACGCGACTTCTTCACTTCGCCACGATCGTCGATATGGAAGATAACGCTGTAGCAGAGCTTATCTTCGTCGGGACGAAGGGAGCAAAGGTTATTACAAAGCTTCTCTGGAAGCATAGGGATGGTACGATCTACCAGATAAACGGAGGTGGCGCGCTTGTAGGCTTCCTTGTCGATGAGGGTACGCTCCTTGACATAGTGCGTGACATCTGCAATGTGGACACCCACTTCCCAAAGGTTGTCGTTAAGTCGACGCAAGGACAGTGCATCATCAAAATCCTTGGCATCCTTAGGGTCGATAGTGAAAGTAAGTACGTTACGGAAGTCCTCACGACGAGCCACTTCTTCCGCAGTAATACCTGGTTGTATGTATTCTGCAGCTTTTTCTACAGCTTCAGGGTACTTATAAGGCAAACCAAACTCTGCGAGGATGGCATGCATCTCCGTATTGTTGTCTCCTGCTTTTCCAAGTACATCTACCACCTCACCGATAGGGTTACGGGCTTTCTCAGGCCATTCTGTGATGCGTACCACGACCTTATCACCATTTTTGGCACCCTTGAGTTTGTCCTTGGGAATAAAGATATCATTGGCCAGATTCTTGTCGTCATTAAGAAGGAAGGCATAGTTCTTGTTGATATCGAGGGTTCCCACGAAATTTCCTTCTGCCCGCTCCAGAATCTCTACGACCTCACCTTCTGGACCGCGTCCTTTACGTTTGGCATAGAAGGCAATGCGTACCTTATCTCCATTGAGGGCGTGACGGCTGTTGCGCTCTGCAATGAGGATAGGTTCTCCACCTTCTTCGGGAACAAACCAGTTGCGCCCATTGCTCTTGCGTTGGAAGGTACCTGTCATCTCCAGACTATAAGATGAGAGCTTGTAGCGGTGGCGTTCTATTTCAGTGAGGTAGTTGTCCTCCACCAATTCTTCCAGAATCTCAACGCAGAGCATCTTTAGCGGATGGGTGGTGAGGCGAAGGCGTTCAAAGAGTTGTTTCAGGGTGATGCTATCATCGACTTTCTCCTCGAAGTAATGGAGAATCAGTGCTGTAAGATCGCGCTTGTTCATGCGCTTTCCTGCTTTCTTATCGTTTCCTCTTGACATAAGGCTAATGGTATTAGTTATGAGCAAAGATAGCATTATTTCTGTAAAATAAGTAGGTTTTATGTGATAAAAAACGGTTACACCGCTAAAAATGTGGGGAATATGAAAAGTTTACATTATCTTTGTGCCCAAATTGCAATAAATCGGTATGGAGAGTATTCTGATAACAGGCGCCAGTGGATTCATTGGCAGCTTCATCGTGGAGGAGGCTGTGCGTAAGGGCTACGATACCTGGGCGGGAATGCGCTCAAGCAGTAGCAAGCGCTACCTGAAGGATGAGGCCATACGGTTTATTGACTTGGACTATGCACATGTGGAGAAATTGAAGGAACAACTGCAGCAGCATGTGGCGAAGTACGGACGGTTTACGTACATTGTTCACTGCGCAGGGGTGACGAAGTGTAAAGATAAGGCGGACTTTGAGCATGTGAACTACCTGCATACCAAACAGTTTGTTGAGGTATTGATGGAATTGGATTTAGTCCCTGAAGTTTTTGTCTATCTGAGTTCACTGAGTATCTTTGGTCCTATCCATGAGGATACGTATGCACCCATTACAGAAGCAGATGTGCCGAAACCGAATACTGCTTATGGGGTAAGTAAGTTGAAGGCAGAGCATTTCTTGCAGGGCTTGAATGATTTTCCTTACGTGATTCTGCGTCCTACAGGAGTCTATGGGCCTCGAGAGAAAGACTACTTCTTAATGGCGAAAAGTATCAAGGCACATACGGATTTTTCTGTGGGGTATAAACGTCAGGACATCACGTTTGTCTATGTGAAGGATGTGGTACAGGCGGTGTTCCTTTCTCTAGAGAAGAAGACATTGAGGCGTTGTTACTTTCTGAGTGACGGGGAAGTGTATCAGAGTCGCACGTTCTCTGACTACATCATTGAGGAACTGGGAAATCCGTGGGTGCTTCGCATTAAGAGTCCGCTGTGGGTGCTGAAGGTGGTTTCTGTGCTAGCTGAAGCATGGGCAAAGCTCTGGAATACGACCAGCACACTGAATACAGATAAGTATGAGATAATGAAACAACGCAATTGGCGTTGTGATATTGCTCCTGCAGAAAGAGAACTGGGTTACAAACCCCAGTATCAGCTGAAGCGAGGGGTACATGAAACCATAACATGGTATAAAGAAGAAGGATGGCTTTAGATCTGCTGAAAAAGAAGGAAATAGGAAAGGGGCTGAACCTGTTTCCAGTGGAAGTGATAGCATTGGTCTACAATGCTGTGACTACGCTTTTCCTCTTGATTTTCTGGGGACAAATGGAGCATCCCGACCGTATGTTGTTCGACAGGGTGCTGATCTTGATAGGTACTTTTGGCTTTATCTGGATCTATCGATTATATCCCTGTAAGTTGACCTCTTTTTTGCGTTGTGGGTATCAGTTGGCTCTGCTTTCATATTGGTATCCAGATACGTATGAGTTCAATCGTTACCTGCCTAACTTGGATCATGTCTTTGCATCAGTAGAGCAATGGCTGTTTGGCTGTCAGCCTGCTTTGACTTTTTGCCGCAACTATCCGCAGATGTGGATTAGTGAACCACTAAATCTAGGTTATTTTTCATATTACCCCATGATTGCATCGGTAGCATTGTGGTATTTTATTCGCAGGTATGACCTTTTCCAGAAATGGACGTTCGTATTGGCAGCTTCTTTCTTTATTTATTACCTTATTTATATTGTGCTACCTGTAGCAGGTCCACAATTCTACTTCCCTGCCATTGGTGAGGAAAACGTGGTGCAAGGCATCTTCCCTTCCATCGGCGATTACTTTAATGCCAACAGAGAGTTGTTGCCTGGTCCTGATTATGACCATGGATTTTTCTATAGCTTGGTGGAAGGCTCACAACAGGTAGGTGAAAGGCCGACGGCGGCATTCCCAAGTTCTCATGTGGGCATCTCTACCATATTGATGTTCATGGCATTCAGGGGAAGTAAGCGATTGTTTGGTTTCTTGCTGCCGTTCTACGTGCTACTCTGTGTGGCAACGGTGTATATTCAGGCACACTATGTGATAGATGCCTTAGCTGGTTTTATTTCAGCCTTCTTCATCTACGCTTTCACATCCTGGATGTATAGGCGTTTCTTCAGTCAGCGGCAATAAATAACACTTTTCGATGGTATCAAACAAGGTAAAGAGTTCCTCTTTTGTGGCGGCTCTTAGCATAGCTATGCGCATTTCCCTGAAATTAGGAATGCCCTTGAACAGTGGAGTGGCAGCTAAGTGGCGGCGGATGTGTAAAATACCACGACGCTCATCAAGCATCTCGATGCTTTCATTGACTTCCTGTTTCAGGATGTTGAGTTTCTCAGAAGCAGACAAAGGGGGCATGGGTTTCCCTGTCTGAAGAAAGTGCTTCACTTCACGGAATATCCATGGTCGTCCAAAACTGGCTCGACCAATCATAATGGCATCTACACCATATTTCTCGAAGCATTCCTTAGCCCGTTCTGGAGTAGTAATATCCCCATTACCAATGATGGGAATGTGGATGCGTGGGTTTTCTTTCACACGACCAATAAGTGTCCAATCGGCTTCTCCAGTGTACATCTGAGCACGGGTACGTCCGTGAATGGTCAGTGCTTGAATGCCACAGTCTTGAAGTTGCTCTGCCAGTTGCTCTATGATTAGATTGTTATTATCCCATCCCAAACGGGTTTTGGCGGTAACAGGAATCTTTACGGCTTTTACTACGGAACTGGCGATGTCGAGCATCTTTGGGATGTCGCGTAGTAATCCTGCACCCGCCCCCTTGATGGCTACTTTCTTTACGGGACACCCGAAATTGAGGTCGATAATGTCTGGATGCGCCTCTTCTACGATTTTGGCAGCTTCCACCATCGCTTCTTTGTCCTTTCCATAGATTTGGATAGCCACAGGTCTTTCAGCATTGCTGATGGATAGTTTGCGCATAGTGGCATTGATGGAACGGATTAGTGCATCGGCTGAAACAAATTCCGTATAAACCATATCAGCACCAAAATGTTTGCACATCATACGGAAGGCCGGGTCGGTAACATCTTCCATCGGGGCAAGGAAAACAGGCTGAAATCCTAAATCTATATTGGCAATCTTCATTGTTCCTTTTGTTTTGAGTGTGTAAAGTTAGTGTTTTTATTTGTTTTTGCACTATCTTTGCAGACAAATTCAATAGGCATGGAACTCAAAGACTTTGAAATAATGGCTCCTGTGGGCTCGCGTGATTCGCTGGCTGCAGCGATTCAGGCAGGTGCCGATTCTGTATATTTCGGCATCGGGACTCTGAATATGCGCTCCCATTCTGCCAATCCTTTTACAATAGATGACCTGAAGGAGATTGCACAAGTTTGTGCAGAGCATGACATGAAGAGCTATCTGACCGTTAATACTATCATCTACGATGGGGATATGGATCAGATGCATCAGATAATAGATGCTGCCAAAGAGGCGAATATTTCAGCGGTGATAGCTTCGGATGTGGCAGTGATGACTTATGCACGACAGATTGGACAAGAGGTACATCTGAGTACCCAACTCAATATCAGTAATGTGGAAGCACTGCGTTTTTATGCCCAGTTTGCAGATGTGGTGGTGCTTGCGCGTGAGTTGAATCTAGAGCAGGTAGCAGAGATCCATAAGCATATTGTTGAGGAGAATATCTGCGGTCCAAGTGGTCGCCAGGTGCGCATCGAGATGTTCTGTCATGGTGCTTTGTGTATGGCGGTTTCTGGGAAGTGCTATATGTCACTGCATGAGTCAGGGAAATCGGCCAATCGTGGCGAATGCCGTCAGATTTGTCGTAGAAGCTATGTGGTGACCGATAGAGAGACAGGTGATGAGCTGATGATAGATAATAAATATATCATGTCTCCTAAGGACCTGAAAACCATACACTTCATGAATAAGATGATAGATGCAGGTGTGAGGGTGTTCAAGATTGAAGGACGTGCAAGAGGCCCAGAGTATGTGCGCGTGGTGGCACAATGCTATAAAGAAGCACTGACTTCGGTATTGGATGGTACTTTTACCGACACAAAGATTGAAGTGTGGAATGAGAAGTTGAAAGCCGTATTCAATCGTGGTTTCTGGGATGGTTACTATTTAGGGCAACGCTTAGGAGAGTGGACCAAGAATTATGGTTCTGCCGCTACGGAACGTAAGATTTATGTTGGTAAAGGCGTTAAGTATTTTTCCAACTTAGGTGTAGCGGAGTTCTTGGTGGAAGCTGCGGAAATCAGTGTGGGCGACAAACTGTTGGTTACAGGTCCTACAACAGGTGCTCTGTTCCTTACCTTAGAAGAGGCAAGGGTAGAACTGAAACCTGTGCAGACGGTTCATAAAGGGGAGCATTTTTCCGTAAAGATGGAAAAGATACGTCCGAGTGATAAGTTGTTTAAACTTGTTTCAACTGATGAGTTATTGGAATTTAAGGGTTTAGTATAGGAGGTTCTTCGATGAAATATGTATATGAACTGGAAATGAAGGCACGCGACTATGAGTGCGACATTCAGGGGATTGTGAATAATGCCAATTATCAGCATTACTTGGAACACACACGACATGAGTTCTTGCTTTCAACAGGTGCTCCGAGTTTTTCTCAGTTTCATGATCAAGGCATCGATGCTGTAGTGGCACGTATCACTTTGTCTTTCAAGAATCCACTGCGTGGTGGCGATGTATTTGTCAGTAAATTGGCTTTGAAACGAGAAGGTATTAAATATGTATTTTATCAAGACATCTATCGGAAGGCTGACGACAAGATTTGTTTGAAAGGAGTAGTAGAGGTGGTATGCCTTGTTAATGGAAGATTAACGGAACCTACCATGTTCGACCCTATTTTTGCACCTTATTTATAATAATATTATTCATTAAATACGACAAGCTATGGAGTGTTTTTACAGCATTGCGCTCACGCAATGTCCAGGTATTGGTCATCGTGGAGCCAAACTTTTGATTGATGAATTGGGCAGCGCCCAAGCAGTTTTCGAGCATCGTAAGGAAATTCCCGACTTACTTCCTGATACTTCAGCACGTGTTTGCGAAGCATTGGAGTGCCCAGAAGCTTTGGAACGTGCCAAACGTGAGATGGAGTTTGTGGAAAAGAATCATCTTACTTGTTTGACCTTACAGGATGAGGCTTATCCTACCCGCCTTCGTGAGTGTGTGGATGCCCCTGTGGTCTTATTCTTTAAAGGGAATTGTGATTTCAACCGCTTGCATGTGATTTCCATGGTAGGTACACGTAGGGCTTCGGATTATGGAAAACAGTTTTGCGTAGATTTTCTGCATGATTTAGCAGAATTATGTCCAGATATTTTGGTAGTCAGTGGATTGGCTTATGGTATTGACATCCATGCCCATCGTGCAGCATTGGATAATCACCTTGCTACTGTCGGAGTATTGGCACATGGGTTAGATCGTCTTTATCCGTATCACCATCGTCAGACGGCAGTTGAGATGTTGAAGGAAGGAGGATTGCTCACAGAGTTTCTTTCAGAAACAAATCCCGATCCGTTTAATTTTGTCTGCCGTAATCGTATAGTGGCAGGAATGGCAGATGCAACCATTGTGGTTGAAAGTGCTGAAAAAGGAGGATCCCTCATCACAGCAGATTTGGCGACCGGTTATGGGAAAGATTGTTTTGCTGTACCTGGACGTGTCAACGATGCTTTTTCCAAAGGGACGAATCAGCTCATCAGAGATAATAAAGCAGCTTTGATAGAAAATGCAGAGGATTTTGTCAAAGCGATGGGTTGGGAAACCCCAAACAGCAAACCTGAAGCAGTGCAACGTGAGATGTTTCTGGATTTAACTCCCGAAGAAACGCAAGTGGTGGACTTATTGCGCAGTCGTGGTGATATGCAGGTCAATGCATTAGTCATGCTTTCTGATATTCCGTTCAGTCAGATGACAACCTTGCTCTTTCAGTTGGAGATGAAAGGTGTGGTGCGCGCCATGGTCGGTGGTGTCTATCGTCTTTTATAAAAGAAAATCCCCCTCCTTCAGATAAAGGAGGGGGACAATGTTTATCCAAAAAGAACTTAGTCTTTCAGTTTTGCCCAGATAAAGTCGCGGTTCAGATGAGCGATGTTGATAATAGACTCGTTCTTAGGGCACTCAGCCTCGCAAGCGCGGGTGTTGGTACAGTTACCGAAGCCCAGTTCGTCCATCTTCATCAACATGGCCTTAGCACGACGCAGAGCCTCTGGCTTACCTTGTGGAAGCAGATTAAGCTGTGTCACTTTAGATGAAACGAACAACATGGCAGAACCGTTCTTACATGCTGCTACGCAAGCGCCACAACCGATACAAGCAGCAGCGTCCATAGCCTCATCAGCTATATCCTTAGGGATAAGGATAGCGTTGGCATCCTGAGGAGCTCCTGTACGTACACTTACATAACCACCTGCTTGCATAATCTTGTCAAATGCTGTACGATCTACCATCAAGTCCTTGATTACAGGGAATGCAGCAGAACGCCAAGGCTCAATGGTGATAGTATCACCATCCTTGAAACGGCGCATATAGATCTGGCAAGTGGTAGCACCTGTAGCAGGTCCGTGTGGATGACCATTGATGTAGAGTGAGCACATACCGCAGATACCCTCACGGCAGTCGTGATCAAACACCACTGGTTCCTTGCCTTCGCTTACCAGCATCTCATTGAGAATGTCAAGCATCTCCAACAAAGAGGTATCACCAGGGATGTCTTTCATCTGGAACTCGTCAAAGTGACCTTTCTCCTTAGGGCCATTCTGACGCCAAACTCTCAGTTTAAATGATATATTTTTATCCATAGTTTCTTGTTCTTTAAATGTTCAACCTCCTGATTAGCTCTTGTAGTTACGAGTCTGTACCTTGATTGCCTCATAAACCAATGGTTCTTTCAGCAATTCTGGCTCTACATCGTCAGAGCCCTTGTATTCCCAGCAAGCTACATAGAAGTAGTTCTTATCATCGCGTAAAGCCTCACCTTCTTCGGTCTGGTATTCTTCACGGAAGTGACCACCACAGCTCTCGTTACGGTTCAAGGCATCGTAAGCCATCAACTTACCCATCGTGATGAAGTCATCCAGACGGATAGCCTTGTCAAGCTCAATGTTCATACCTTCCTTAGAACCAGGGATAAACAGGTCAGTTTCAAACTTCTTGCGTACCTCATCCAGCTTCTTCAAACCAATCTTCAAACCTTCTTCTGTACGACCCATACCAACATATTCCCACATGATGTGACCGAGTTCCTTATGGATAGAATCAACTGAACTCTTGCCATGGATATTCATCAGGCGGTCGATCTTAGCTTGAACAGCCTTCTCTGCCTCTTCAAATTCAGGAAGGTCGGTGGAGAAGCGTGGAACAGTAATCTGGTCTGCCAGATAGTTCTGGATAGTGTAAGGCAGCACGAAGTAACCATCTGCCAAGCCCTGCATCAAAGCAGAAGCACCCAGACGGTTGGCACCGTGGTCAGAGAAGTTGCACTCACCGATAGCGAAGAGACCCTTCAGTGAAGTCTGCAATTCATAGTCTACCCAGATACCACCCATGGTGTAGTGGATAGCAGGATAAATCATCATTGGGTTATAGTACTTCACACCATTGATCTCGTTGGCTACTTCACCAGGATTCACGTCGGTGATTTCCTCATACATATCGAAGAGGTTGCCATAACGCTGGCGGATCACATCGATACCCAGACGGCCGATAGCCTCAGAGAAATCAAGGAATACTGCCAAACCTGTGTTGTTTACACCGAAGCCCTTGTCGCAACGCTCCTTTGCAGCACGTGAAGCCACGTCACGAGGTACAAGGTTACCGAAAGCTGGATAACGGCGCTCCAAATAGTAGTCGCGCTGCTCTTCAGGAATGTCTGCACCCTTCAGTGTGCCTTCCTGCAGCTTCTTGGCATCTTCCAGACGTTTTGGTACCCAGATACGTCCATCGTTACGCAGAGACTCAGACATCAAAGTCAACTTAGACTGCTTGTCACCATGTACTGGA
>JAEEGJ010007819.1_pt1 | contig 30119 bp, 22 predicted proteins | sample 8958761 | NCBI WGS metagenome assembly JAEEGJ01 (sample SAMN16246546, study PRJNA631951) | gut metagenome | biome: gut microbiome; feature: rumen; material: RS-attached | host: Bos | place: Iran: Karaj | collected 2018-10
ATTATAGGAGTTTTTAATCATGTTACCTGTTTCAAGAAGATACAACCAGAACTGGTTGCCGAGCATTTTCAATGATTTCTTCGATGACAACTGGGTAGAGAAGGCCAACACGACCGCCCCGGCGATCAATGTCTTAGAAAATGAGCGTGGTTACGAGCTTGAGCTCGCCGCTCCAGGTTTGACTAAGGAAGATTTCAAGGTCAGCCTCGACGATGAGGGCAATCTCGTGATCAACATGGAGAAGAAGGAGGATAACAAGGAAGAGAAGAAGCGCGGCCGTTATCTCAGGCGCGAGTTCTACCACACCAAGTTCCAGCAGACCATGCTGCTTCCTGACGACGCTGACAAGGAGAAGATCAGCGCTACCGTAGAGAATGGTGTACTTCAAGTCATCATCCCTAAGGTCGAGCCTAAAGTAGTTCCCCAGGCAAACAAAGTCATTGAGATCAAATAAAAGTTAAAAAAAATTTGCGTATCCAGCATTTTTGACTATCTTTGCATCCGCATTTGACCCCAAATGCGGATCTTTTTTAATATTGGTGTGGTAGTTCAGCTGGTTAGAATGCCGGCCTGTCACGCCGGAGGTCGAGGGTTCGAGCCCCTTCCGCACCGCAAGAAAGCAGAGTCCCTAAGAACTCTGCTTTTTTTGTGATATGAAACGAATCTGTCTTATTCTTTTATCCTGTATATTCATAATTCCTTTACGCGCTGGAGAAAAGGAAGCCAGGAAATTTATCCGCGATTCATGGGAAAAGAGTGTTCGCTACCTCCCGGATGATTTCGGCAGCCATATAGGTATGCCCCTTCCTTACACGGTTCCGAGCGTAAGTGGAGGTTACCAGGAATTATATTATTGGGATCTATTTTTCGCGAACGAAGGCCTGATAATCGACGGGATGGTGGATCAGGCACGTATGAATACCGAGAATCTGGCTTGGATGGTTGAACGCTTCGGCAAGATTCTAAACGGGAGCAATACCTTTTACCTCAATCGTTCCGAGCCTCCGGTCTTTTCGATGATGGTCAGGCAGATCTACGAAGCCACTGGAGATATGGACTGGCTTCGTGGCATACTTCCCTCCCTTGAAAAGGAATACCGGTTCTGGATGACTGAACGGATGACTCCCTGCGGGCTGAACCACGACAGCAATAATGCGAGCGATAAAGAGAAGATGGATTTCATAAGTCTGGTAAAAGGGCGTTTCGGAGAAGGATTTAACCTTGAAGGCCTTTCACGGGAAGATTCTTTGCGTATCGCCTCCCACTATATCTCCGAAGCTGAATGTTGGGACTTCACACCCCGTTTCAAGGGAGAATGTGAAAACTACTGTCCGGTGGACCTGAACGCCATGTTATACATCTATGAGAAGAACTTCTCACATTTCTCAAAGATAATGGGAGACCGGAAGGCCGCACACCGTTGGGACAGGACTGCACGGCATCGCAAGCATTTGATGCGCAAATATTTCCGGAATCCGAAAGATGGAATCTGGTACGACTACAATTTCATCACCGAAGAGCGTTCGGACGTTGTCTCCGCCGCCCAGTTCTGGCTACTCCTGGGAAAAGCCATTTCCCGCCGTCAAGCACGGGGAATAGTGAGATCATTGTCTGTTCTGGAATATCCCCACGGTATTTCAGCGTGCGAGAAAGGAGACTATCCCTTTGTGTACCAATGGTCATATCCCAACGGCTGGGCACCACTTCAATACGTAACTGTCCGGGGGCTTGAGAATTACGGTTATTCGGCAGATGCGCGACGAATCGCCCGAAACTACGTGGATCTGGTCACTGACAGCTTCGACCGGACCGGAACCCTATGGGAAAAATACAATGTGGACGAGGGAAACTTGAATGTCGGGGACGAATACAAGATGCCAACGATGCTCGGCTGGACAGCCGGCACCTACGTATGGTTGACGGAATACCTAAACAATAGTCTACCTCTCAATAATAAACACTGAGAAAGACAGCGGCGGAACAGAAGCATTCAGGGCCTTGCCCTCGCCGGTAAACGAGAATCTCTCAGGCACAACACGCCCCGGTTCGTCGAGAGAATTCTCAGCGAGACGGTCAGAGCAATCCAGACGGACGCCCTCAACTGCCCGGACCACATCCTTTTTCTTAAGACCAGAGAAACTAAGCGTCAGTGCCCTATCTTCAGAAGATGTGTTCGCCACCTTCACATAAATCTTCGAACCATCTGATACCGCGCTTGCGAATAAGCCACCTTGTCCTTCATCACCCGTGACATTGGCTCCTGACATCTTAAGAGTCAATGTGTTGGCTCCACGGAAACGTCCGTATAATGCCTGAACCTGCCAACTGACGGTCCTGAAAGAACGCAGATTGTCGAACCAGATCAGGTCAGGGCGCCACTGCCACCCCTCAACATGAGCGAACAGAGGAGCGTACGTGGCCATATGAACGACATCAGCGTTACGCTCTATTCCAGTCATGAAAGCAGCCTCCAGAAGGGCCGCGTAGGCGTGGTTCCATTTCATTCCCCTGGCATGGCAGGCATATTCCCCTGCGAAAACCTTCGGGCCTTTCCTGTCATAATTGTCATATCTGGCACCCTGAGAGAGGAACCACTCATAAGGACGATAGAAATGCTCGTCAACGAGGTCCACCCCTATCCTCCTCATCTCAGGCCAAAGGAAATCAAATTGCTCCCCTTCTGATCCAGGGCCACTTGACCCAACTATCTTGATGTCGGGATATGCCTTACGGATCGCCTTGACAAAAGGCTCCAGGCGCTCGGTGTAAAGAGTCCCCCACTGCTCGTTGCCGACTCCTATATACTTGAGGTTGAACGGCTCCGGATGCCCCATATCAGCCCTCACCTTGCCCCATTCAGATGTGACTGGTCCATTGGCGAATTCTATGAGGTCAAGAGCATCTTGGATATATGGGCCTAAATCATCGACTGGAACATGGGCGCTCTCCCCATCATTCTGAAACTGGCAGGCAAGACCGCAACTCACGATCGGAAGCGGCTCACTGCCAATCTCTTCCGAAAGCTGGAAGAACTCGAAGAATCCAAGTCCATAACTCTGGCAATAGTCCGGATAGAGACGGTAAGGGAAACAATACTGCCAACGGTTGGAGTTCAGGGGCCGGTTCTCCACCGGACCGACCGAATTCTTCCAGTCATATCGGGAAGACACCTCTGTCCCTTCCACGATACAACCTCCCGGGAAACGAAATATGCCAGGTTGGAGATCAGCGAGAGCCTGCGCCAGATCCTTCCTGAGTCCATTGCGATGTCCTCTCCATGTATCGACAGGGAAAAGAGACACATGTTCCAGATCAGTCGCCACTCGTTTCCCGTCAAGGAAGACACGTAAGGCGGACTTATCCAGAGTGGCCTTTGGCTTCAGTATCAGTTCATAAAGTTTCCATTCCGAACCATCGACAACCAGGTCCCCCTCGCAAAGAGCGTGGTCCTCTTCCATAGAGGCGGGATTGACAATCTCCACGTGCAAACTTGAAGATCCACCTTCCGGCACTCTGGCCCAAACGCTGAAACGGTATTCTTCACCAGCCTTGACTCCAATCCCGAAAAAGCCCTCATTCTCAAGTCCTGTCCACCTGTGCGGATGGTCGGGATCGGACAACCTCACGTAATGGGGATTTCTATCGAAAGGTCCATCGTCAAGAACAGCCACATTGCCGAAAACTTTCCAACCCTGGAAAGGGTTCGACGGGAACTCGAAAGAACGGTTCTTGACCAGTTCGGCATACAAGCCACCATCAGCGGCGAAATTGATATCCTCGAAGAATATACCGTACTGGGTGCTATTTATCGGCGCTCCTTTCTTACCGAGGTCGATGTCCATCTGGTATGACTGGGCCACTGAAACGGTTCCAGCCAACAACATAAACGCTGCGGCGATTAAACCGCGAGAAATAGGAGTGGTATTCATAAAATATAATGTGACAATCAGTTAACGTCCTCCGCCACCTCGACCTCCGCCGCTATAGCCTCCGCCTCCGCGAGATGAGGTATGCCCTCCGTAACCGCCCCTGCTGCTGTGGCTGCTGCTGTAGCTGCCACCAGAGGATGAGTATGTAGGACGAGGAGTCCCAAGAATAGACGCGGTACGCACATAGTCGGAGATAGCGTGGCTACTATTCAAAACCGAAGAGAATGTGTTGTAATCATAGGAGAAAGTCTGCCCGAAGAACTTGGGATCTATGTCCTTAAGTTGCTTGGCGACCTTGTCAGCGATCCCGAACAGAGCGGCGTGGACAAGATACTCTTTCCAAAGCCTAGCCTCAACGGTCTCCCTCTGGGAAACAAGAGTAAAATCCTCAAGGTATTTCTTGAGTCCCATTAAATGGCGGGCCTGCTCCTGACCTGAGTTAGTGAACTTGTAACTCCTACTGTAGTACTCTTTTTCCTTAAGGAAATCGGACGCGGCAGTCTGAGTGTCCTGGGTCCAGTTGTACACCATGCTGGAATGCTCCTTTGCCCATTTAGAGAACTCCTTGTCCTGCAAGACCTTATCTTCTCCTGACGACTCTTTCAGGATGTTATAGAATCTCTTCTGATAAGAATACATTCCACTCGGATCCTTATCCGTGAACTTTAGTTCAATCTTATTATCCTCAAGTTCCCTGGACGGCTCCAGATAACCTTCATGGACAAGCCTGAGAATGATAGCTAAAGCAAGGTTATTTTCCTTGTGTTTTTCCTCTAACTTTCTCAAAATGAAATCATCAGCGGCCAGATGCCCCTCAAGGGGAATATCCCTGTACCATTCAACGTTCTTCGGTTTGACTCCGAGAATCCGTTTTTTCTCTTTCTTGGTAAGCTTCCCGGATGCCTTTCTGAAAAACCTGATGACAGGACGGAAAAACAGAAAATACGTAAAAAGAAGGGTGAGGAATCCGGCGATTCCCTCTGCCACGGGATCTTCCTCATCGTCAGCGAACTTAGCTCCCTTGAGGGCGACATCCAGAACCTCCTGGAAATCTTTCTCTTGGACACTTAAAGGCACGAACAAACCTTTGTTGAAACGGAGAAGGATAATCGCCGAATCGTTCGTCCTTAATGGCTTGACCGATTCGAAAACGATTGTGCTGTCCGTAAAAGTCGTGGTGCCCTCAAAACCGAATCCCCAAGCTCTTGTATTGGTCGTATCCAACTGGAAATCAGATGATTTGACAGTCACTTTCACATGCTTGGGAGGAGTACTCAATCCTGGCGAGACCACCTGGAGATGTAGCATGTCATAATCGTTGAGAGACTTCATCGCCTTGACCATGCTATATATGGCATAGAAGACACGATCCCCACGGGGAGCGATGCCCCAACACAGTTCCATGCCTTCCTCCTTGTGGACTATTCCGGACTTCCCGGCCTTCTCATCAAGAGTCTTATTGATATCCCATTCCCCTACATCCTCCAGTTTCTTGCCGGTATCACCATCGATAACCGTGAACTTGGGAATAATGATGTCCCCGAGGTTCTCTCGGACGAGATACCACTCGGTGGAATTAGGACCGGTGTTGATGTCCCAACGCTCATTGAAAATGGCTGAGCCTTTATCAGAAAGACTGATTGTGATGTCAACGTCCCGAATCTCCTGGTTCTGAGCGAGAAGGCTTGGAGCCAGAAAAGATAAAAGAGACAAGATCAAAATAGCTTTTTTCATAGATGGTGGTTATTAGTTATCATATTTTCCGTCCAGGACATCTCTTACAGCCTGGAGATAGCCGAAACCATTCAGATGGTCAGGGAGAAGGTAACTGCCCTCGACCCACTCGTTCCATGCGTTGATCATCATGAAACGTGGCTGGTCAGGATGGTCTTCAACATATTTCTTAGCCTTGGCAAGGAAGGTGGCGAAAGACTGCGGGGTGTTATGCCAACGGGTAACGTCCGCTGGTCCCTTCGCCGGGAAACGGGGGGTGTCATCCCATCCGATAGAAACGCATGGAAATACCGGAATATCAAACACTTCGTCCATCTGTTCCCGGATAGCGATCGCCTCGTTGCCCTGGACAAGATAATCAGGATCGAAGCCTCCCATGTTGTAAAGGGCCTCACTGTTTATTCCGATAGCCTTTATGATCCTGTTCATCGCTTCGATCCTCTCGGGCCCCATCTTGGAACCTCCGCCCTGGATCTGCTGCAGATGAAGATCAGGGAAACCTGCCTTACGCACCTCCGAGCGGAAATAGTCCATAGCCTTCGCGGTTTCCTCAAGTGAGCCCAGTCCCCGGATCAGATTTTCGATCGAGAATATCCCAAGCACAGGGCAGCCATCGATCTTGACATATTCAGGAAGCTTGAAATACTGGTTTATAACCCTGTCCACAACTTTCTTGAACTGGTCCCAGTCCACATCAGGATTGAAAAGGCGCTCCTCATTGTCTCCCCACTTATGGTAGTTCCAATAGTTGTACTTCACATCGTGGTTTGCCCACATTATGTAGAAATTCATCTTGTTGTGGCTTGGCGCACCCAAGAAGCCGTCGTTGAGAGCACTCTCCAGATAAGGACCGCTATAACCATCAGGATCGTTATACCAGTACCAGTCGTAAATAAAAGTGTTTACTCCGTACTTTAGGGCCGTCTGAATCCACTTTTCCACGACAACCGGATCGTTGTCCAACTCGTACCCCCAAAGGGGAAGGCGAGGCTGGTAATGCTCCGGGAAACGCTTGTCACCCTTTTTGATGACTTCCCACTCCCCTATTCCATCTTCCCAAAGCCACTTATGAGCGAGAGGGTCGTCATGGCAGGATGGCCAAATATAGGCGCAAACATAGATGTCTTCCTTCGGCGAAGCAGACTCGTTTTTGGGCCGCGATGAGCAGGAACATGCCACCGCTGTAATCGCGGCAATGGAAATAAGGAAAAAGAAACGTCTCATATCCAACTATTTACGAATATTCTCAAATTCAGCTTTGACAGCCTCGTAACTTTTGATGTCACCGATGTCAAAACGCTTTCCCGGCATCTCCATAGCATGGACAGGGACCTTTGTCGAGAGCCATGCCACGAGGCTTCCGGGGGCGTCAGTCCCGCATCCGGAGGCTATTGCCTCAGGAATACGGGAGACATCCTCCTTCTTGTAAAAGTAAAATGGCGGACAAGCCCAGTGGGACTTCGGTTCGGCTGGCTTCTCCTCCATTCCGACAATGAGCCCGTCAGTGTCAACCTCCAGAATCCCGCACTTATGGAGCCGTTCCTCGGAATGTTCGAAATACCTCATTACACATGAGGTTCCTTTCCCGAGAGCATACTCCACGAAATTCCCGAGACTGAAGTCCAGCAAGTTGTCACCTGCCACAATCAGCAGATCATCGTCTATTGAAAGGGCATCAACAGCAAACTGAATGTCCTTAACCGCCCCAAGACGGGTCTCGTTGGTGGAGGTCCCGTCATCAACAACCGTAATATCCTCAGGCCTGCCAGAGGCCCATTTCTCAAATATCGGGGCGAACCTGTGATTGGAGATCACCACGAAACCATCCACCTTGCCGGTGGAGGCGATATCCTCAACAAGCCAGTCAAGGATAGGCTTTCCACCGACCTCCAGCAAAGGTTTCGGGAAATTGTCCGTCAAGGGACGCAGGCGGGTGGCATAGCCCGCGGCAAGGATAAGGCACTTCATAATCATCAGATTTTGACCCCGTCCGCGCTATGGCAGACATAGGCTGAATAATGACCTTTAAGTTCCGGGAACTCAGCGAGATATTCCCTCTCGACCTTCTCGAAAATGCTGTCCTTGAACGATGGATCGATCAGGGCCATGCAACAGCCCTTGAAACCGGCCCCGCTGAAACGGCCTCCATAAATACCATCGGTCTTGGTCATTATATCATATATCTTCTTGAGCTCCGGCGAGCCGGTCTCCCAAGCCTCGATAGATGAGCGTCCGCTCTCGAAACTCAGTCTTCCGTATTCCTCGATGTCTCCCCTACGCCATGCCTCGACTCCCTGCTGGACCCTGTCGAACTCAGTGTACCAATGAAGGGCGCGCTTGCGCCAGTTGTCCGGCAAACGATCCTTGTAAGTCTCGAAGACCTCACGAGGGACTTCTCTCAAATGAGTCTCCTTGAACTTGCCGTATTCCATTCCGGCATAAGCCTTCAGGGCATAAGCGGCGCTCTTGCACTCATCCACCCTCATATTGAACTTACTGCCAGCCAGGGTTCTTTCGACACCACTGAAGAAAATCGCTATCTCATAGGGCTTCATCGCAGGAGAGGCCGGAATCAGCTCATAGCTGTCATCCAATGTGTCCAGATACAGGAGATGATCTTTCTTTGAGAAAACCTCGCAGCTCTGGTCAAGCTTTCCACTGGAGACGCCGACATACTTGTTCTCGGCGGCCATCGCCATGGCTATCAACTCATTATCCTCAAGATGCAGCCCATTGACCCGGCACAACGCCTTCATGAAAGAAATGGTCACGGCAGCGGACGAAGAAAGGCCTCCAATCGGGAGGGAACCCTCAATGACTCCACTCAACCCAATCCTTATAGGGTAGATTTGGAACAGCTCCTTGGTCGCCCCGCGGAGATAATCCGCCCAATCGTTCTGTTTTTCCTCGGGAATGGCCCTTACATGCCACTGGGCGCGTTTCTTGAACTGAAGCGAGGAAAGCTCGATAACTCCGTTTTGTTTAGGGGAATATGCTATATGGATACCCTTGTCTATGGCCAGACCGGTGATCTTCCCAAGCTGATGGTCGGAATGGGCACCAATCGGACAGACACGGTAAGGACAGAAGGACAATCCTTCCGGCTCCCTTTTGTATATCTCGTAGAATACTTCCTGGCAACGCATAATCTACAATCTTTCCTTGATGGCCTTTGTCTGCTCCTCGTAGCCGGGCTTCTCAAGCAACGCGAACATATTCTTCTTGTAAGCCTCCACACCAGGCTGGTTGAAAGGATTGATTCCCAGCACATAAGCGCTTATTCCACAAGAATACTCGAAGAACTGGAAGAGGCCTCCGATGTTGAAGGAACTGAGATTCTCAATCGACACCTCGAGCTGAGGGACTCCACCATCAATATGGGCGAGCTTTGTTCCGAGCTGGGCCATGGCATTGCAGTGCTCCACATGCTGGCCGGCAAGGTAATTAAGCTGGTCGAGGTTCTGGGGATCGCTTCCGATAATGACGCTGCGGTTGCTCTTCTCAACACTTACGACTGTCTCGAACAGTATCCTCTCACCCTCCTGGATAAACTGTCCCATTGAGTGGAGATCCGTTGTGAAGTTGACGGAAGCGGGATATATACCCTTAAGTTCCTTGCCCTCGGACTCGCCGAAGAGCTGCTTCCACCACTCGCCAAGATACTGGAGTTTAGGATTGAACGCCACAAGTATCTCTATCTTCTTGCCAAGCTCAGTATAGAGCAGGTTCCTCATAGCGGCATACTTGACGGCAGGGTTCTCCTCAGAACGGATGGAGCAAGCCTTTTCCATCTCCTTTGCACCGGCGAGCATCTCGCGGACATCGAAACCGGCCACGACAATGGGAAGAAGACCGACAGGGGTAAGAACCGAATAGCGTCCTCCGACATTGTCGGGAACCACGAATGTCTTGTAACCCTCCTGGGTGGCAAGAGTCTTTAGAGCGCCTTTCTTGGCGTCTGTGATAGCTACGATCCTCTCGGAAGCGTCAGTGTATGTTTTCTCGATGTATTCTTTAACCACCCTGAAAGCGACCGCGGGCTCGGTGGTGGTCCCGGACTTGGAGATGACGATTGTCGCGGCGTTCCTCTCAGCCACAAGGTCCATCAACTCAGCAAGATATTCCTCTGAAAGGTTATTCCCGGCGAATACCACCTCGGGAGCGTCCTTCTTGCCGGAAAGCTGCTTGGCGAAATTGTGGGAAAGAGCCTCGATAGCGCAACGGGCGCCAAGGTATGAGCCTCCGATTCCTATGACCACGACCAGATCGACACCCTTGGCTTTCCAGCAGTCACGTACAGCCTCACACTCCTCTATCAACGACTCCGGAGTCTCGGAAGGAAGATGCTTCCAACCTATAAAGTCATTCCCAGCCCCGGTTCCTGACTCCAGAACATCAAGAGCATTAAGAGCCTTCTCCACATAAACCTTGTAATCAGCGTCTTTCACAAAGGAGTCGCAACCTCCCAAATTAACTTTTACCATATCATTAAATAATTTGATTTCGTTTTTGTCATAACTTACAAAAATAACCAAATTCCGCGATTATTCAGTAAGAATATGCCTATATTTACCGCTGGCACGCAACTGAAAACTATAAATCTTTTAATATGATTAATCTTTCCAGATTCGTCTCGGTAACAGCGATCGGACTCTTCCTGTCCCTTTCTCCTTGCCACAGTGAAGGAATCGTGAACAGCCTTAAATTTGGACTTAATCATCCGAACGGTCAGTACGCCCCGTCAGACACGGTCATCGTGAGCGTCGAACCCGTCAAGGATTATCCCACTCCACTTGAAGTAGCGGTATTCGAAAACGGAGTGATGACCCGCATAGAGAAAATCGGGGTTGTCAACAGTCCGCGGGTCGTTTTCACTGATGTCCGGACAGGACCTGTGGCCGTAATGCTGGAGTTCAGGCCAGAGGGAACTTTCCCAGAGAGGATACCGATGAACCTCGCCCCTTCCGAAGACGCGATAAGGATTGGCTATGTTATAAATGGATCGGCATTCGAACCTGGCTTTCAACCTCCTAAAAATCTGAAGCGATACTGGAGACGCCAGATACGCCATCTCCGGCAGAAAAAGATGGCAGTGAAGTCAAAACCTGTCACCATCCGGGACAATGGGATAGAGTGCTTTGATGTTGAGGTCAGCGCCTTGGACACGGTTCCTGTCAGGGGCTACGTCGCGAAGCCGAAAGATGCCCGGGAAGGGTCACTGCCCATAATCATCCAACTCCACGCCGCCGGGGTATCCGGAGACTGGTGCAAGGCTAAAGCCCAGGCTGCCGCTGATTTGGCCCAAAACGGAGCCATAGCCTTTGATTTCAACGCGCACGGAATGCTTAATGATGCCGATGACGCTTATTACAAAGCGCTTGAGGAAGGACCGTTGAAAGACTACAGTTACCGGCCGATCACATCCAGGAACTCATATTACTTCAGGAAAATGTTCCTTCGGGCGATCCGGGCTTTGGATTACATCACTCTAGATCCGGCTTGGGACGGGAAAACCATTATCTTGCTGGGAGAGAGCCAAGGAGGGGCGCAGGCGGTAGCCCTGGCCGGCCTTGATGACCGTATCACGGATGTGGTGATCAATGTGCCGGCTATGATCGGGAACGGCGGTTACCTTCTAGGCAGGAACGACGCCTGGCCTTGGCCAATTGAATATAACGGAGTCGACACGCCAACTTCCACGAGACTCGATGTGGACACAGACATTCTAACACCAAAGAACGCCCGGAGAGCGAAAAAAGTGGCTCCTTACTTCGATGGAGCTCTATTAATGAAAGGATCAAAGGCCCGTTTCCTAGTCGAGATAGGCCTTGTGGACACCACATGCCCGCCATCAGAGATATTCTCAGGCATAAATGGAGTCGCAGGTGAGGTCCAGGTTATCAGCAGCCCATACCGCAACCATTGGTCAGCGTCCATTCCAGAGCCATACAAAGCTTGGTGGAACGAGAATGTCGAGGGTTTCAGGCAAGATTATATCAAGAATATTATTAAATTTGTGGAACACTGAAACTAATAAACACATCTAAAATGAGAAATAGCATCCGTTTGGCGGCAGTCGCCGCTGTGGTGGCACTTGTGGCCTCATGTTCCCCGAAAATCGCCGTAACCGCCCACAGGGGCTTCTGGAACTGCGAAGAGGCTGGATTCGCCGAGAATTCCATCAAGTCTCTGGAGATGGCCCAGAAAAACAATTTGTGGGGTAGCGAATTCGATGTCCACATCACCTCTGACCTGGTGATTGTCGTCCATCACGACAGGGATATCCAAGGCAAGAGTATCCACACTCATGACTATGCGGATTTCAAGGATTACCGACTGAAGAACGGTGAGAAGCTCCCTACCCTCGATGAGTACCTGACCCAGGGCGAGAAGGGAGGCACCGTCCTCGTGTTCGAGCTCAAGCAGCAGTACGACAAAGCTCACGAGGATTATATGGTCGACAAGAGCATCGAGGCGCTCAAGAGGCATGGCCTGTTTGATCCCAAGAAGGTGATATTCATATCGTTCAGCCGCAACATTTGCGAGAGGATAGCCGCCCTATGTCCCGGCTTCACCAACCAGTACCTAAGCGGGGATATGTCTCCCGATGAGGTCTTGGCCAAGGGCATCAACGGCATTGATTACCACTACAATGTCTTCCGCAAGAACCCCAGTTGGGTTGAGCAGGCTCACAAGAACAAGATGAGCGTCAATGTCTGGACGGTCGACAAGGAAGAGGACATCAAGGATATGGTCGGCCTCGGAGTCGACTGCATAACAACCAACGAGCCTCTGCGTGTCAGGCAGATTCTCGGTGGAAAAGAAAAGAAATATTAGAACTAATTGTTTGTTCTCTTAACAGGAATAGCTATCCAACCAGTCTTCAGGTAGCCGAATCCGTAATGGACGGTTCCCTTAACGAACAATTTGAAATCCTGAGTAAGAACCCTGCCGTTGTTGAAATACGTCAGGTAACCGAAGCGGTTGGCAGGAATCTCTACCGTCCTGGAAGGACGTAACGGATCAGGAACCAGGAAATACTTGCCGTCAGCCGACTTAACGGCTTTCGCCGGATCGATCTGGGAGATATACATTCCGGATAAGATGGCTTGTCGTTTGCCCGAGATCTCGCACTGGACATCGTCAGTAGCGAGAACTACCTCAAAGCCATAGACATTAGGATCACTACCCAACCGGACGCCATAGTAGCCCCAATAATTAGGGTAGTCTTCAAACGTACGGCCACGCCAATCCACAGGCGCGAGCAGGTCAGCGATACTGATGTATGACCCCTTCTCGCCAAAATCAACACCGTCAATCAGACTCTCGGAAGAGACGGTGGCTATTTCGACGGGTCGCTTGATATCAGCCTTGAAGTGGTCCTGTCCATCGAATGTGACTCCAATCGAACTTCCTGAATCCATAAGGACATCGGCTTTCAGCAAGACATACATCCCGCCTGTATTCATCAAAGCGTCAGCTACCGAACCACGGACATAACCGAATGTGTTGCTGCCAGAAGTGTTACTGATGTAAGCGACCATTTGCTCATCACCTCCGTTTATCGCGGCATATAGCCGTATACCATCAGTGATGCTGAAACTGACGTTCCGGTCTCCAATCTTGGTAATATCCAATATTTCATCGCAGAAGAAAAACTTGACGCTCTTGACGCCCTCTGAAGGAATCGTAAACAGATCCTTCAGATCCACGGCTATCTCGGTTTCAGTTCCTTCCGGACTGAACGCGATGGGAGTGTCGCCTATAATCACAGGCACCGAAGGGTCAACTGGATCGCTTTCGTCCTCACTATCAGGTATTTCATCATCTTCTTCGGGAATTTCCTCATCTTCAACAGGAGTATCATCTCCTTCAATAGGAGTCTCTTCGTCATCAGCGGGAGTCTCATCGTCGCCAGCAGGTGTCTCGTCATCGCCAGCGGGGGTCTCATCTTCACCATCGGGAATCTCCTCACCTTCAACAGGAGCATCATCTTCTTCAACAGGTGTCTCTTCTTCTCCGGCGGGGGTCTCATCATCGCCGGCGGGGGTCTCATCATCACCGGCGGGAGTCTCATCGTCGTCTGCGGGAGGGGTTTCCTCATCCTGAGAAGGTGGAGTCTCCTCCTCCGCGGGAGGGACTTCCGCCCTGACCGGTTCAGGCGTGACGGAGATTTCCTCCTCCTGTTCGATAGGAGGCTCAACAACGCCATCATCGCAGCCGGCGATCAAGGCGAATGATAACAAAAGAGCCAGAATGCCCTTAACGGAAATGAACGGACTTCTCAAAGCGATTTGATCTTATAATTCCTTGATCTTAATATTCTTGAACCAGACCTCGTCACCGTGGTCCTGAAGGAGAATGTAACCTTCCTCGTAGTTGCCGAAGTTAGGCCAATCTTTGTACTTGCTGTAGGCCACAAGAGCGTTCCACTCCTGATTATTCCTTTCATATTCAAGGAGTTTCACGCCATTGAGCCAATGCTCCACATGAGACCCGTTGACAATCACTGTAGCGGTGTTCCAGGTCGTGATGTCGAAGGGCTTGTCTTCCGGAGCGGGAATCAAGTCATACAAGGAGCCTAGCGTCCTGTTGCCTTTCACACCTAACTTGGCGTCCGGGTGCCTAAGGTCATCCAGAATCTGGAACTCACAGCCGATAGCGGAGCCTGCACCTTTATTAAGGGTCGGATCCACGAAATACTTGATACCGCTGTTGGCACCCTCGGTGATCTTGAAGTCTACCTTCAGAATGAAGTTCTTGTAAAGCCTGGTGGTGATGATATCACCGCCGTTTGTGGACTCGCCTCCGTTCCCTTTGAGAACTTTCAAGACTCCCTTCTCAATAACCCATCCCTTGGCAGGGAAATCATCAAGCTTGGCTCCCCGCCAACCTTCTGTGGTCTTACCGTCCCAAAGGAGTTTCCAACCATCAGCTTTCTCCTTGGAAGTCAATGTGTTATCCTGGGCGCAAGCGCTGACGCAAAGCGCCAAGGCAGCCAAAACTAAAACAATCTTTCTCATAGTCGTGGAATATTACATCTTATAGAACTCCTCCCAACCCCTACGAGGCGGCAAACCAACCAGCATAGCATTGGCGAAGTCATTGTTGGTGAACTGCTTAGTCCTAGGATCGAAGTAGAGCTTGGCATTCAGTCTCTGGGCAATCACGCCGAGGCAGAAGACCTGGGATAGAACACCGTTAATCTCGAACGGAGACCTAGTCTTCTCGATGCCCTGGCAAGCGAGCAGGAAGTTCTCGAAGTGGTTGGACGGGCTCTCAGGAGTCGGAGGAAGTTTGCCGGCCAAATCCTTGGCGGCCTCCTCAGGAATGATGGAGAGCTCGGAACCATGGCTTCCGCCTTTGAAAATCAAGTCTTTGGTATATATGATCTTTCCGGGAGAGATCTTCGCGACGGGACCGACATTCTGGCCTGAGGCAGGCACATTTGCGGTAGCGACTCCTCCGCCATAGCCCTTCGGAAGCGGCGGCAGGTTATCCAGTCCATCGTACCATGTCACGTCCACAGGCGGCATGCCATTCCTTTGCGGGAAACGGAAGAGGATTGTGGACGAATACGGGTAGAAGTAATCATTGTGCCCGTTCTCGTAGAGCATGCTGACCTCGTAAGGGAGGCCAAGCTCAAGGAACTCATGTACAGTGTCGAGAATATGCGCTCCCCAGTCTCCGAGGCAGCCCATACCGAAGTCATACCAGCACCTCCAGTCGCCCTGGTGGTATTTCTCATTGAAATCATGATAAGGAGTCACGCCAAGCCAGGTATCCCAATCCATGCCCCTGGGGATGGACTGCTGGGCAGGCATTTTGTACATCCTTTTAGCGTCGAAGCTGTGCCAGCGGCGGGAATTGTTCATGTGCGCGGTGACCGCGGTGACATCCTTTATGATACCGGCGTCCATCCAAGCCTTGAACTGGAAGTAGTTCCCCTCGGAATGGCCCTGGTTTCCGACCTGGGTGGCGAGATTGGGATGCCTTCGGGCGGAAGCCATCATCAACTCAGCCTCATGGAAGGTGCGGCACATCGGTTTCTCAAGATAGATATGCTTCCCCTGGTTGAGGGCGAGCATAGCGATCGGGAAGTGGGAATGGTCCGGAATAGCGGCGGCGACAGCGTCGAATTCGTTCCCGCACTTGTCAAACATCTGGCGATAATCACGGAACCTCTTGGCCTTCGGATACATAGCGAGAACCTTCTTGCACTGGGGCCCGTCTATGTCAACATCGCAAAGGGCAACGACATCAATCATTCCGGTGTTAGTGAAATCATTGATTATCTGCTCACCGCGATTGCCAATACCGACAAACGCTATCTTGACCTTCTCGCCCTTAGGCTTGGCAGCGGCCATGCCGCCAACGAAACTCTCCTTGCCAAGAATCTCTCCAGGCGTGAGCGCCATGCCGGCCGAAGCCACAGCCATGGACTTGAGGAAATCTCTTCTGTTAAGCATATCTTAGTGTTATTGTTGTTACTGAAAGATTTCGTTAAATATACAAAAATTATAATTCTATGTCATACTTGCCGCAAGAATATTCTTTCCCGGCGACTGTGGCCGTGACGCCGACAGGTAGCTCGAAATGGAGGTTACGCCCGTTTCGGGAAACATTAATATCGCCATAAGGGGTTCTCTGTCTCACCTTGACGCTTTCCAAACCTTCAGGAATCTGAGGAGCGATCCTCACGTGTCTGTAGCCCGGGGCGTCTGGGATGATGCCTCCGAGAGCCTGGTAGAACCAGCTGCCGATACCGTTGAAGCAGTTGTGAAGGCGGCTACGTCTAGCGTTCCAATGCTCCCAGGTTCCGGTAGCTCCGTTATCCAGCATGTGAAGGTAGCCGGGGTAGCCGTGCTTCTTTAGCATTCCGTACATAAAGTCGCACTCCCCTGCCAAGGTTGCCCACTCCGTGATCACAGGGACTCCTACCAGACCAGTCTTCAGATAGCCGTCATATTCGGTAGACGTGCGCTCCAACAGTTTGTCTCTTACCTGTTTCCGAAGATTATCCGGAACTATTCCCACCAACATCGGATAGGCCATGTCAATCTGGGAGCCGCTGGCGTAAGTGGAGCTTTCAGGATGGAAAAGCTTATCATTGATGACTTTGGAGAGAGCGGCGTACCTGGCTTGGAACTCAACCGCGTCCGACTCTTTTCCAAGCAGCCTGGCTATTTGGACAAGGTCAAGATAGACCTGGCAAAGAGAGCAATTGTTGACAAGGTCGACAGACTCGGGATCCCGGACATCCACTCCGTCCGGAGCGGCCCAATCGCCTAAGAACCAGTGCCTGTATTCAGTCTCAGGCCACTCCTTCAAAAGACCGTCCACAGTGTAGGCGTCGACATATTCAAGCCAATGCCTCATAGTGGGATAACACCTCTCTATCAATCGTTTATCGCCATAACTCATATATGTCCGCCAGGGCGCCTGGACTATGAAACCGCACCAATACGGACCACCTCCAGCCCTCCAAGGAGTCGGGGCTGTGTGAGGAAGACCTCCGTCCTCCCTTATGACATCGTTCCATGCCTGGAGCCAGTTGACATATAGAGGAGCCACATCGTACATTATCTGTAGCGAGAGAGTCGAGGCATTTCCATCCCCACCGTAGCCGAGCCTCTCCAGATTGGCGCAGTCCACCATATATCCGTCGAAAGCGAGATTCTCCATGGTGTATCTCACCATGTCATGGATCATGTTCAACTCATCGTCGGAGGACTTGAAAGAAGAGGTGGGCTTGAAATCGGTCCTCATCCGCAAAGCCATGATATCCTCGAGTTTAGGTGCCTCGGGAATACTGTCAAGGATGACATACCGGAAAACATGATGGTTGAACCTGTTCAGGAACCTGTCTCCATCAGGATTGCCTGAAGAAATATATTCATTCCGGCTTACAGGCTTGAAGGTACCGTCAGTCTCCTGGAAATCCGCGAAAGAAGCCGTCGATTGGTGCCCTTCAGGGAGCTGAGGCAACTTTATGTCAAGAAGGCCGTTAACAATACGGCCGAAATCCACGACCCAGCTGCCTTCACCATTTGGCTTTATGCTTTTCGCGGCAAGTACCTCATGGACCACACAAGGCTCGCACATCATCATGGAGGCCTCTATTCCGTCAATATTCACAATATCAACAGGTTCCCATGTCATCTTGTCAAGGGTTTCCCTATTCATCGAGGAAGGCAGGACCTCCGCGTCGATTGACTCGCCACCGAAACCACCGTAACGCCAATTGGTGAGGTCTCGGTAACCGCTCCAAGCGCCCTTCCACGACGCGTCCGTACACAAGATGGGAGCCACCCCTGAAGGGGTCACAGCATCCAGTTCAGCCTTCACAAGTGGACCGTCGTAAACCGGTTTGAAAACCTTATACCACCCGGTGCCTGCCCAAAGGACTATCTCGTTACCTCCTTTCTTGAGCAAGGAAGTCACATCATAAGCCATTATGAGGGACCTCTTGTCCAACTGGGACACAGCCGGAGACAAAACCGCCTCAGAAACCTTTTTCCCGTTGATATATGCCTCGTGGTAACCTAACGAGTTGACATAGAGAATCGCCATCGAGGGCAGGCTTTCCACTTCGAAACTCTTCCTCAGCAATGAAGCGCGTAAATCCCCGGGAACGGCACCGATATAATCACCACGCATGGCATCATCGCCGATTATGCCGATTCCGAAGCGCCGAGGCTCGCTCCACCTTGAGACCTTCTTGTCTGATTTCCAAACTCTTACCCTCCACCAGCACTGTTGCCTGGACACCAAGGGCTTTCCTGAATATGGTACCATGACTTGATCAGCCGAGGCCTCTTTACCTGATGACCATAGATCCGGTTCACCTGATTTGAGCGAAGATAACGATCCCGCGACCTGTATCTCATAGTAGACCTGCTCCATAGGTTTCGCTGAGCGGATCTTCCAGCTGAAATGGGGTGAGGCCGAATCTATGCCAAGCGGCTCAGCCATGCCCTCGCACTTAAGGTCATATACCTCAATAGAAGGACGACAAGAGATGAAGGCGACACTGAAGGACATAATCAGTGAGATAAGAATGATTTGTTTTAAAGTGGACATATTCCAAATGCCGTTATATCACCAAAGTGTGATAGGTAAACAAACAAATTTATGAATTTTTAATAAATTTGTAAATATGAGAAAGATAGCAAACCGCTTCATTATGTTCGCCCTGGCCGTCCTGGCCATCTCCTGCGGACCGTCATTCGATGTGTATGACCTTAAATGCGAGGGCCTTTCCGAACCACTCGGAATAGACTCCACCATCCCTCATTTCAGCTGGAAAATCCGTTCCGAAAAACCGATGGAACAAGTCGCTTATGAGATTCAAGTGGCTCCTTCCAAAGAAGCGCTGGAGTCTGGGGAAGCGAGTCTATGGTCCTCTGGCAGAATAGCTTCCGCCGAACAAGTCATGGTCCCTTACTCAGGGACAGACCTTTCTTCCAGGCAGATCTGCTGGTGGAGAGTCAGAATCTGGAATTCAGACAAAAAGGCCTCCGCATGGAGTGAGCCACAGCGTTTCGGAATCGGTATAACGAGTGGGGACACACTTGAAGGAGATTATATCGGGGCGGTTCCCGGAGAAGGCCGCTCCCCGATACTCAGGAAAAAATTCACCGTCAAGGAGACTCCCGGACTGTCTGTCTTGTATGTGAACTCTTTGGGCTATCACGAGGCATACATCAATGGGAAAAAGGTCTCTGACGCTGTCCTGAACCCCGCCGTGTCCCAGCTCGATAAAAGATCCCTTATCGTGGCCTATGATGTCACCGGTCTATTGTCGCAGGGAGAGAACGAGATCGCTCTCTGGACAAGCTCCGGATGGTATAAACCAAAGACCTTTGGTGCCATATATGACGGTCCTATCGTGAAGGCCGAGTTGGACGCGATAACCCCTGATGGAGCTACTGCGATTGTATGTACAGACGAGACATGGCAAGGGACCTGGAGCGGTTACCGGGATCTCGGGGACTGGCGCGCCTGGCATTTCGGAGGCGAGGCCATCGACGCCGGAGTACTTCCCACCTCGATGGATAGTGAAGCACTCGACAAGATGACATGGGAACCTATTGATATTGTGGATGTTGACGACATCGAGGCCACCATGATGATGTGCGAGCCATGCCTTATTCAGGAATGCATCCCGGCGGTCAGCATAGAGCCTTATGGCAACGACGGAGGCTACCTGGCTGATTTCGGCCGAGTGCTTAACGGCATGCTGGACATAAAACTTCCGCCAATAAATGAAGGCGATATTGTCACAGCTTCCTTCTTCGATGATTTCGAGCTGGACGGGACTTTCAACCCTGTCACCATCAACCAATATGTATCTTCCGGATCCGCTGACGGTGACCATCTGGTCAACAAATTCAACCACCACGTCTTCCGTTATGTCCTGCTGGATGGTTTGGAATCCGCTCCGGATCCTAAGGACATCCAGGCTTTGAGGATGCGCACTGACTATAAGAGCACAGCCTCATTCGAGTCCTCCGACAAGGATCTCAACGCCATCCATGACATGATCAGGTATACTTTGGAAAATCTGGCCTTTGACGGGTATATGGTTGACTGCGCAAATATAGAGCGCCTCGGCTATGGCGGGGACGGAAACGCCTCCACCCTCTCCCTCCAGATCATGTTCGGGGTCTCCCCTCTTTACATTAACTGGCTGCAGGCGTGGAATGACGCTATCCAAGAAGACGGTGGCCTGCCTCACACAGCCCCTTGCCCCTATCCGGCTGGTGGCGGTCCTTACTGGTGCGGATTCATTGTCCAGGCCACTTGGAGGACGTATATGAGTTATGGAGACAAACGCCTGCTTGAGAGATGCTACCCCCAGATGAAGCTCTGGCTGGAATATGTTGACTCCCACACGATTGACGGACTCCTGAAGAGATGGCCAGACACCAAATACAGGGCATGGTATCTGGGTGACTGGGCCGCTCCGGAAGGAGTCGACGTGACCGATCCTCTATCAATAGATCTGGTCAACAACTGCTCATTATGCCAAGTCTACAAGGAACTGGAGACCATCGCCGGAGTCGTGGGACATCCCGAGGACGCCTCTGAATATAAAGCCAGGTACGAGGCTCTGGCCAAGAGGATCAACGAGGCCCTTCTCAACCGGGAGGAATATATCTATGGCAGTGGTTCACAAGTGGATATGGCCTACCCGCTGTTGGTCGGGATCGTTCCTACGGACCTGCTTGGAAAGGTTAAGGACAAACTCTTCGAGCGCACGGCCGAAGTCTATGACAACCATCTCAAAACCGGCCTTGTGGGAGTACCTGTCATAGCCGAGTGGGCAACCCTAGCGAAAGAATGCGATTGGTTCTACAACCTTCTAAAACAGCGCGCCTATCCTGGCTACCTGTACATGATTGACAACGGCGCCACCGCCACCTGGGAACACTGGGACGCTGACCGGAGCCGTCTGCACAACTGCTTCAACGGTATCGGCAGCTGGTTTTACCAGGCTCTTGGAGGCATCATTCCCGACGCCCCCGGTTACAAGCACATTATCCTCAATCCACAGATTCCCGAGGGTCTCGAAGAAGTCAATGTTACCCAGGAGACTCCATACGGGACCATCGTCATAAAGAGAACCGGCAGGAAACTGCATTTCGAGCTTCCTGTCGGCGTCACTGCCACTTTCCAGTGGAAGGAATATTCAAGCGGAAAACACGATGTCGAGATCAATCCTGGCCAATAGCCTTCAGGATAACCTCAACAGCCTCATCTTCCGTAAGATAGTCCATATTCAGAACAATGTCGTAATTCCGCAAGTCATAACGGCTTGTGGAGGCATATTTCTGTATGTAATTCTCCCGGGCCTTATCGACATAGGAAATCACCTCTTCCGCCTCTTTCTCAGAGAGTTCCTGCTTGCGCATAATCCTTGCGACGCGGGTGGGCTTGGAAGCGTGGATGAACACATCCAACTTGTTGGGATGGTCTTTGAGCACAAAGAAACCTGACCTTCCGGCAATCACGCATGACGACTCCTCGGCAAGCGACTGAAGGACTTGGCTCTCATAATTAAATATCTCATTTGAAGTCACTTCCGGAGCATACTCAACCCCTTTAGGGATGAACATCTCGGAACCGAACTCGGGAGTGATCCTGGAGAAAAAGTCTTCGAGCCAGCCCTTCTTCCTTCCTTTGATAGACTCAATCTCGGAAGTGCTGAGCCCGAACATCTCGGTCAGCTTCTTAATCAACTGTTTATCGCAGTAACGCACGCCAAGCTTCTCGGCGAGTTTCCTTCCGACAGTTCTTCCACCGGAACCGACTTCACGGCTGATGGTGATCACAAATTTCTCTTTGGTGTTCATCGTGTCAAGTTTTACGACCCAAATATATAAAAAAACACTAAATAAACGAACGGGCTGCGGCGAGCGCGCAATTGATGCCGTCGATAGCTGAGGAGACTATCCCTCCTGAATAACCCGCACCTTCCCCGCAAGGAAACAAGCCTGGGAAAGCCTCAGACTCAAGCGTTTCCGGATCCCTGGAGATACGAACCGGAGAAGAAGTCCTGGATTCGACCCCGACAAGTAACGCGTCATTGGTGAAGTAACCTCTGATGGAATGCTTGTTAACCTCCGGAAAAGCCTTCTGGAGTCTTGTGGAGATAAATTCCGGAAGCAGGTTGTGCAGCGGGGCTGGAACCACACCGGGCTTATAGGAAGTCTCCGGAAGGTCAGAAGACACGACCTCATTGCAGAAATCGATCATCCTCTGAGCTGGAGCGGCCATCGGATTATCCGAACGAGTGTGGGCATATTCCCACATCTTCCTCTCGACAGCTTTCTGGAATTCCACTCCTTTGAAAGCGCCCGCCTCTGAATACTCCTCCGGCACATCCTCCGGATTGATCTGGACGACCACTCCGGCATTGGCGAATTTGCCGCTGCGGGCAGAATTGGACATTCCGTTCATGACGATGGTCTCAGGCTCAGTGGCTGAAGGTACCAGCACACCTCCGGGACACATACAGAACGAGAAAACTCCCCTCTCATCAACTTGCTGGGTGAACGAGTATTCCGCCGCGGGCATCCCGGGCTCCCACTGTCCATGGTAGCGGGCCTCATTGATCAGAGGCTGAGGATGTTCCACACGGACTCCCATCGCGAAACCCTTTGCCTCGAGAAGGCAGCCCTTACTCTGTAGCATCTCATAAATATCCTTTGCCGAATGGCCTGTCGCGAGAATCACTTTCTTGGCCGAATACTTCACGGCCTTAGGTTTACCCGTTGTCTTGGTCGGGTGCTCGCTATCAAGGCCCTTCACCTCGATAGTGCCGTCCTTTTTCCTGGAAATATCAGTCACCTTCGTACCGAAATGATATTCCCCACCCCTCGACTCAATAGTCGTCCGGATGCTTTCCACTATCTTGGGAAGGCGGTCAGAACCGATATGAGGATGGGCGTCGACCAGGATCTGGGGGTTCGCGCCAAAGTTCACGAACTGCTGGAGGACTTCCCTGATGTCTCCCCTCTTGGACGACCTTGTGTAGAGCTTGCCATCCGAGAAAGCTCCGGCTCCGCCCTCTCCATAGCAATAATTGGAGTCGGGATCCAGAACTCCCTCACGAGTGAGCTTGGCCATGTCAAACTTTCGGTCACGCACGTTCTTTCCCCTTTCGAGGATCACAGGTTTGAGGCCCAAGGTGAGCAATTTGAGGGCGGCGAACAGCCCGGCCGGGCCAGCACCAATAACAATAACCGGCTCAGCCTCGGTAACATCCTTGTACTCAGCTACTTCGTAAGGCACATAAGACTCGAACCTATGGTTATAGCCTTCTATCTTATACCTGTATATAACATCATTTCTGGCATCAATGGAACGGCGGGCGATCACACAGGTCGCAGCGGCGTTAGGGAAAGTAGGCTGGTAGGACTTGGTGGGATCAATCACATTGATCACGGCGTTGCTCCGGAGGTTCATCTCCCTGGCAGCCACTATCCTGACATCATCAGGTCTCAGGTCACGGCCCACACGGCCTGTCATCTCAAACTCAATCATTATATATCCTGTTAATAATCAGCTATTCTGGAGACCGGAGCTACATCCAGGGGGGTTCTCTCCCCCGCCTTGTAACGGAACCATCCGGCGACCGCGATCATCGCGGCGTTGTCTGTAGTGAATTTGAACTCAGGGAGATAGGTGTTCCATCCCCTCTTTTTTCCCTCAGCCTCGATCCGGGCCCTGAGCCCGCTGTTGGCCGAGACTCCTCCTCCAATCGTTATCTCTTTGATTCCTGTCTGGCGAGCGGCCTTGACTAATTTGACCATCAAAATGTCAATCAAAGTCTTCTGGAAACTGGCGCAAAGATCTTCCTTGTTCTTCTCGATGAACTCAGGGTCTTTGGCCATCTCATCCCTGACGAAATACAGTAGAGAGGTCTTGACCCCACTGAAGCTGTAATCCAGGCCGGGAATCTGAGGTTTGGCGAACTGGAACCGCTTCGGGTCCCCTTCTTTGGCGAGACGGTCGATAATAGGGCCGCCGGGATAGCCAAGTCCCATCATCTTTGAGCACTTGTCGAACGCCTCCCCTACCGCGTCATCAATGGTCTGTCCGAGTATAGTGTATTCAATCGGGCTGTCAACTCTCACAATTTGGGAATTGCCACCGGAGACCAGAAGGCAAAGATAAGGGAAAGCCGGATGGCGGTTCTCCTTGCCTTCCTGATCCACAAAACCGGCCAGGATGTGTCCCTGGAGGTGGTTGACCATGATTATGGGAATATCGAGGGCTATGCCCATGGCTTTAGCGAATGACGTGCCGACAAGAAGCGAGCCCAGCAATCCAGGACCTCTGGTGAATGCGATAGCGGTAAGGTCGGAGGCCTTTATACCGGCTTTGTCGAGGGCTTGGCTCACTACCGGAACAATGTTCTGCTCATGCGCACGTGAGGCAAGTTCAGGGACAACCCCTCCGAAATCCTTGTGGACTTGCTGGCTGGCGATGACATTGGATAGGAGAAACCCGTCCCTCAACACAGCCGCGGAAGTGTCGTCACAACTCGATTCGATTCCCAGGATGTAATCCGCCATGATATTCAAAGACTATTCACTAATAGAATACAAAGATAATCATTTTTATTTTTTCATAAGACAATAGTTTGCTATCTTTGATGTGCCTTGAAAAAGCACACCAGCACGAATGGTCTCCGAACTAATTGGGAAATACATCTGGCTTATACAGACCCTATCCTCCACCGGGGAAAGGGGCCTGACACTTATGGAACTGTCCGACAAGTACGAGAGGCATTACGGCCAACCATATTCCAGAAGGACTTTCAACAACCACAGGATCGCTATCCTGGACATTTTCGGAATAGATATCGAGTGCGACAGAGGCACTAACCGATATTCCATACACTACAGCGACGAGGCCCTCGACAAGAACAAGAGTGTCAGCTGGCTTATCGACACGTTCACTGTCAATAATTTGCTGACCCTTGGCAAGGAACGTCTGAGCGGGAGAGTCGGAGTCGAGGAAATACCTTCGGGTCGCAAGTTCCTGACTCCCATCATGCAAGCCATGGAGGACGGGATGGAGCTTGAGATCGTCTACGGGAAATACACTTCCTCAACTTCGGAAACTCTTCATGTCCAACCATTTGCGGTCAAGGAACACGAGCGCAGATGGTACCTGATAGGCTTTTGCCATGAGAGAGCCCATGTCAACGGGACAGAGTTGAGGAACAATGACATGAGGGCTTGGAGAGTCTATGGTTTGGACAGGATCCAGTCACTATCAGAGACAGAAACATCTTTCAAAATGCCGAAGGGTTTCGATGTCGAGAATCTCTTCAGCGAGAGTTTCGGGGTGTTCTTCCCTAAAGAGGGGCAGAAGAGCGTGACAGTGAGATTCAAGGCCACCGAAGAAGAAACAAGATATCTCCGGGACCTGCCTATCCACAGCAGCCAGGTTGAGGAAAGTTCCGTCGATGGAGAAGGCAGTATCTTCAGGATCAGGCTCATCCCTGACGAGAACCTCCTCATGGAGTTCTGCCGTCGATCCGGAAGGGTTGTGGTACTGGAGCCGGAAGATGTCAAGTCGGCCGTAAAGAACTTATTGACAATTGGTTATGAACAATATCAATAACATTATGAATACAAGAAAACTCGCTATCGCATTAGCGGCAACTGTGATGATTATGGGTTGTACCAATCAGAAACCGGAGACGGGTGCCGGCTACATCGCTCCGTCCGACATCAAAATCGAGAACGGTATCATGACACCTGAGACCCTGCTGTCTTTCGGAAGGTTGTCCGATCCCCAACTTTCTCCTGACGGCCGTTGGATCCTTTATGGAGTCAGCTACACTTCCATCGAGGAGAACCGTTCCTGCAGGAACCTGTTCGTCCAGGAGGTGACCAAAGGTGATGATGGTCTCTCCTTTGGAGACAAAATCCAGCTGACCAAAGACGGGAAGAGCGTTTCCAACGCCCGCTGGAGCCTGGACGGGAAGCATATCTTTTTCGCTCAGGGAGGCCAAATCTGGAAAGCCGCGTTCAATGTGGCCGGAGGCAATCCCTCACTCGGCGAGAGAGTCAAGCTGAGCGATGTGGAAGCTGGCATCGGAGAGTTCTCATTGAGTCCCGACCAGGCTCAGGTCGTCTACACCAGTGAGGTTCCCGGTAACGTCAAGACCCCTAAGGACTTCGACCCGGCATTGGACAAGGCCAAAGCCTATGTCACTGAGGATTTGATGTACAGGCATTGGGACCATTGGACAACTGAGCGTCCCCAGGCTTATGTCGCCCCGCTTGTTGATGGCCAGATGGTCACGGCGGAGAACTCGCTCAATATCCTTGACGACGGCGCCGGGAAATATGAGTTCCCGCTTGAGCCGTACGGAGGCTTGGAGCAACTCGCGTGGAGCCCTGACGGAACCAAGATGGCATATTCATGCAAGAAAACCGATACCGGGAAGGAATATGCCTTCTCGACTGATACTGAGATCTATATCTATAATATTGTCACAGGTGAGACTGTGCGGATTCCCATGGGCGGAGGCTACGACACGGATCCTGTCTGGAGTCCCGACGGGGCTCATGTCGCATGGATCAGCATGGCCAGGAACGGTTACGAGGCTGACCAGACCCATCTGTTTGTCGCCACTGTCGACGCTGGATCCGGCCAGTCCGCGATCAAGGTCTCGGATATTCGTAAACTGACCACAGGATTCAATTATAATGTGGAGAGCCCGGTGTGGTCAGCCGACTCGAAATCCATCTATTTCTCAGCTCTGACAGAGGGACTTAAGGCCATCTACAAGATTGACGCCGCGACCGCTGATCTGGTCAGGATCACACCAGACGACGCTTGGTACGATTTCGGATCTCCTTTCGCTGTCTTGGACGGTACCCTTTTGACAAGCTACACTTCAATGGAGTTCCCTACCGAGCTCGTGGCGGTCAATGAGGAGGACGGATCATTCAGCAGGATTTCGGATGAGAACGGCCATATTCTCGGACAACTGGAAGCTTGCAACATCGAGGAACGCTGGATCAACACCGTCGACGGGAAGAAGATGCTCACCTGGGTCCTTTACCCTCCCAAGTTCGACTCGACAAAGGTCTATCCGGCTATAGAGATATTCCTGGGCGGACCTCAAGGAACTCTCAGTCAGGGATGGAGTTACCGCTGGAACTATCGCCTGATGGCCTCCCAGGGCTACATAGTCATCCTGCCTAACCGCCGCGGCACTACGGCCTTCGGTCCGGAATGGTGTGAGGAGATCAGTGGCGACTACATCGGCCTCAACATGCAGAACTACCTATGCGCCGCAAATGAACTGAAGAAAGAACCTTATGTAGGCAAGCTAGCCGGCTGCGGTGCATCCTACGGTGGTTACAGCGTGTACTACCTTGCCGGAGTCCATGGTGACACCTATGACTGTTTCATCGCCCACGCCGGTATCTTCGATGAGAGATATCTCTACTACGAGACCGAGGAGATGTGGTTCCCGAACTGGGATAATGGCGGATTGACTGAATATTCCTACACACCTGGAGAACTCGGTCCCAAGGGTGACGGAAAGACCTTCGGAGGCATGATGCAGGCCGGCTCGCCATGGAGCGACGCTCCCAAGGCCAAAAGACACTACTCCAACTCCCCCGCCGCGAATGTCACAAAGTGGCACACTCCTATCCTGTGCATCCACGGGATGAAGGACTTCCGTATCCCTTATGACCAGGGAATGGCCGCCTTCAACACAGCGCAGATGATGGGAGTCCCTTCGAAACTCATCGTGTTCCCGGAGGAGAACCACTGGATCCTTCAGCCCCAGAACGCCCTGTTCTGGCACAGGAGCTACTTCGACTGGCTGGAGCGCTGGTGCAAATAAGGTTTGGAATATCAAAAAAAGCGGGGTGAGTTTCAGCTCATCCCGCTTTAATTTAACGCTATCCTATACTCTAGAAGAGGAATGCGATACCAGCTTTCGCGTATCTCTTGATCCTCTTGGTACCGTCATTTGAGGTGTCGAGGTTGAAGAGACCCTGATCGTAACCGGCAGTAAGCTGGATACTTCCGAGGTTCAGACCGAGACCACCGCCAACAAGGACGTTGGTCCTGCTGTAATCGCTGTCCTTGTACCTGTCGACCTTGCCGCTGGAGATGCTGCCGGCGGAAGCCTCAATTGTCGAGATGAGTCCAAGCTGGACTGTAGGACCAGCGAAAAGGAAGAGCCTGGAATTCTCTCCGAGATTGAATCCGAGATTGAGATACACAGGCACGTTCACGAAATGCTCCCTGACCTTCGCGTTGAGCAATCCCTCAAGAGCGGAGTCATTGGAGAACAGAAGTGAATAATACAAACCAGGGGTAATGCCGATAAGACCGGAGATAGGAAGATTATAAGAAAAACCGGCATAGGCGCCGTTCATTCCGGTTTCTATAGGATCCATTCCCTTAAGAGTAATCTGGTCACCAGCATGAAGGTAACCAGCGCCCACAGACATCTGGGCGAAAGAGTTCGTGGCGATAGTCATCATGACAGCGGCCGCGATCAAAGTGATTATTCTTTTCATTCTCATTCTTGCTTTTTGTTAAACATCTTGTACCCCCAAGGCGAATCGAACGCCTATCGTAGGAACCGGAATCCTAAATTCTATCCATTAAACTATGGGGGCGAATCCGTTCTTTTCAGAAATCGGCTACAAAAATACGAATTTGTAATTAAAATAGGAATTATTCTTCTCGGATATTAAAAGAATAAATCGTATTTTTGTCAGATATGAAAAGAGCGTATGTATTTCCCGGCCAAGGGTCGCAGTTCCCCGGGATGGCCAAGGATCTCTACGATAGCGGAGTTAGGGGTAAAGAGCTGCTGGACAGGGCTGATGAAGTCCTTGGATTCAAGATTACTGACATAATGTTCAACGGCACGGCCGAGGACCTGAAAGCCACAAAGGTCACTCAGCCCGCCATATTCCTTCATTCCGTAGTTCTGGCAAAATGCTTGGAAGGCTTTGCTCCTGACATGGTCGCCGGACACTCCCTCGGAGAATTCTCAGCCTTAGCCGCCGCCGGCGCCATGGCGTTTGAAGACGCTTTAAGGCTCGTGTACATCCGCGCCACTGAGATGCAGAAATGCTGCGAGAAGGTTCCCGGAGGCATGGCAGCCATCATAGCCCTTCCCGACGAGCAGGTTGAGAAGATATGTGCCGAATGTGAGGGCATAGTCGTCCCGGCCAACTACAATAGCCCAGGGCAGATAGTCATCTCTGGTGAGAAGGACGCTATTGAGAGGGCTTGTGAGGCCGCCAAGGCCGCTGGAGCCAAGAGGGCTCTTCCACTTCAGGTCGGAGGCGCTTTCCACTCCCCTCTTATGGAGCCCGCCAGGATCGAGCTTGCCAAGGCGATCGAAGCCACTGAGATTGTTCCCCCGGTCTGCCCCATTTACCAGAATGTCACGGCGTTACCCACCACAGATCCCGTCATCATCAAGGATAATCTCCTTAAGCAGCTGACTTCACCCGTCAGATGGACGGCGACTGTGGAGAACATGATCGACGACGGTGCGGATCACTTCACTGAGGTCGGTCCCGGAACAGTCCTCCAAGGTCTTGTCAAAAGGATCTCCGGCGGAGCGGAAGGCATTGTCATCGAAGGACTTTCAGCTTTATAAAGAATATTCATTTTTTTAAACGATATGGCAAAAGAAAAGAAATTCATCACTTGTGATGGTAACACTGCGGTAGCGAACATCGCCTACCTTTTCAGCGAGAACGCCTGCATTTACCCTATCACTCCCTCATCTCCCATGGCGGAGAACATCGACGAATGGGCAGCCCACGGTAAAAAGAACCTTTGGGGCGAGACTGTCAGCGTGACCGAGATGGAGAGCGAGGCTGGTGCCTCCGGAGCCGTCCACGGCTCTCTCCAGGCTGGTGTGCTCACTACCACCTA
>JAEEGJ010007820.1_pt1 | contig 30109 bp, 22 predicted proteins | sample 8958761 | NCBI WGS metagenome assembly JAEEGJ01 (sample SAMN16246546, study PRJNA631951) | gut metagenome | biome: gut microbiome; feature: rumen; material: RS-attached | host: Bos | place: Iran: Karaj | collected 2018-10
GGCGCGCTGCGCAAGACCGTGCCGCAGCCGGCGGCGAAGAAGGCGGACCTGGGCGTCCTGCGCCCGCTGCGCCCCGGCGGCCTCCGGAAGGGCGAACTGAAAGGCAAGGACTTTGTGCCCGACGCGGACTACGCGTTGAGCATAATATTTGATAGGAATGACTATCACTGCGTGGACGTGGACCGGCAGACGGCCCTGCGCTTCCTCCACCGGGACGCGCTCGTGCTGCCGCAGGCCGCTCCCGGCTACAACGCAGTCACGTATCTGGGGCACCCCCTGGGCTTTGTCAAGAACATCGGCAACCGATGCAACAACCTGCTGCCCAAGGACCGCCGGATCCTGATGAATGTATAGGAATATGAAGAAACTGATGATACTGTTGGCGGCCCTGACCGCCTGCGCCGCCGCGGCGGCCCAGACCACCCAGGAAGAATTCCAGACCCGCTACGAGCGCCTGGTCCGCAACCTCGGCTACGACGGCGTTGGCATTGAGACCCTGCTCGACCGCTGGGAAGAAGCCTTCCCGGATGACCAGACCGTGCCCGTGGCCCGCTTCAACTACTGGTTCCACAAGGGGCAGGTCAGCGAGGTCGTGCCGAAGGGCAGCCAGCGCAAGTTCCTCGGCAACGCGCCGACCGTCTCCCTCAAGGACGCAGACGGCAACGACGTCAACTATTTCGAGGAGACCTTCTACGACGAGGAGTACTTCGGCGAAGCCATGAAGGTGGTGGACGCGCAGATCGCCGCCCAACCGGACGAGCTCCGCTGGCAGTACCTCAAGCTCACGGCCATGCTCGCCTACGAGAAGGAGAGCCCCGACATGACCGTGGCCGCGCTCAAGGCGCTGATCGACCGCAACGCCAAGTCGCACCCCGCCTGGACGCTGAACGGCGAGCCCGCCGACGAGGACGTCTTCCAGCAGGGCGTGGCCGAATACTGCGCCGACTTCTTCCGCATCGGCAGCGACATCTCCTACGAGTACTTCCACGACATCTCCGTGCGGATGAACAAGCTCTACCCCAAGAATCCCGTCTTCCTGGACAATATCGGATCCTGGTGGCGCGCCGCCCGGGGCGACGACAAGCAGGCCGCCAAGTACTACCAGAAGGCCCTCAAGCTGGATCCCGACGACTATGCCGCCACGCAGAACCTGCGGCTCATCGAGCGCAAGCAGGCGGCTGCGAAAAAGAAGTAGCAATTAATCTTTCTGCCCGAAATACGACATCAGCGCCCTCTGGTAATCCCGGAGGGCGTTTGTGCCTTTGTCCGTGATGCGGCACACGGTGTGGCCGCCGCGGCCCCGGCCGGTGGATGTGACCTTGATGTAGCCCGCCTCCTGCAGGTTCGTGAGCTGGACGGAGAGGTTGCCCGACGTAGCCTTCGTGAGCTCCTTGAGGTACACGAAGTCCGCGTCGTCCAGCGAGTCCAGCGCGGCCATGATCCGCAGCCGCAGCTCGTTGTGCAGGATGGGATTGAGGTCCTTAAACTCCATGCCGCACGTACCGTTCAAACATATATCCCGGGATAATCAGGGCCACTACGGCCACTGCCACGACGCACAGCATCTGCCAGGGCCACAGCTTTCCTTGCAGCAAAAACGACCCCACACCAATGGCTGCGCCCAGCAGGCCCCCGACCGTCATCGGCCGGAAGCGCACGGCCTCGCCGGTAACGAAGGCGCCGATGCCCACCAGCAGGCAGATCAGCGGATTCTCCACCGTCTCATAGAGCCCGGCGAATCCGAAGAGGAACCCGCCTGCCCCGATGGCGCAGGCCGCGAAGATCCAGTAGTCCAGCACCAGCCGGGATGTGCGGGAACGGAGGTGGTTCCGCTCCCGGTCCCGGCGGAGAATGAGAATCATGAAGGGAATGCCCAGGAGCGGGACGCCCACCCACAGCCAGAGGCACCATTCCTGGTGCAGCCACTGCCAGAGCAGAAACTCCGCCAGGTAGAAGACGGCGGCGAGGCCGCCCCACAGGGGGAACAGCCTCTCCCCGGATGGCAGGCTGTCCAGTTCTACTTTGCCCTTCGTCCGGGCAATCACCTCAAGGGCGTCAAAGTTTTCTTCCATCTCAGGGGCAAAGATAATCAATTACTCTTTTGGCTTGACGGGACGGACGGGGAAAGCATCCCAACGGCCGTTTTCGGCCCGCATTTTCAGGCTATGGCTGTTCCAGTATAACGTCCAGGCCATTCTGGTATCGCTGTACAATGTGGAAGACCAATAAAGTCCGTAAGAACCATCTCCGGGAAGGAATATGGTTTTCCCGGTGGTCTTGCCGGTTACGCTGAAACCATGCGTTCCTTTATAGTAGCGTCGAATCCAAACGCCCTGCTCCAGAAGCTCTATCATTTCGGCCTCGGTGGGCATCCGCCAGCCACCGCCCAATTTCACGCTGGCTACATCATCAGCAGGCTCAAGCACGGTCCTGCCGTCCGTCTGAGTGTATTTGGTTAGGACACCCGTATCTTCGTTGTACCACTTGTAGTTCGCCATGTAAGGGTTGTCCTTGGTAGCGGTCTCGCCCCAGCAATATTTGTTACCTGCTTCTTCCGGTTTGGTGGCATCCACATTCCAGCCTCTCCATTTGACGCTGAGGCCCAGATCCACGACTTCCTCCCTTGAAATCTCCGGAGCCAGCACAGTACACTCGGCGGTCACCGACATGCCGCCAGAGTCATTGCCATCCAAGCTGGCGCCAACCCTTCCTAGATTCTCTTCCGTATCTGTCGCATCCTCATTGAACTCCAGATAGGAGAAACCGTCCGATGTGCCACCTCTGCTAGCAGTAAATACGGTTGTCACCTTGCCTTCGGAGTCCGTGACGCCGGAGTCGGGTTCAAGGGTGCCGCCCGAAAGGTTGGAAGCGTAGAAATGCACTTTTCGCCCGGGAGCGGGACGGGTGATGGCTCCGGAAGAGCCGGTAAGAATAAAGGTGATGGTGGCTTTGCCGTCCGTGTCGATGGTCTGGGGAGAATCGGCACCACTTAGTGAGAAAGACTTAAACTCGATTGCCGCAGGGCCCACTTCCGTCTTGTCCTCCACGGTGACTTCGCCGTCGGAGTACTTCACCGTGGTTTTGGCCGTGAGCTCCACTCCGTTGAAAGCGGAAGGATCCTTGACCTCGACCTCGCAGACGGCCTGGCCCTTCTCGTCGGTGGTGGCCTTCTCGGTGATGGTCTTGACCAGCTCGGCAATCTCCTGCTGGGTCTTGTTGGCGATCTGGAAGAGCACCTCCGCGCCTTGAACCGGCCGGTCCACGCTCTCTCCCTGGGTGCGCTCGTCCACGACATAGACGATTTTGGCCTTGCCCTCATCGCTGACGAGAGGGATGATCCTGCCTTCGTCGCCTGTTTTCTTTCCGCCTTCCAGCACATCCACGATCCGGATTCTGGGTTTGGTCTTTTCCTTGGACGGCCGCTCCCGCGGGAGGATCTCTCCGACGGCGGTTTCATTAAAGAGCGATTCCCTTTCGCTACCGTCTGAATAACGTGTGTATGATTTTACGGTCGCGGTCACGGTGCCGCCTTCGAAGGTGGCGGGGTTCGGGGCCGTGAAAACGCAGTTCACGAGGCCGTTCGAATCCGTTTTGCCACTCGCCGTACAAGTGCCGCCGACGGATGTGAAGGTGACTTCTATTTCCCGCACGGGGCCGTTGGGCCGCACGCCTTGCGTGCTGCTTTCCCAGTCCCAGTAGCAATAGAACGTGAGGGTGGCCGTGCCGTCGGTGCCGAGGGTCTGCGGCGAATTCTGGCAGACCAGCTTGTTGAAGGCGGTTTGCAATGAGCCATCCTGCTTGCATTCCGTTGCGTTGTTGCAGGCAGCAACAAGCAGGAGGATACCCAGTAAAGACGGGAACCTTTTAATCTGGTTCGCAGTTAACTTCTTGTGCTTCATATGGTTATCTTTTAGTGTAATTTCCAGTAGTGTGGCACTATTCGCAAATATAATTAAAGTTTATCCAATAAACAATAATGGGCCGCTTGTGGCAGCAGCCTGAGTTGAAGAGGGAATCACTCCGCCTTGACGGTCTCGGCGGGATCGACCTTCGAGATGAAGAGGGTGGGGATCAGCAAGAGCAGCAGGATCCCCGCGAAGGCGGCGGCGTCCGCCAGCAGGATGCCCGGCAGGTTCACGTGCACGGGCACGAAAGACACAAAATAATTCTCCGGATTGAGCTTGATCAGGTGCGTCGTGCCCTGGATCAGGCAGAAGAGCAGCGCGAGCGCGTTGCCCGCGGCCATGCCGATGGCGGCCGTGCGGGCGCCCACGCGCAGGAAGACCCCGGCCACGGCGCGGTTGCCCATGCCGAGGGTCTTGAGGGTGCCGATCGTGGAGACGTGCCGGAAGAGCAGGATCAGCAGCCCGGAAATCATGTTGAATCCCGCCACGATGGTCATCAGCAGCAGGATCGCATACACGTTGAAATCAATGAGGTCCAGCCAGTCGAACAGCTGGGGGAAGCGCTCGGTGGCCGCGACGGCGCGCAGGGGCTCTTCTTCCTGGCCGGCACCGGCCATGGCGCACCAGCCCAGCTCCTGGGTCGCTTCCGCGAGGGCCTTGCGGCTGCGCAGGCGCGGCGCCAGGCTCACTTCCAGCAGGGAAGATTCGTCCTCGTCCCACTCGTGCAGGCGGCGCAGGTCCCCGATCGGGACGTAGAGCAGCTGCCCGTCCTCCGTGGCCATGGGGCTGTCGTAGACATCGACGATGTGCCAGCGGCGGATCTTGGTCTTCTCGCCGGCGTAGTAGGCGACCAGGTCGTCCCCGACGCCGAGGCCGAAGCGACCGGCGAGCGTGGCGGGAATCCGCACGCCCATCGAGACGGTGTCGGCCGCCGTGCCCTTGAACATGGCGCCCTGGATGTCGTCGCCCAGCCGAAGGATGCCGGCACTGTAGACGACCGGCTCGATCCGCTCCACGCCGCGCACCCCCTCCAGGTCCTTCAGGCAGGAGGGGGTGCGGACGGGATCGGCGCCGCCGGTCAGGTCGGCGGAGGCGTTGGTCAGCAGGACGTCGCCCGTGACCGCCGAGACGCCGCCGCGGATCTCCCGGCGGAAGCCGGCGGAGATGGCGACAGCGATAATAATAACAAAGAAGGAGATGGCGATCGCCGTGACCGCCATCTTCTCCTTGACGCGCAGGCGCCGGGCGATGAAGCCTTCGGCCTGCATGAAACTACCAGATATGGACGCGCTCGGCCTCCGGACGCCACATCGCATCGCCTTCCTGGATGCCGAAAGCATCGAAGAAGTAACCGAAGTTGCGCAGGGTCACGTTCACGCGGTTGTTGCCCAGCGAGTGGACGTCGAGCTTGGTCAGGCGGGCCTTCTCCTCATCGGTGATGTTCTGCGCCCAGACGCGGGCGTAGCCGAGGAAGAAGCGCTGCTCGGCGGTGAAGCCGTCGATCGGGGCGGGCACCTCGCCGTTCAGGGCGTTGTGCAGGGCCGTCCAGGCCACGCTCACGCCGCCGTGGTCGGCGATGTTCTCACCGAGGGTCAGGGCGCCGTTGGCCTTCAGGCCGGGCACGATCTCCACCTCGTTGAACTGGTCCACGAGCACCTTGGTCTTCTCCACGAAGGCGGCGCGGTCCTCGGCGGTCCACCAGTTGTTCATGTTGCCGTCCTTGTCGAACAGGCTGCCCTGGTCGTCAAAGCCGTGGGTCATCTCGTGGCCGATCACCACACCGATGGCGCCATAGTTCACGGCGTCGTCCGCCTCCGGGTTGAAGAACGGCGGCTGGAGGATACCGGCCGGGAAGCAGATCTCGTTGGTCGTCGGGTTGTAGTAGGCGTTGACCGTCTGCGGGGTCATGCCCCACTCGGTCGGGTCCGTCGGCTTGCCGAGCTTGGACAGGTTGTCTGCCACGTACCAGGCGCTGGCGGCGCGCAGGTTCTCGTAGTAGCTCAGGGCCGGATCGACGTTGAGGGTGCTGTAGTCCTTCCACTTGTCGGGGTAGCCGATCTTCACGGTGAAAGCGGCGAGTTTCTCGCGGGCCTTGGCCTTGGTGGCGTCGGACATCCAGTCGAGGGAGTCGATGTGCTGGCCGAGGGAGACCTGCAGGTTCTTCACCAGGTCGAGCATCTTCTGCTTGGAGCTCTCCGGGAAGAACTTGGCAACGTACATCTGGCCGACGGCCTCGCCGAGGATGCTGTTAGGAACGCTCATGGCGCGCTTCCAGCGCGGCTTCTGCTCGGTGATGCCGCTCATCTGGGTGCTGAAGAAGTCGAAGCTGGCGGCGTAGAAGTCATCGGACAGGGAGCCCGCGGCGCTGCGGAGCAGCTGACCGGCGAGGTAGTCCTTGAGGACTTCGATCTTGGTGTCCTTGAAGAGCTTGCTGAAGCCCTGGAAGTAGGACGGCTGCTCCACGATGATCTTGTCCAGGTCGGTGGGGACGTTCATCGCCTCGCAGAAGGTCTTGAAGTCAAAGCCCGGGTAGGCCTTGAAGATCTGGGCGGAGCTCATCGGGTTGTAGAGCTTCTCGACGTCGCGGTTCTGGACGCTGGTCCAGGAGAACTGCGCCAGCTTGTCCTCGACACCCGCGGCGTTGGCGGCGCGCTGCTCGGCGTTGTCCAGGCCCGCGAGGGCGAAGAGCTTGGCGAGCATCGCCTCATAGCCCTTGCGCAGTTCGGCGTTGGCCGGGTCCACGTAGTAGTCGCGGTCGCCCATGCCCAGGCCGCCCTGGCCCAGGTAGAAGACCTGGGTCTTGCTGTCCATCAGGTCGGCGTCCACGCCGCCCCCGAAGAAGCCGCCCTCGCCGACGAGGTTCAGCTGGCCGAGGTGCGCGGCGAGCGCCTTCTTGTCCGCGACGGCGTACAGCTCGTCGAGGTACTTCTTGATCGGGGCGGCACCCTCCTCGTTGAGGCGGGTGGAATCAAGCCCCTGCTTGTACAGGTCGACGATCTTCTGGTCGATGGAACCCGGCTCCGGGTTCATGTTCGTCATCTCGGAGAACAGGGCGTTCAGGTCCTCGACGTTCTTCTCGCGGAGCACGTCGAAGGAGCCGAAACGGGCGTATTCGGGTTTCAGGGGGTTCTTTGCCATCCAGCCGCCGTTGGCGTACTGGAAGAAATCCGCACCGGGGGCCACGGTCAGGTCCATGTCGGTCGGATCCAGGGCCGGGGCTTTCGTTTCCTTGGGCTGGCAAGCCGCCAGCATCATCACAGGAATCATAACTGCCAATAACTTTTTCATATCAAAAACTGTTAGTACATTTCAAAACAGACTGCGAATTTAAGGATTTTTCCGATATTTGCGGATAAATGAATCAGAAAGCCATCGATATTCTCCGGCGTTACGCCGTGGCGACCGTGGGCCTGATCTTCGTGGCGCTCGGCGTGGCGCTGTCGATCATCTCCAACCTCGGCACGGCTCCGCTGTCGTGTCCGGCCTACGTGCTGAACCTGCGCTGGCCGGCCCTGTCGGTGGGGACGTTCACGCTGTTGGTGAATACTTCCCTGATCATTATCCAGCTGGCGCTGTGGCGCCGGAAATTCCAGGCCCGCTTCCTGATGCAGATCGTGGCCTCAGCCCTGTTCGGCTACCTGATCGACGCGAGCCTCTGGGCGCTGTCCTGGCTACAGCCGGCGACCTTCGGCGCCCGTCTGGGCCTGACGGTGCTGGCCGGCCTGGTGACCGCCTTCGGCGTGAGCATCGAAGTGGCGGCGAACGCCTGGATGCTGTCGGCCGAGATGACGGTGGCGGCGTTCAGCCAGGTGTTCCAAAAGCCTTTCGGCCCGGTCAAGGTGGTGATGGATTCGCTGATGGTGGTGATTGCGGCGCTGCTCTGCCTGCTCTTCTTCGGCGACCTGTTCGGCGCCGGGAAATTCACGGGTGTGGCGGACCTGCTGCTGGCGCGCACGCCGGGCATCGTGATCGGCCTGGGTACGCTCCTGCTGGCGATCCTGCCGGGCGCGATGATGCGCCTGACCGATCCGCTGGTGGCCCTGATCAGGGGCAGATTCGGCAAAGGTGATTGAACACCTCCATCGTCCGCTCGACGTACACGCAGGTCTCCGTGCCCCGGAAGGGACCTAACTTCACGATTTCGTTTTCCACGAAACTCTCATCCCCCATTTGCGGCAGCACCTGATCCACGATGTTGTCCCAGGCGTTGGTGTCCACGCCCAGGTGGCGTGCGAGGCTGATGACGTCGTCGATGCGCCCGATGCCGGCGTTGTAGCCCGCCAGGGCGTATTTGTAGCGCTCGGTCCGGTCGTCCGTGACGCTGTAGTAGCGCTTGAGGAGCGAGGCGAGCGACAGGGCGCCCGCGCGGATGTTCATCTCCGGGTCGAGCGGATCTGTGACGCCGTAGCTCCTGGCGGTCTTGGGCATCATCTGCATCAGGCCCATCGCGCCGCGTGAGGAGCGGGCTTCGATGTGGAAGCGGGACTCCTGGTACATCACGGCGGCGAGCAGGTGCCAGTCCACTCCGACGGAGTCGGCGTGGAGGCGGATCAGGCTGTCGTAGGGGCTGATGTACGCGCGCGGACGGCTCCGGTAGGGGTTGAAGCGGCGCAGGAAGACTTCCCGCGTGGGAGCGTATTCCGCGGAGGCGTGCCAGGCGTCGATCCACTCGTTGAGCTCATGCATGCCCGCGTGCTCGTCGTGGCGCATCAGCCAGACGCTCATGCTGTCCACGGGGACGGAGGTCAGCACGCTGTCCACGGCCAGGCTGTCGCCCCAGGGGACGACGACGATGTCCACGACGCCCGCGCGCAGCGAGTCGAGGTAGGAGCTGTTGCGCTCGGTCAGGCAGATGTCGATGTCCTGGCCGTTGTCGGCGGCGAAGCGCTTCAGCAAATGATAATGATAGCCAATGATGAGGGCCCTGGAGGTGTCCGCGAGCGGGGCGAGCTCCAGCACGCCCCGGATGTGCTCAGGCTTCACGCGCGGCTCCGGACGGTGGGCGAAACGGGCGATGAGTGCCACCCCGGCAATCAGCGCGGCGGCGGCAATCAGACAGACGGTCTCTTTGCGGATCATCGGGTGGAGGATCTGAGGTTGGATCGGCTTCCGCCCCCGGCCCGGCTGCTGCCGGACTGGGCGGCCCGGCCCGTCGACGAGGAGGAGGCGCTCCTGTTGCGGGGCTGGGTGTAGAAGGGCCAGAACACACCGAACTTCAGGCCATCCATGCCGTTCTGCGTGACGATGTAGCGGTCGGCACTGAAGTAATCAGGATGCAGCAGGGGCCAGCCCACGCCGGCGTTCTGGTACTTGATGAAGATACAGGCGCGCTTCCACTGCACGTTGACAAAAATGTCGAACCAGGGGCCGTTCGTGTAGAGCCGGTCGGTCTGGTTGTGGAAGACGCCCAGGTTGGGATTCCAGGCAGGGGAATGCCAGGGCGTATTGTAATAGGCGTCCGCGCCTATCTGCATGGTCATGACGTTCTGGCGCTGCTCGTTGCGCTGCACCACGAACTCGACGTAGTAACGGAAATTGAGGGCGAGCAGGGGCAGCGGCAGGACGTCCTGGTTGGAGGAGAACTGCAGGAGCGCCCGGTGGTCGAGGTGGACGGGGCCGATCTTGAACTCCTTGCGCAGCTGCGCGGAGAGCACGCTCATGGCCGCGCTGTTCTGCCGGATGACGCCGTCCGTGCCGTAGTAGAGGTTGCCGGCCAGCAGGGCGTAGCCCACGTCGGCTGACATGCGCCAGTAGGGGATGTCCAGCCGGCCCTGGATGCGGGTCGTGGAGATCTTGCTGAAGGCGTTGTCCCAGCTGTAGTGGTTGAGGTTGATGTGCTGCTGGTAGTAGGTCGGATTCTCCAGCGCGGTCTCGAAATGGGCGTTCACGCTGATCGGACTCTTGCGGGCGCGCCGGAAGGGGAAGAAGCGGAAGCCGGCGTTGGCCTCCACGCTGAAGTCGCCGGCGTCGTAGCCGAGCGCGACGAAGCGCGCCTTGGCGTCCCACCAGGCCGCCTTGAACAGGTGCCCTTCCGCACCGGCGTAGAGGTAGAAGGAGTTCTCGACGTGCTTGAGCGGGCGCACGGTGGAACTGTCGTAGTAGTGCTTAAGGTAGTCGCCCACGCCCACGTCGAGGCGGGAGACCACGCCCTCGCTGGACCACGGCTGGAGCCGGAGGTAGACCTTGTTGTCCAGGCGCATCACGCGCAGCGAGTCGGCGCTGTACTGCCCGTAGCGGAAGACGTTGTTGTACAGGGCGGCGCCGAACTCGTCGCTGATGGCGTCGGTGTACATGCGGGTGTAGGTGGAGAATTCGGTGCTGTGGCCGATGAAGGCCGTCGTGATGTCGCGGTAGAGCCCGTTGGGGTCATACTCGTAGGTGCTGTCGCGGCGGGCGCGCAGCTTCTCGATGAAGGTGAACGGGATGCGCAGCTGCTGGTCAAGGAAGACGGTGTTCTTCTTGATCTTGGACTGGGCGTTCAGGAGATTGACCCTGATGTCGCGGGAGTCCACGGTCGTGTCCCGGATCATGCCGATGTCGCGCATGCCGCCGTTCTCCTGGCGCCGGACCATGTTGTAGATGTAGCCGGCGTGCATGGTGTAGCGCTTGCCCAGGTAGTTGACCTGCACCACGCTCGTCTTGTTGACGGTCTCCTCCCGGTCCAGGATGCCCCCGCCGCCGTAGCGGTCGAAGAGCAGGGCGAAGTTGAAGGCCGGGGTGATGTTCTGGGTGGTGAAGAGGTGGAGGTTGTCCGACTCCTTGGCCGACTTGGCGAAGAGGGTGCCGAAGTAGGCGAGCTCGGTGTAGGGAACCTTGGTGTTGTAGTGCGGCAGGGTGCGGTGCGAGTAGCTCCACGACTCCTGCGCGTCGTAGAATTCCACGCCTTCGTCGCTCTTGCGCTGGAACCAGTTGTAGTGCTGGACCGGCGAACCGGCCACGCCCAGCCAGGTGGCGTTCACGTCGCTGCGCTGGAAGGCGTAGTCGTGGAAGCGGTAGTTGTAGCTGGTGTCAGGGACGGAGACGTTCATCTTGCCGAAGTCCGGGTCGCGCGTCCAGGAGATGAGGCGCTTGTAGTAGAGCGAGTCGGGCAGGGCGTAGGTCTCGAGGATGCGCGGGGTCGTCTCCGCGATGCTGTCGCGGATGTTCTTGCGCTCGTCCCGGGCCTTCTTCAGCGAGTCGGTCTGCGCCATCTTCAGCTGGATGCGCTGCTCAGCGTCGTATTTCCTGCGCTCCTGCCGGGAGAGCCCGGCGTACCAGGCCTCGAAGGCCGCCTGGGCCCGGGCCGTGGAGTCAGCGAGGTAGATGGAGTCGAGCTTGTCCCACATCGTGCTGTCCAGCAGGGCCTTGAGCGAGTCGCGGGGGCTCAGGCGCGGGGGGAGCGTGTCGGTGGCGAGGGCGAGCGTGTCCGCGAGCTCGTCGACACCGGACGTGTCGCGCACCGTGATCTCTTCCAGCGACAGCGTGCGGCGCAGCTTGTACCCCGCCACGGGATACACCACGGTATCCTGCGCGACGACGGGCCCGGGCAGGCGGAGCCCCACCACGGGGCCGCGTCCGAGATCCATCGCGCCGGTGGCGGTAACGGCCACCACGGCAACGGGAAACGCTATGCGCGACAAAAGATTCACAACCCACAAAGTTAACCACTTTTGGGGGATTCTCAAAAAGTGGCCTTCTGGGCCTCCGCCAGCTTCTCCGGACTGCCGATGTCAATCAGTTGCAGATCCGGGGCCACGACGCCGCGGATGCTGCCGGCGGCGCACTCGGAAAGGTAGAAATCGATGATGGAGAACTGGTCCGGCCAGGCGGCCATCTTCTCGAAGACGGCCTCGGAGACGATGTGGATGCCGCAGAAGGAGTAGCGGCGGTAGTTCGCGGGGTCGAAGTCCGGCAGGTATGGGCTCTTGACTTCGCCGGTGCTGGTGCGCATCCAGCCTGCGAGGCGCATGTCGTCGTCGAAGAGCAGGCAGCGGTCGGCGGGGGCGTCGATGAGCAGCAGGGTGGCGAGGTTCTCGGGCGCGTCCTGCGCCAGGAACCAGCGCAGGTCCAGGTCGCTGAGGATGTCCACGTTGTGGACGAGGAAGCGCCCCTCCGGCGAGCGGAGCAGCGGCGCGGCGTGCTTGATGCCGCCGCCGGTCTCCAGCGGCTCGTCCGGCTCGCGCGAGACGGCCACGGGCGCGCCGAAATCGTTCTCCGACAGGTACTTTTCGATCTGCTCCGCGAAATGGTGCACGTTCACGACGAAGGAGTCAATCCCCGCGCCGCGCAGCTTGGTGAGCACGCGCCCGAGCATCGGCACGCCCCGCACGGGGACGAGCGCCTTGGGCATCGTGTCCGTCAGCGGGCGGAGCCGGGTCCCGAGCCCGGCGGCGAAGACCATCGCTTTCATAGTGCCACCTCCATGCCGGGCAGGATGGTCCGGCCGTCCCAGTCGTTCGCGAGCCGCTGCAGCGTCTCCGTCAGGTACGGGTAGCGCGCGAAAGGCTCGGCGGTCAGTTCGCGGAAGCAGCCCAGCACCGTCGGGATGCAGTCCAGGAAGAGCTGCTTGCGCTCAATCAGGCCGCGGAAGCCGTAGGCTCCCGTTTCCTGCAGCAGGCGCACCAGCGTCAGCAGGCGGTAGCGGCGGTAGAAATCCTTTTCGTCCACCGGGCGGAACGCATCGAGCGCGCGCAGGTAGACGCCTTCCAGCTCGCGCCGCAGCGCGGGGGAGAAGTGCGTCCCCGCGTTCCAGAGGAACGACGCGAGGTCGTACTGCACCGGCCCGCGGCGGCCGCCCTGGAAGTCGATGAAGCAGGGCTCGTCGTCCCGGATCATCACGTTGCGCGCCTGGAAGTCGCGGTACATGAAGGTATCGCCCTCGAAGTCGAGCGCGTCCGCGCGCAGGCGGTCGAAGTCGTCCTGCAGGCGGATCTCGTTGAACTCCAGGCCCGTGAGTTTGAGGAAATCGTATTTGAAATAATTCAGGTCGAAGTCCACCATCCGGGCGTTGAACTCCCGGTCGGGGAAGCAGACGCTCCAGTCCATCCCTTCGCCCACCTTGAACTGCACGGCGGGCAGCAGGGCCACGGTGTCGTGCAGCCAGTCCAGCTGCTCCTGCGTGAAGGCGCCGTCCGCCAGGGCGGGCTTCAGGAGCTCGAAGAGCTGGCCGTCGCCCAGGTCCTCCATCAGGTAGGCCATCCCGTCCGGCGATACGCCGTAGACGGCCGGGGCGTGGAGCCCGTGCGCGCAGAACTGCGCGTCGAGCGTGAGGAAGGCGCGGTTCTCCGCCGGATTCGTGCCGATGCAGCCGATCACGGTGCCGCCCGCGCCGGCCATCCGGTAATACTTCCGCGCGCTGCCCGACAGGGGCAGGAGTTCGGTTTTGTCCGGCTCGGCGCCGGACCAGTCGCGGTAGAGTTGAAGGAGTCGTTGCATATCTTCTACAAAGGTAGAAATTTTATTGTACCTTTGCAGTCCATGCAGACGAAAGAGCAATACGAGCCGATGGTGGCGCTGTACCGCGAATGGAACGAGCGCATCAACGTCGTGTCCCGCAAGGACATCGACGCGCTCTACGAGCACCACATCCTCCATTCGCTCGCCATCGCGGAGTACGTCAACCGCTTCTACCCGGGTGGTTTTGACGGCGCCGAGATTCTGGATCTCGGCACGGGCGGCGGCTTCCCCGGCATCCCGCTCGCGACCGAGTTCCCGGCCGCGCACTTCACGCTCTGCGACTCCATCGGCAAGAAGATCAAGGTCGCGCAGGCGGTCGCCGACGGCCTCGGCCTGCGGAACGTGACCTGCGTCAACACCCGCGCCGAGAGCCTGGCCGGTCCCTTCGACTGGGTCGTCTCCCGCGCCGTGACCTCGCTGGACAATTTCTACCCCTGGGTGAAGGGCAAATTCCGCCGCAGCATCCTCTACCTCAAGGGCGGCGACATCAACACGGAAATTTCCGATTTGACCCGCAAATGCCGGGTCGAACCCGCCAAAATCCGGACCTGGCGGGTCGATGAATGGCTGAAAGATGAATATTTTGCAGAAAAATTTGTAATTGAAATCGGAAAAGATTACCTTTGCCCTCCCAAATTCTGAAAACTAAAAAATAGAAGATATGAAAAGGACTTATCAACCTTCCAACCGCAAGCGTGTCAACAAGCACGGCTTCCGCGAGCGTATGAGCACGCCGAATGGCCGCCGGGTCCTCGCTGCCCGTCGCGCCCACGGCCGCAAGAAACTCACCGTTTCCTCCGAGGACCGCTGGTAGAAAGCGACCCAATCGGAACGAAAAACGCCAACCCGACCGGGCTGGCGTTTTTTCGTTTATAACCGGTGGGCTAACCCCCCCCCGGACTGAAGTGCGCCCGGCATCCCGTCCGCGCGGGAGCCGCAGGGAATGTAAGAAGCCACCCTGGCGGATGGCTTCCGGGGCAGAGCCCCTGCAGGCGGATGGGTACACAGCACCAGTCCTTGCAGACTGATCAAGCTACACTACCGTTGACGATAGTGTGCTCTCACAAAGTGTTTTCTGCCGTTACGAACACGCCAGTGGGCGCGTACATAGACGGGTTTGGGCTTGGCACCTTGTGCCTCGTGGCCCAAATTCAAGTTGATGATTACGATCATTAATGAATGACATTTTTGTAACGGTTGGCCAGATTGGCCTCCTGTCTATCAGGCTACATCATCCACCTGGAGATAAAATAAGAGCACCGTTACCCTCTCGGGAAACAATGCTCTATGTTCGTAATCATCGACTGATTCGACAGTCGTTACTGTGTCATTCTTCGCAAAGGTAGTATTTTCTTTCTGATTTCCAAAACGATTCCGGTATCTACCATTATCATACCCGTTATTCCTCTCCCAGGAACATCGGGTCCCAGGCGGGGAGCAGGATGGGCTTCTGGTCGAGCATCTTCAGGACGTCGGCGGGGACGAACTGCTTCTCCACCACGAGGCGGAACATGTATTCGTTGAACCACTCGTCGGTCATGATGATGTTGCCCTGGTAGCCGGAGGCCGCGCCCCAGCTGTTCTCCACCATCCACTTCTGCGGCACACCGTCCTTGAGGTCCACGGCGATGAGGGTCATCGCGTGGGAGGAGCCGCTCGCGTGCGTCATCACGCGCTCGCGCTTGTTCATGGAGAGGTTGACGCCCAGCAGGGACTCGTAGTCGAAGTTGTTGAGGTCGGCCACGCCTTTGGTGCGGTCGAGGAACTTGTTCACGTCGCAGGAGAAGTACATGGCCTTGTTCGCCTTGATGGAGGCGATGGCCATCTCCTTGATGCGCTCGATGGGAAGGTTGACGTAGAGCCAGTTCTGTCCGTCGTAGAGATGGCGGTCGTACTGGATCTCATAGACCTTGCCGTACTCGCGGCAGGGGTCGTTCATCAGCATCACGTAGTTGTTCTCCAGGTCGTAGCCCAGCAGCTCCTGGTAGAAGGACTGCGGGGTGTAGGTCTTGCCCTTCCACTCGAACTCCGTCGGCGGCACGCCGAGGCAGAGGGCGAGGACGTGGTAGACGTCCTTGAGCATCTCTGTCTTCTGCTTCTCCAGGAAGGCCGGCAGGTCCTTGGCCTTGACGCCGGTGGGCGTCTGGCGCAGCTTCAGGCCGTCGCGGCGCAGCAGGGTCTTGAGCTGGGTGGCCATGGCGGAGGTGTTGTTGGCCGAGAGGCTCTCGGGCATCACGTTCGCGGGCACGACGCCGTATTTCATCACCAGGTTGGCCACGCCCGTGAAGGTGCCGCCGTCGCTGAGGGGGTTGCTGAAGAGCCAGTCCACCTCGCGGTCGTCGAAGGACTTGTCGCGGGTGTCGATGACGGCTTGCAGGAAGAGGTTCGCCTTCTCGAGCTGGTCGTAGAAGAAGTTGTAGTTCTGCGAGAAGCGGAAGTCGCCCAGGCCGTGCTTGTCGGCGGCCGCGGCGCGCAGGACGTTCAGGCCCGTGAAGAGCCAGCAGCGACCGGAGGATTTCTGGTCGGTGATGCCCCAGGTCTTGACGCGGTCGGAGAACTCCGTGTCGATCATCGCGGCGTTCTCGGCGTTGGTCGAGAGAATGGCGATGGAGGTGGTGTTCAGGGCGTTGCGGATGGCCTTGTCGGAGGCGGTGCCTTCGTAGCCCTTGCGGATCTCGGAGAGCATCTGCGGGGTGATGGCGCCTTTCGGCTGCGCGGCGGCACCGACGCAGAGCAGCGCCAGTGCGAGCAGGGAGAGAGTCTTCTTCATATCGGGTTATTAATTATTTGCGAAGGATGATGCGCTCGATGCGCCGGGGCACCGAGGTCAGGATTTCGTACGGGATGGTCCCGAGGATCCGGGCGAGTTCCCCGACGGTCGGGTCCTCGCCGAAGATGGTCACGGTGTCGCCGACCTGCACGCCCGGGATGTCCGTGACGTCGATCATGCACATGTCCATGCAGATGTTGCCGATGGTGGGGGCGCGGTGGCCGCGGACGCTGAACGAGGCGGCGCCACAGCCGAAGTGGCGGTCGAGACCGTCGGCGTAGCCCACGGGGATGGTGGCGATCACGCTGCCCGTGGGGGCCACATGGCCGTGGCGGCCGTAGCCGATGGTGCCGTCCTCCGGCGCGAGGGTCTTGACCTGCAGAACCTTGACCTTCAGCGAAGCCACGGGGGCGAGCTGCACACCGGGCAGGGCGCTGATACCGTAGATGCCGATGCCCAGGCGCACCATGTCGTGCTGATGGGCGGGGAAGCGCTCGATGCCGGCGGAGTTGAGCACATGCCACATGGGCTTGTATCCGAGCGCATCCGTGACGGTCTGTGCGTTCTGTTCGAACATCGCGATCTGTCCGCGGGTGAATTCATCCTCGGCGGGATCTTCGGCCGCAGCCAGATGCGAATAGACGGACTGCACGCGCACTTCGCCGTGCGTGCGCAGGAAGTCCAGCAGGGCCGGCAACTCGCCGGTCATGAAGCCCAGCCGATGCATGCCGGTGTCCAGCTTGATGTGGATGGGGAACTGCTTCAGCCCGCGGGCACGCAGCTCCGCGCAGAGGGCCTCCAGGGTATAGAGGTTGGGGATACCCGGCTCGAGGTGGTTCTCAATGATTTCGGGGAAGAAGTCCGTCCCGGCGGTGAGCACCAGGATGGGCAGGGAGATACCGTTGCGGCGCAGCTCCACGCCCTCGACGGGCAGTGCCACCGCCAGGTAGTCGGCGCCTTCCTGCTGCATCATGGAGGCAAACTCCACCGCGCCGTGGCCGTAGGCGTTGGCCTTGACGAGCACGAGCAGCTTTGTCGTCGGCTTCAGCAGGCCGCGGAAATAGCGGTAGTTGCTCCTGCAGGCGGGCAGGCGCAGCTCCAGACGCGAGAAATCGTTTTCCCCTTTTTGCATATCATGCAAAGATACTATTTTTTCCGGGAAATGAGACTACCGCAGGTCGGTGACGACCCAGTCAGGACCCAGGGCGGCGGTGTCGAAGCGGAAGGGCGCGAGGTCGTCGGAGAGGGGCAGGTACTTCAGCTCCGTAATCTTCAGTTCCGTGAGCGAGTTGCGGTAGTCCAGCAGCTCGGCGAGGCCTTCCGCCGGCTCGATGTAGACTTCTTTGGACTCGGGGTCGACGCTCCAGCGCGTGGCCCCGTCGCAGTAAATCTCCATCCCGTTGCCCACGGCCCGGTAGCAGTCGCCCTGGATGAGCAGGACGCCCGAAAGCTTCACGGGGGTGTCCTCCGTGTAGGTGCAATCGTAGCGCAGGCTGATGCGGTCGGTCTGCAGGTGCGCGGCGATTTCGCCGAGCTGCGGCTGGGCGGCCGCCGTCAGCGACAGCAGCAGGGGCAGGAGGAACAGGATCCAGCGTTTCATACTTTTACCGTTTTATCTTCTTCGACATACCAAATGTATGCGCCGCTGACTTCGTAACCAAGTTCGTGCCAGAGGCGGGCGTAGCGCTTGAGCTGGAAGCGATAGGAATCCAGCTCGACGCCGAATTTGTAGTCCACGATGGTGGCCGTCCTGCCGCGCACGATCACGCGGTCCGGACGCTCGACCTTTCCGTCGGTGTCGAAAAGGTCCATCTCGTTGCAGATCTCCACGTCGTCTTCAAGCGTATCCGGGAACCAGTCCGCATGCTTGGAGATACCTTTCCGAAGCAGAGTCCGTGTCTTTTCCCCTTCTTCTTTCGTCAACCGCCCGTCACGGATAGCTGCATCCACAGAACGATCCAGGTCAGACGAAAGAATCATCTCGGAGAGGATGTCGTGCAGGACGATGCCCCGCAGGCGCGGGGAGGATTCGGCGCCCACGGTGCCGTCCTCGTTGAAGAAGTCGTGGGCGTCCTGCGAAGGGGCGAGCCGCCCGTCCAACGGGATAGACGGATAGGCGGCGGGGAAGTCCTCCTCGCGCTGCCCGGCCTTGCGGTCCATCCGCGCGAAATCATAGGCCTTGCCCGCCTCGAAGGTCTCCTGCCCGCCCAGGAAGGCGAAGAGGATCTCGGAGAAGTTGCCGTACTGCACGGGGCCCTTCTTCAGGGAATCCCGGCACTTCTTGGTGGGCTGTTTCGCGATGATATGCAGGCTCTTGCCGGCGCGGGTCAGCGCCACGTAGAAGAGGTTGATGTTGTCGACCAGCTGCAGGCGCTGCTCGCGCCGCACGGCGTCCTCGAAGAGGCTCTGCCCCGCCAGCGTGCCGAGCGGGACCGGGTAGATGCCGGACAGCTCGTCCCCGAGCGGCGAACGGGACGCGTCCAGCCGGCTCCAGTGGATGCCGCTCTTGTAGAGGTTCACCTTCTCGGCGAAGGGGAAGATGACGTGCGGGAACTCCAGCCCCTTGGATTTGTGGATGGTCAGCACGCGCACGGACGCGGCGTTCTCGGGCGAGCCGATGAAAATCTCCTCCTTCTCGTCCCAGAATTTCAGGAAGTTACGGAGGTTGTTGCCGTTCACCTGCACCCAGCCTTGGAGCTGGTCCATGAAGGCTTGCACGAAGAGGACCTGGCCGTCGAACGAGGCCGGGTCCCAGGCTTTCATGGCGCGCAGGAGCTCCTCGCAGAAGTCCAGCAGGGAATGATATTCCTCCGGGAAGGTGAAGTCCATCGCGTCCGCCAGGAAGCGGCCGATGCGGTCGTCGGGATTCTCGTAGCAGCTCAGCAGCGACACCAGCCGGCGGACGAGCGGCGAGCCCTTGAGGTTGAGCGAGTCGTCGGAGATGACGGGGACGCCGTGCGCGATCAGCTCGGCCGCCACGGCGGCGCCTTCCTTCTTGTTGCGCACCAGCACGGCGATGTCCGACCACTGCGCGCCGGCGCGCCGGACGTCCTCGATGGATGCGAGGATGGCCGCGAGCTGGTCGTCGCAGAAGTCCACGCGCACCTGGCCGTCCTGCGCCTCCGCCAGCTTCGGGTCCTGCCTCACATCGGCGTAGATGTCCTGCAGGCCCAACAGCTCCGCCGCATAGGCGAAGAAACGGTTGTTGAAGCCGACCACCGTGCGGGTGCTGCGCCAGTTGCCCTGCAGCGGTACCACCTCCGCGCCCGGGAAGGCGCGTTCGACCTCGCTGCCGAGCAGCTCCCAGTCGGAATCGCGGAAGCGGTAGATGCTCTGCTTGACGTCGCCCACGATGAGGTTGCCGCCCTGTTGCGATTCACTCTCCCGCAGCAACGGGAGGAAATTCTCCCACTGGATGTGGGACGTGTCCTGGAACTCGTCCAGCAGGAAATGCTCGTAGCGCACGCCCAGCTTCTCGTACACGAAGGGCGCGTCGGAGCCGCCGATAATCTTGCGCAGCAGGGTATTGGACTCGTCCAGGCAGAGGACGTTCTTCTCCGCCGCCAGCGCGTCGAATTCTTTATAAAACTCGCCCGCCAGGCCGAGCTGGAAAAGCAGCTTGTCCAGCAGCAGGGCGGTGCAATAGGTCCTGTAGGGGAGGTCGAAGAGCTCCTGGACCTCCTCCGGAGCTTTGGCCAGTTTGGTCGGTGCGGGCTTCTTGACCTCTTCGCCCGGGACGGCTTCGATACCCAGCGCCACCGCCTGCTCGCAGAAACCCTGCATCACCCGGCGGCAGGCCGCGCGGATGCGGCCCAGGCGCTCCTTGCCGAAGGCCTCCCGGCCGGCGATGCCTTCCTGCTCCGCGAGCTCGCGGAACTCGTCGTTCTTGAGCAGCCGGCCGATCTCCAGCAGGCCTTCGTCCACCTGGTAGCGCCGTCCCTGCTCGAGCGTGTCCGCGAGGCTCTCGCGGATCCAGTCGAGCAGCTCGCCGCTGTCCTCGGTCAGCGAGTCGAGGATGCGGTCCATCGTCTCGGCGATCAGCGAATCCTTGTCCAGCTCGACCTGGTAGTCGGCGAACTGCCCGATCTCGCGGGAGAACGCCTTCAGCGCCTGCTGGAAGAAGCGGTCGATGGTGCTGATGGAGAAGGCGCCGTAGTCGTGGAGCATGTCCGTGAGCAGGACCTTGGCCCGGGGGTCGGTCTCGGCGCGCTTCGCCAGGTCGCGCAGGATCCTGGCCTTCATCTCGCCCGTGGCCTTGTTGGTGAAGGTCACCGCCAGGATGTGGCGGTACGGGTGCGGCTCCCGGCTGCCAAGCAGCAGGTCGATGTAGGTGTGCGAAAGCGCGTATGTCTTGCCGGAACCGGCGCTGGCTTTCAGGATCTTCATCGTCCGCAGATGTTTTTGAAGTCACACCATTCGCAGGTCTTCGCATCCGCCGTGCGCGTGAAGGGCACGGCCGGGTCGGCGATCCGGGCGAGCAGGCCGTGGAGCCGCTCTTCCATCAGGGTCACGAAGCGGCCGCCGACGGCCACGCTCTCCACTTCCTTGACGAAGAGACGCGAAGGCTGGTAAATCGAATTCACGATCCGGTTCCCCCGCAGGGTGGCGTCGCCCGCGACGAAACGGTCGTACAGATAGAGCTGAAGCGCGATCTTGGGGCGCTTGGCGTTGTCGTCGCCGAAGAGCTTGTCCACCACTTCTTCGGCGTTGCTGTCGTTGATCAGGAAATCCTCGTCCGTGACCTTGCCGGTCTTGTAGTCCACCACGCGGACCTCGCCGGGCCGCAGGCTGTCCAGGCGGTCGATGTAGCCGACGAAGCGGAAGCCGTCGAACTCCATGTGCCGCTCCAGCTCCAGGCCCAGGATGCGGAAACGATCGCTGCCGGCCGCGGCGAGCAGCTCGATGTCGCGCTGGACGACCTTGCGGACATAGTGGCAGATCTGGTCCTCGAAGATGATGTTGCGCCCGCTCACCTCGAAGCTGTGGAGCTTCTCGAGCATGCGCTCGCGCACGGCATCCTTGATCCGGGTGCCCTCCAGCAGCGATTTCAGGTAGTCGAGGGTGACTTCCGGGCGGCTGTATAGCGCCTGCATCGTCTCGTGGAAGACGTTGCCGATGTCGTTCGCCTCCAGCGCCTCGGTCACTTCCTCCTGCTCCTTGAGCCCGCAGACGACCTTGTAGTAGAATTTCGCCGGGCAGGAAAGGTAATCCTGCAGGGAGGAAGCCGAGAGCTGCTTGGCGCGAATCTTCTCGAGGTGCTCCGCCGTCTTGACGATTTCCGGCGCCTCTTCCTGCCCCTTGGCGATGTCCGCGCGCAGCGTGAAGCGCCGGAGCTTAGCCCCGAAATGCAGCTCCAGCTGCTTGATGTAGCGGCTCTCCTCGCCGCCCCGTACGCCTTCGGTACGGGAGTCGAAGAGCAGCCACACTTCGCCGGTGCGCTGGATCATGCGGTAGAAATAGTACGCCCAGACGGCGTCCTGGTATTCGTAGGTGGGCAGGCCGAAGCCCTTGCGCAGCTCCGCCGGCACGAAGGAGGAGGCGACGCTGCGCCGCGGGAACATGCCCTCGTTGCAGCTCAGCACGATCAGTTTCTCGAAATCGAGCGCGCGCGTCTCCAGCGGGCCCATCACCTGCAGGCCCTGCAGCGGCTCGCCCCGGAACGGGACCGCCGCCGCACCGAGCAGCTTGCCCAGCAGGCGGAAGTAGGTGGCGGGGAGAATGTCCAGTTTGCAGTCGCGCAGGCGCCCCACGGCGAGGTAGTACTCGCGGGCGAAATCCTGCTCCAGCGCCATCCCGGGCGCGTCCTTGAGCCGCGCGCCCAGCTCACCGAGCAGCTCCTGCTGGTAGTCTTCCAGCGCGCGGACGACCGCCTCCCCGGCCTCGCCGGGATCCCGGACCACCGGCCGGAAGACCAGGTCGAAGAGCGGCAGGCCGTTCAGCTCGGACTGCGGGATATAGTAACGGGCGCCTTTGCGCACGGCGGCGGCTTTCTCGCGCCCCGCCTCGCCCGTCAGGGTCTTGAAAATGCTGTTGGAGAAGATGCTCCAGACCTGCCGGTGGTAGAAGTACCACTGCCCGTCCTTCTCGCGCAGGTGCATCTGCAGGGCGGCCACGTCGTCCATCAGGGCGCTCAGGGCGCTGCCCGACATGGGATAGCCCATGGTCACGTTGATGTCCCGGATGCGCTCCGGCAGGGAATTCAGCACCGGGATCAGCAGGCTCTCGTCCGGCAGGACGACGGCCGTCTCAATGCCGCCGGCGCCCATCCCGTCCAGGATGGCCGGGATCTGCTTGGCCTGGCCCACGCCCGAGGGGACGCTCAGGACGTTGATGACCGGCGTGCCGAGCCCGTCCGGGTCGGGGGTGAAGGCCTGGGGGAATTCGGTGACGTTGTCCGCGAGGAACCTGGCGGACTTGTTGTGCGGGTCGCGGATCCAGTCGCTGCTAAAGTCCCAGCAGAACTCCGCCAGCCGCGCCTGGTGCAAGCGCCGCATCAGCCGCTTCTCGCACTCGTTGAGGGCGTTCAGCCCGACGAAGACGAATTTCTTCGTCGCCGGGAAGCGCTCCGCCATCAGGTCCGCGGCGGACGTGTCCTGCAGGCGCTCGGCCAGCTCGCGGTAGACCTGGCCTTCCGTGGTCATGCCTTTTTCGCGCAGCCGTGCGTGGAAACCGCGGTAGAGCGGCAGCAGCAGGTTCCAGATGCGCCGGAAGGCCTCCTTGTACTCGCCGCCCGTTCGGAAATGCTTCAAGAACTGCCGGATGGCCTCTTCCTGCGTCTCGTCCAGGTAGTCGAAGCTGTCCTGGATGCTCCGGAAGTCGGCGATGTTGGTGAAGAGCTTCCCGGGATCGACGAGGTACTTGTCCACGTCGGCGAAGTCCGACAGCAGCACGCCGCCCCAGAAGATGAACTCGTCCAGCGATTCCGCCTTGGCGCCAGCCTGCTCGTAGAGCGGCTTGTAGCAGTCGTAGAGCTCGAGCAGCAGGTGCACCTGGTCCGTCTGGCGGGCGTCCGCGAGGCGGTAGAAGAAGTCGTTCATCGTGTACAGGGCCGGCACGCGCATCGGCTGCTTCCGCCGGGCGACGCATTCGCCCAGGTACTTGCGGAAGAACGCCACCGCGCGCCGGTTCGGGAGGATGAAGCACAGGTCTTCAACCCCTCCGGCGGCATCGTAGTGCCGCGCCACCTGGTCGAGGAATGGCGTCATGGGCCTACTCCGGAATGACGATCTTGTAGGTCTTGGCAGCCTTGTTGGTCAGCTTGTCGCTGCGGAGCCAGAGGTTGGCTTCCTTGAGGAAGAAATAGGTGGTCCCGTGCTCCTCGGCGAAGTCCGTGAGGTTCGGGATGGCGGTGCTGACGGTGACGGTCTCCTTCACCGCCGGGTAGGTGTAGACCTCCCCCGGCTCCACGTGGAAGCCGAACTCCTCGGGATTCTCCAGGAAGTACTTGGCCGTCAGGATGCGGAACATGTAGCGGGAAGTCTCCGCGGGCAGGAACAGGTCCATGGCCAGCGGCTGACGCTGGCTGGCGATGCGCTGGGTGATGCCGTTCTGGCCGGCGTTGTAGCTCGCGGCCACGGTCATCCAGTCGCCGTATTTCTCGTAGGCCTCCTTGAGATACTTGCAGGCGGCCTCGGTCGATTTCTCGATGTTGTAGCGCTCGTCCACCTCGTCCGCGACCTCCAGGCCGTAGGCGCGGCCGGTGGCCTTCATGAACTGCCAGGGCCCCGCGGCGCCCGCCGTGCTGACGGACTTGGGATCCAGGTTGCACTCGATGGCCATCAGGTATTTCAGGTCCTCCGGGACGCCGTTCTTCTTCAGGATCGGGACGATCTTGGAGAACATGCGCTCCGCGCGCTTGAGCATCAGCACGGAGTTGGTGTGCCCGTAGGTGAAGGCCACCAGCTCGCGGTCCATGCGCTCGTAGAGGTCGGGCCGGTCGAAGCGGTAGGTCTGCCCGGCGAACTCGATGAAGGCGGGCACCTTCGGCGCGACGAACTGGGTTTCCTGCGGGATATAGACGACCTGCCCGCACGCCGTGATCGGCGCAGCCGCGCAGAGGGCGGAGAGCAGGAGAATCAACGAAGCTTTCTTCATATCGGATGAAAATAATTGGTTCTAGCGGTGCAGGAAGGCGTCCAGGATGGGCTGGAGGTCGTCCAGGCTGGCGATGAGCACCTGCCGGGGCTTGGAGCCCTCCTGCGGGCCCACGATGCCGGCGGCCTCGAGCTGGTCCATCACGCGGCCCGCCTTGGCGTAGCCCATGCCGAGCTTGCGCTGGAGGTCGGACGTGGAGCCGCGCTGGCTCAGGACCACCATCTTGGCGGCCTCCTCGAAGCGCTCGTCCACCTTGGACATGTCGACCATGCCGCCGCCTTCGCCGCCCTCGGCGCCCGGCTCTTCCGGAGCGGGGAGGTAGTAGGGCGTGTTGTAGCAGCGGCCGTAGCCGATCTGCCCGCCGATGAAGTCGGTGATGGCGTCAATCTCCTTGCCGTCGATGAAGCCGCACTGGATGCGCTCGGAATCGATGCCGGCCGAGAAGAGCATGTCGCCGCGGCCGATCAGCTTCTCGGCGCCCGGGGCGTCCAGGATGGTCATCGAGTCCACGCGGGATGCCACGCGGAAGGCGATGCGCATCGGGAAGTTGCTCTTGATGATACCGGAGATGACGTCCACGGACGGACGCTGCGTCGCGAGGATCACGTGCAGGCCGGCCGCGCGGCCCTTCTGGGCCAGGCGGATGATGGAATTGGTGATGCTCCGGCTCGCCGCGCGGGCGTCGGGCGACGCGCCGGTGGTCATGGTGAGGTCGGCGTACTCGTCGACGACCACGACCAGGTAGGGGAGGTAGCGGTGGCCGTGGTCCGGCCGCAGCTTGCGCTCCTTGAATTTCTCGTTGTAGAGGGTGATCTTGTTCACGCCCGCCTTGCTGAGCAGCTCGTAGCGGTCGTCCATCTCGGTGCACAGCGAGCGGAGGATCTTCTCCGCGTCCTTGGGCTTCTTGACGATGGCGTTGTTCTTCTCCTCGTCCTCGTCGGCGGCGTCGGGCAGCACGGCCAGGTAGTGCTTCAGGAGCGAGCCGTAGGCGGAGAACTCCACCATCTTCGGGTCGATGAAGACGAACTTCAGCTCGGACGGGTGCTTGCTGTACAGGAGCGAGGACACGATCACGTTGAGGCCCACGGACTTACCCTGCTTGGTGGCGCCCGCGATCAGCAGGTGCGGCGCGTCGGCGAGGTCGAACACGCGCACCTTCTGGGTGATCGTGTAGCCGATGGCGACGGGCAGGTCGGCCTTGCTGTTGCGGAAGGCGTCGTCGTTGAGCAGGGCCTTCAGCGGCACGATGGAGGCGTAGTCGTTGGCCACCTCGATGCCGACGGAGTCGGACAGGGTCACGACGCGCACGCCCTTGGCGTTCAGCGACAGGGCGATGTCCTCCTGGAGTTTCTTGATGTCGGCGATCTTTACGCCCGGGGCGGGATAGACCTTGTACAGGGTGACGGTCGGGCCCACGATGGCCTTGACGTCGTTGACCTGGATCTTGTAGTTGGCGAGCGCCGCGCGGATCTTGTTGTTGTTGCGCGTGAGCTCCTCCGTGGACACTTCCCGGCGGCCGCTGGCGTAGCTCTCCAGCAGGTCCAGCGACGGGAACTGGTATTTCGGCAGGCCGTCCGGCGGGTCGAGGCGGTTGTCGATCGGGGAGAGGTCCTCGACCTGCTCGGCCTCCAGGCCGGTGTCGGCCACGATTTCGAACTTGCCCTCGCTTTCGACATTCGGCGACTCCTTTTCGTCATTCGCCGGTTCGACCGGCGAATCTCCCGCCAGCGCAATCTCCGGGATAATGAGCTCGTCCGCGTCATCCCCGACCGCCTGAATGTCATCCCCGACCTGATCGGGGATCTCCGGGGATTCCGGATTCTCTTCCGGAATGATTTCGGGCGTCTCGGGCTTCTCCGGCTTCGGCTTCTTCGTGCCGATGGCGGCGAACCAGCGGTTGAAACGCTTGGAGGAGAAGAACAGGAAGGCGGCCACGAGGATCACGATGAACAAGCCCGTGACGATGGGCCCGAAGAGGTTCTCGGCCCAGTCCACGACGAAGGCGCCGCAGCGTCCGCCCAGGCCGCCGCCGAACAGCAGGTTCAGGCCGGCCAGCTTGCCGGCATAGGCGAGCACGAGCGAGGAGATGAAGGCGCCGAAGAGCGCGATGAGCGTGGTCTTGACCAGCGTATTCGCCCAGCGGTGCGCCAGTAGGCGCCCGGAGACGGCGGTCAGGATGATGAGCAGGGAGAAGCTGCCCAGGCCGAAGAGCTCGCACACCAGCAGGTGGCCCATCCGGAAGCCGAGCTTGCCGGCGGCATTGCCCACGGCGCGGCCGGCGTCCATCGCGTCGGGATCGCCCAGCAGGCTCATGTCTTCCTGCCAGTGGAAAAGATAGGAGACGGTGGAAATCAAGATGAAGAGGGTCAGCGCGGCGACGCACAGACCCGCGATCCGCACGGCTGCGGCCCGCTCTTCTTCGTCCCAGGATCGCCAGATTCTCATTTCTTCTTGAACGGACGTTTGTAGTTATTCTTGCGCTTGCGCTGGGCGGAGCCGGGCTGGCCGACGTTGATGCCCATGCCGGGGCGCGCGAAGTTGGCGTCGCCGGCGATCTTGCTCAGGCTGAGTCCCTCGGGGACGCGGATCCGATAGTCGGACATCTTCTCGATGTCGGCGAAGATGGTCTCGTCGGCCACGCTGTCCTTGTTCCAGATCAGGTACTGCGTGCGCATGTAGATGGCCAGCGAGCGGATCATCTCGGTCTTGACCTCGCCGTCCGGCTGCTCGCTGAGCAGGTTGATGATGCTCTCGATGTTGCGGCCGTAGTGGAAGGCCCGGATCTTGGAGCCCTTCATCGGGATGGGCACGGGATCGGTGTTGAAGGTCTCCGCCACGGGGCAGGGATAGGGGGAGTCCACGTCCAGGTCGAAGCCTGCGATCATGTAGAGGTGGTCCCAGAGTTTGTGTTCGAAATTGTCCTGGCTGTGCACCTGCGGGTTGAGGAGCTCCATCACCTTCACGACGGCGCGGGCCTGCTCGGTGCGCTTGTCCCGGTCGGGGATGGCCTTCAGCTGCTCCACCATCTTGAGCACGTTGCGGCCGTACTCGGGCATGGCGAGTTTTTCGCGGGTGGTATTGTAATCCAGGGTATGGGTAGATTCGTTGAATTCCATGGCGTTAAATAGTCAATAGACTACAAAGTTAATCATTTTTGCGGAAAGTACGTGCCCTGCGCGCGCTCGAAGAAGCCGTCCGACATCCAGACGGTGTCGGCGGTGATCAGGTAACCTTCCAGCTCGGGGCGGGATTCGATCAGGGCGCGCGCCTGCTCCGTCCCGATCACCATGCAGGCGGTCGCCAGGGCGTCCGCTTCGGCGGCGGTCGGCGCCACGATGGTGGCGCTGAGCAGGTTGTGCTCGACCGGATAGCCGGTCCGCGGGTCGATCGTGTGGGCGTATTTCTTCCCGTCCTTGATGTAGAATTTGCGGTAGTTGCCGGAGGTGACGATGCCGTAGGCGCCCCCGTCGGACTTCCAGATGCTGCGCAGGTCCTTGCCCGGCGTGTTGTTGCCGTCCACGGGGTTGTCCACGCCGATGGTCCAGCCTTGCCCGGCGGCGTTGACGCCCTCGCAGTAGATCTCGCCGATGTCCACGAGCATGTTATGCACCCCAATGGAGTGCAGGTAGTCCGCCACGACGTCGCAGGTGTAGCCCTGCGCAATCGCGTTGAAATTCAGCACCTTCTCTTCCTTGCAGGCCGCCAGGGCCGCGCGGACGCGCTCCGGATCCGGCAGGCTGTCGGACGTGAAGCCGAAGCCCCAGATGTCGAAGAGCGGAGCGGCCGCCACGTCGAAGGCGCCGCCGGTCTGCTCGCGGTAGTACTCGGACAGGGCGCGCACTTCCCGGAAGAAGCGGTCCGGCACGATTTCCTCGCCCGCGTTGTAGTGGGAGAGGAGCGAGTTCTTGTTATAGCCGGACAGGCTGAAATCGATCGAGTCGAGGATGGCGTCGATGCGCTGCTGAATCTGCTCGGCGGGTACGCTGACCGACTGGAGGTCGGCTTTGACGGTGTAGGTGCCACCCTGGGCGAATCCGGAGAAGGTGGCGTAGTGGCCCTGCTGGCATCCGGCGAGGATGTTCGCGGACAGGAGGAAGATAAAAATATGCTTGTAATTCATTGCTTCGGCAAAGTATTTGCACAAAGTTAGCGGTTTTTCGCGCATTTTTGCGCATATTTGCAAATTGTAATGACAGAAAGTATGAAGTTGAACAACATCCTGCTCCCCGCCCTGTTGGTCGCCGCGCTGGCGATCCTGCCGGGTTGCAAGAAAGAGAATACGGAAGCGAAGACGCTGTCGGGCTATCTCTCCGTGGAGCTGCCCCCCTACATGGGCGGCGGCGAGAGCAAGACCTTCATGATCGATACCCTGATGACGCTGATCTGCCCGGACGGCGAGACGATCGGTTATTATTTCCGCGACGAAACGACCCAGACCAACGACACGCTGGTCAAGGCCGACGGCACGATTCTCAAGCATTATTACACCTATACGGCTCCGTCCACCAAAGGTAACGCGAAACTGACCCTGGCCGGATTCATGGGGAAAGACTCCAAGTATTCCGGCTTCTCCACCTCCTACACCACGACCGTGGTCTTCCCCGGCCTCTCCGGCAGCGGCTCCATCACCGGTTTCGACAAGGAAGGGTCCTGGACTTACCGGGATTTCCGCGATGGCCGGACGTATTATTGCTCGATCATCGGCGACCTGTTCTGGATGCGCCAGAACCTGGCCTGGGACGAGGCCGGCGTGCCGTTCGAGGGCTGCGGGGTGATGACGGACGTCTTCGGCCGCTACTACACCTGGGAGGAGGCGCAGACGGCCTGCCCGAACGGCTGGCGCCTGCCGACCGACGCCGAGGTGGTCGCGCTCCAGGAGAACGCCGCCGCGTCCAAGGACATCCCCGGCCTGGCCGGCAAACTGATGGCCGACCTGTATTTCAACGACACCCGCATGTGGGAATACTGGCGGGACGTGAAGATCACCGACGAGCTCTGCTTCTCCGCGATTCCGGTCGGCTACGGCACCGTGGCCGAAGGTTCCTACGACTTCCAGGGCGACTTTAAGTACGCCGTGTTCTGGACCTCCGACGAGGAGGACGGCTATGGCATCTGCCGCTACATCTATCAGAATAAAGATATCGTCTATCGCGGGCGCATGTCGAAGACGGATTTCGTCGCTCCGGTGCGCTGCGTCATGGAATAGACGCCACCGTTTCCAAAAAGTGCAACAGGATCTGGCCGACGCTGTCGGCCAGATTTTTTATACCCTCCGGGCAGTGCCGCCCGGCCGCCAGCACGGCCAGGGAGCAGCAGATGAAGGCTTCCGTCAGCGGCATGGCGCCGAGGTTCGTGAGCAGGAAGTATTTCGGGAACTGCCGGAAGCGCAGCCACACCAGCGGCGCCGTGAACAGCTGGCAGGACAGGGTGAGCGCGACGCCGCTCCAGATGCGGCGCAGCGGGTCGAGGCGCGGGCCCCGGGGGTACCAGGCGTCCAGCCGCGGGAAGACCAGCACGATGCCGAGCATCGCGAGGTAGGAGAGCTGGAAGCCCAGGCTGGTGATGACGCCGGGGGAGACCGCCAGCTGGAGCGTCAGGGCGGTGCAGAAGAGGTTCAGCGGGCTGCGGCGGCGCCCCGGCAGCAGGCGCGCGAGCTCGTTCAGCAGGATGAAGAGGAAGGCGCGGACGAGCGAGGGGGAGGCCCCCGTCATGACCACGTAGCCCGCGGCGAAGCCCACCTGCAGCAGGCTGCGCAGCAGCGTGGCCGGCCGGCTGCGGCCCAGCCAGCGCAGCAACAGGTGCAGGATGCCGTACAGCATCCCCAGGTGCAGCCCGGACAGGGCGAGGATGTGGGACGCGCCGGCGGCGCGGAACGTGGCCACGGTGGCGGGGTCGAGCCCGTCCC